>ERZ827423.1153-NODE-1153-length-27564-cov-4.985896_pt1 | contig 27564 bp, 23 predicted proteins | sample MGYA00519775_ERZ827423 | MGnify/ENA primary metagenome ERZ827423 (study PRJEB31778, sample SAMEA3449296) | human gut metagenome | biome: human gut; feature: human-associated habitat; material: faeces | place: United Kingdom | collected 2010/2012 ...
CTCTATCTCTCATCCTTTTTTTCTTCGACTGTCCAAGATGTATTGTACTCCTACATTGAACTTAATAAGGAAAAAAGGATGCCACTTGCTATGTACTTTCTAACCCGCTATAATGGAAGAGTCATTTCCCTATGAGGGGAAACGAGGGTAGAAATAATATGCTGTATGAGGAGACTTATACGAGGGGAGGATGCCGCTTGCGGCATCCTTTTTCCTTGCATTCAGAATAGCATAGTAATTTTAATTTGTCAATTCAATATTCTTTAGAGGAAACTTATATAATTTTGACACCTCCATCATTGGAATAAAATCCTGTCTTGAGCGCAAGTATTCCAGTTTCCCCAATGCATATCAGCGCGCCTTGCGTATCCATCTGTTGAATCATCTGGTCATACAGTGAAACACTGTAAGCCTGTGCTTTTCGCAGGAGTTGGATTTCTTCACGCATACTGTGGGGAACGCTCAGTGCTGCAATAATCTCTGCGCCATCGCCCCAAGGCACAAGCACAGCGGTTGTCTGATCCGGAATGACGCGAAAATGAGCCGAAGCGGTTCGAAAGCTCTGCGGCAGGACGAGCTGCTGGGCGGATTTTCGCTCCTGTGCCGGTTGATAGCAAGCGGGATTGTTGGCAAGCAAATCTGCAAGAGTGAAATAACGGCCACGGGAGTCTCTGCATGGAAAGGACTGCTTTTCTTTTGTGTAAGCTGCCTCCGCTTCAAAATATCGCTGAATCATCTGTGGGGAGTCCAGGGTCTCCTGATTCTCTCCGGCGTGAAGAAAACGTTGGGTGATCTCAGCGCCATGCTGTATATCTTCTAACAGCCCCAGCGCCCCGACCTCTTCCGGATGGTTCCAGATCAGAACATCGCCCATGGGGAGCTCCATATTCCGGTTGGCACGTCCGCCTGCCTGCACAATGCTGGGAAGTCCTGCCAGATCCCGGATGACAATCGGGAAACTGACGTTAATTCCAGCCTCGATCAAAGCGGTGGAAACGCACAAGACCTTTTTCCCGGCCTTCAGCCAAGCTTTGATCCAAGCGATCTGTTTTTTGCGATGCGCCGGGCAAAGCAGCGTGCTCATATGAATACAAAGCACCTTATCTTTGACGGCTTCGGCAGCAGCGGTAATCTGGTCCTCCGAAAGATCCGGATCCAAAGAGGCGAAAGAGTAGCCTGCTTCCTGAAGCCGCTCTTTGGTTTCCTGAAAAATGGTCCAGGCGGCAGATTTGGTATTGAGTATAGCCAGGACGGAACGAGTTGCAAGCAATCGGGCGATTTCCGAAGCGGAGGAGGTGTAGGTACGCGATGGATTTAGATCGGGGATATATTGAACTCGCTTTAGACGTTCGTAAAGACGGCCACCACTGGGAACTAACTCTTTGGGTACGGGAGAAAGCGTCAGGCAGGGCTGTGTAGCGGTGCAGAGCACAACCGTGCTGCGGCAGATGTTGGTTAGGAATTGGATGGCACGCTCAAAGAGGACTTTGCAGTGCTTGGGCAGGGACTGAATTTCATCGAAAATCAGCACGGAATTGGTCAGACGATGAAACCTGCGTGCGTCCGTGTTGGGTCCGGCGTAGCAGGCATTTAGAAACTGAACCAGGCTGGTCAGAATGATATCACTGTCCCAGCGTTCGGTCAGGCGCTGATAAAGCTGCTGTTCTTCTTCCGTCTCCTGTATGATATCGGAATGGTGCTCAAGAATGGAAGGATAGTTGGACAAGGATTCGCGGATGTCTTTGGCATTCTGGTCGAGAATAGTGTTGTATGGGATGATATAGAAGATGCGTTTTTGATGGTTCACAGCGGCATGGCGCAGGGCAAAACGTAAACTCGAAAAGGTTTTTCCGCCGCCGGTCGGCACGGAGAGCGTAAATATGGAGGGCTTTGAAGCTGCGCCCTCATAACAGGCATCTGATATTTCGGCGCGAATTTGGTTGATGCTGCCTTTTCCACCCAGGTTTTCTTTTCGATAGTGCTCAAATGTATGCAGCAAGGCATCCCAATCGGGCGCATAGTCGGCATTCTGGAACGGATTTTCGACATATTCAAAGCAAGAAGAATCCCAACGATCCGCATCAATCAGCAGGCTTAAAAGATAACGGCAAATTAAACCCAAGGAGATTGTATCTGTTTTGCTGAGCCTTTCGGAATTGTCAATTAAGGGGAAATGGGCTTTCACTTCTTTGCAGGAAGCTGCAAACAGGGAATCCAGTTGAGACTCGTCCGCAACATTTTGTAAAAACCAGGATTCCGCTTGATCAGGATATACCAGAGCTTCCTCGGTCTTCAGGCTTCGAAGCAGCGGAGAATCGCCGGTTGGTTCAAGACAATCAGTAAGCCCTGTGTGATGCCCTGCGATGCAAAGCATAACCAGCTGCGCGGTCGTGCGGACAGACATAGTGGCTCCGGCGGCCTGAAACCACCGGCGATAAGCAAAAATGGCGCCAGTGAGCGAATGATGATGGGGTGAGGGGAGCGCTTGGGTTGAGAGAAGTGAGTAAAGGTATTTTTTGAATTCCTTTGTCGCCTTCCCCATGTCGTGCATCAAACCGATCAAGGCAGCCAACTTGGAAAAGCCCATAGATCGGGCATTTTCGGAACAAAGGCGGCTGACCGCAGTGCAGTGGTCGTATAGCGGCTGAACCGCATGGTCAGATTTGCGAATATGCGCAATCACAAAAGATCAAACCCCTTTAAAAAACGGTATTGTAATCTTGATTATATCTGTCGGAATAGAGAAGTCAAGAAAAATACTCAAAGTAGTATTTTGCTGAGAGTTTGGATGAAGATCAAACGAAGAATAAAAACCCCCTGTCGCAGAGGGAAGATTGGCTTCTGCGGCAGGAGGTTTCACCTTTTTGCAGTACAATAGTTACTTTGCGAACTTTTTCACCGCCAGGTTGAACAGCGCGGGCCAGCCGATGGAGATGAACAGCAGCGTCAGCAGGTAGCGCAGAAACTCCATCAGCGGGGCAGGACCGAAGAGCGCTTTCATGCCGGCACGCAGGCCGAGCGTGATCAGAACGCCCAGCACGACTTTGACGATCTGCATCCAGAGCGGCGCTTTGACTTCGAAATGCACGAAGTGGCGGTCGAGCTCCACGCCGATGAGCATGCCGAGCGCAGCGCCCGCAATTTTGAAGATATCCACAGAAAGCTCTGCGGGGGCAAGACCGGTGGAAACCACTACAAGCCCCCATGCCAGCGCGCCCAGCGAGAGCAGCATCGAGAGGATGAGGTAGAGGTCCTTGCGTTCCGGATGCTTATCGCTGTCGTTGAACAGAGCGTGGACGATGAGGGAGACGACCACGGTCATGAGGAAACCCGTCAGCACGTCAGCAGGCGTATGCACACCCAGATACAGGCGGGAAAAGCAGATCAGCGCGACATAGAGAATTGAGCAAAGCCAGATCCACCACTTTTTGCGGAAGGTGAGGATCAGCGCCATGCCAAGGGAGGTGGCGGACGTAGAATGTCCGCTGGGGAAGGAATAACCCGTCGCACCGGCCCTTGCGCCCTCCACCGGCTGAAGCGCCGGGTTTTGTACAAAGGGGCGTTCTACGCGAAAGATCAGCTTGGTGGTCTGGTTGGCGAGGCTGCTGAAGAACGCGATGAAACCGAGCCGCAGGCCGATCCTTTTGTCCAGACACCAGTAAAACAGCAGGATGGGCAGCAGCAGGAATGTATCCTCGCCCAGTTTGGTGACCAACAGAAAGAAAGCGTCCAGCGCAGGCGTACGGATGCTTTGCAGCCACAACAGAAGATCCACCTTTACGCCTCCTCGTCTTTCGGCAGCACGCCGGAAAGGTCGAAATCGGGCACATATTGCTCGTCTGCGGAGTCCAGCTCTTGCATGAAGCCGTTGTCAATCGGGCTGTCCATCAAGTATTGCGAGACCTCGTCGTATTCCTCCTGCGTCAGTCTCCGGTTGATTTCGGGATAGCGCGTCGCTTCACCACAGGGAATGTACTGCGACATCAGCGAGAACAGCACGCTGCCCTTTTCGAAATGGTCCGCCACATAATCGATCACGTCCTTGGCGCTGTCGGTCTGGCCGGGCAGGACCAGGTGGCGGATGATGACGCCCTTTTTCAGCAGACCGTTTTCGTCGTATTGCACCGGGCCGACCTGACGGAACATCTCGTCGATAGCGAACTTGGCCACTTCAAAGTAGTTCGGCGCGGAAGAGTAGCGCCGCGCAGGCAGGGAATAAGTGTACTTGAGGTCGGGCAGATACACATCGACGATACCGTCCATGCGATGGAGCGCGTCCAAACTGTCGTACCCATGGGTATTGTAGACGACGGGAATGCGCTTTTGATAGCGCTTGAACGCCTTCTGGATGAAGGGGACGAAGTGCGTGGGGTTGACCAGATTGATGTTATGTGCACCCTGATCGGCCAACTCGTCGAAGATATCGCGCAGGCGGTCGATATCCACCGGCAGCCCTTTGCGCATGTGACTGATCTCCCAGTTCTGACAGAAGGCGCAGCGCAGGGAACATCCCGCGAAAAAGATCGCGCCCGATCCGTTGGTGCCGCTGATGCACGGCTCCTCCCATTTGTGCAGCATGACTTTGGAAAGAACGGCCGTTTCGCCCATGGAACAGAAGCCGGTTTCGTTTTCGGCACGGTCTGCGCCGCAGCGATGACCGCATAGCATACAATTCATGTTTGGTCCTCCTGACTTGATTTCAACTTCTTTATACTAGCACAATCCACGGCGGCTTTCAATGCTTTGCGCGGGGCAAACAGGGCGGTGGATCAGTCGCGCACGCTGTGCCGAAGGGAACGAGATAAGATGGGGAAAAAGGGGGGATGGAAATGGATCATCGAGACGCATTGAAAATTGCGATCGAGCGGTTGGAAAAGCGCTGTGCGGAATGCGAGGAAAACGACGAGCTGCTGATGAAGCTGGTTTCCTGCCTGTGCAAGGCGCTGGAGACGCGGGAGAAGCTGGGGGAGGACAGTGGCCGAATGGAGATCGTGCTGCGCGGCGCCCCCGGCGGGGAGGAGGCGCGATGAAGCTGGAGATGGACTATTTGCCCACGCGCAGGCAGCGAGCCTTCCACGAAAGCCGGGAGGACGAGGTGCTCTACGGCGGCGCGGCGGGCGGCGGCAAATCCTGCGCGGTGGTGATGGACGCTTTCTTTCGCTGCGCACGGCATCCGGGTACGGTGGCGTATCTGTTCCGGCGCACCTATCGAGAATTGGAAGATACGCTGATTGCGGAAGCCATCCGCCGTATTCCTGCGCAGGTTTATCGTTACAGCGCCTCTGCGCACGAGATGCGGCTGGTCAACGGGTCATGTCTGCGCTTTCGGCACTGTCAGAATGAAGCGGATCGGTTTCAGTATCAGGGTGCGGAGATCCACTGGCTTTACATCGACGAGCTGACACATTTTACCAAAGCGATTTACGACTTTCTGCGTTCCCGCGTGCGTGCGGAGGCGAGCCTGGGCATACGGCCTGTGGTGCGCTGCACCTCAAACCCCGGCGGCGTGGGGCACGCATGGGTTAAGGCGCGGTTCATCGACCCGGCGCCGCCCAACAAAACTCGCCGCGAACGCATCGAAGCGCCGGGGGTTCATGGCACGCGGACGCTGCGGTATATTCCGGCGCGCGTACAGGACAATCCACACCTTTCAGCACGATACCGACTGGAATTGGCCTCCAAGCCTGCGGCGCTGCGGGACGCGCTGCTTTACGGGCGCTGGGATGCGTTCGAAGGGCAGGTGTTCACCGAATGGCGTGACGATCCCAAGGGCTACAAATCCGGACACAATACGCATGTGGTGCGGCCGTTTGCGGTGCCTGCGTCGTGGCGGCGTTTTCGCTCTTTCGACTTTGGGTACACGCGGCCTTTTTCAGTTGGATGGTGGGCGATGGATGAGCGCGGGGTGCTCTATCGTTACCGTGAATGGTACGGCTGCACGGGCACGCCCAACGAGGGTTTGCGCCTGACACCGACGGAGATCGCGCGGCATATCGCGGGGGTAGAGCGCGCGGAGGAACCGGGACGGCACATCACGGGCTATGCCGATCCGTCGATTTGGGACGGTTCGCGGGGGGAGAGCATTGCGGCACAGATGCAGCAAGAAGGGGTCTATTTCCTGCCTGCGGAAAACGCGCGCCTACCGGGGCTGATGCAGGTGCATCGCAGGCTGGCCTTCGATGAAAACGGCGTGGCGGGCGTGCAGGTCTTTTCCACCTGTCGCGACAGCATCCGTACGCTTCCTTCGCTCTGCTACGATCCACAGAAATGCGAGGACGTCGATACTGCGGCGGAGGATCACATTTACGACGAGTGGCGCTATCTCTTCATGGCGCATCCGCTGCCCACACCGAAACCCAAACCGAGATTGCGCAAGTATTCTCCTCTGGATTAAAAAGAAGGGGGGAGAGGACGAAAAAAACGCCTGAGAGTTTTATGCTCTCAGGCGTTTTTATAACTTGCTTATCGATTAAGCCTTGCCATCGATGTCATCGGCGGGCTTTTCAACGGGCTTGGGGGTGTGGAAACCGTCATAGATGCCGGCCTTCTCTTCCGCCTTCAGCGCATCGCCGTTGGTGTCCAGACCGTCGAAGGTGCCAACCTTTTCCTCAGCTTCCAGAGCCTTGGTTTCACGGTTCAGACCATCAAACTTGCCGGGCTTTTCTTCAGGCTTCAGAGCCTCGCCCTTGGTGTCCAGACCATCGTACTTGCCGGGCTTGACTTCTTCTTCCAGAGCCTTGGTTTCGCGGTTCAGGCCGTCGAACTTGCCGACCTTTTCTTCAGGCTTCAGGGCCTCGCCCTTGGTGTCCAGACCATCAAACTTGCCGACTTTCTCTTCGGGCTTCAGAGCCTCGCCCTTGGTGTCCAGGCCGTCGAACTTGCCAGCCTTCTCGGCAGCTTCCAGAGCGGTCTTGACGCGATCCAGACCATCGAAGAAAATCTGGTCGGTGGTGGTGCCTTTTTCTTCGCCGTCATAGACAAAACCGGTGTAGTTGTCGGCAAAAGCGGTGATGGTCACCATAGACAGAGCCAATACGATGATCAGCACAGGCAGCAGGGATTTGATCAGAGACTTTTTCATGACAATGACTCTCCTTGCAAATGTTTTTTCATGGCGGGGGCCATGGGATGCAAAATGGGAACAATTCCGCTGCCGCTCTCGTCTATGTGGTGTAAGGTGAACAGAGACGCAGGAGCAGTTACAAAATTGTTACAGATAGAATAACACACTTTTCGGACAATTACAATATCCCACGGCAAAATTTTGGCTATTTTGTTTCAGGGGGTGAAGCGCCCTGCGCTCCTGTTCGTCACATACCCGCCCGTCGGTAGGTGGGTATGTGACTTTTTGGCGTTTTTTCGGGCGGTTCGGGAAAAATCAGAGGGCGCGGCGCACGATGCGGCAGCCGTGCGGGGGCAGGGTAAAGGAGGCCAGCTCCTCGCCGGTGAAGAAATCGCGGCCTTCGATCGTCACAGATTTGTCATCGGGCGTAAAATTCATCACAAAAGTGAAGGCTTCCTTGCCGTCGGTGCGGGTAGCCGCGTTCACGCCGTAGGGCATGGGCAGGGTCGGGATGTGCATCTCGCCGAGCAGCCCCGCATAAAAATCGGTGAAGAACTTTTCTTCAAAGCGTGCGGCAAGATAGAACGCGCGGCCTTTGCCGAATTCGTTTACAGTCACGGCGGGCATACCGGCGTAGAAATCGCTGTCATAGCCGGTCAGCTGTTTGGCGGTGCGCAGGTGGATCAGTTCAGCGTAGTCGGTCAGCTTGTAGGTATTGCCGTTCAGCTGCACGCTGTTTTCCATGCCCGGCATCAGCACGTCGATTTCCTCCGCCCAGATGCCCAGCGCGTCGGTCAGCGGGCCGGGGAAGCCGCCCAGGAAGCAAAGGTCGCTCTCGTTGACCCAGCCGGTGCCGTAGGTCGTCACAAAGGTGCCGCCGTTTTTCACGAATTCCTCCACACGCTTGGCAAAATCGCCGCGCAGCATGTAGGAGAACGGCGCGATGACCAGATCGTGCCCGGAGAAATCGCGGGTCTGATCCAGAATGTCCACATCCGCGCCCAGCGACCAGAGCGCCTTGTAGTGATCCATCACGGTATCGACATACTTTTTATCTACATTGTTGAATCCCTGCGCATCTTCCAGCGCCCAGCGGTTTTCCCAATCGTAGATCAGTGCCACGCGCGCCGGAGCGGTCGTGCCGACGATCTCGTCCATTTGGGCAAGAGCTTTGCCCACTTCGGCAATCTCGCCGAATACGCGGGTGTGCTCATGGCCGCAGTGATCGACCACAGCGCCGTGGAGCTTTTCGGAGGAGCCGCGGCTCTTGCGGAACTGGAAGTACTGCACGGAATCCGCGCCGTGGGCGACGGCCTGCATGGATTGCAGGAAATGCACGCCGGGGCGATGCAGGCGGGCATAGGGACGCCAGTTGGTCGCGGAGGGGCAGCTCTCCATCAGGAAGAAGGGCTTGCCGTCCTTAAGACCGCGCGTCAGGTCGTGCTCGAAGGCGAAGAACTGCGCGGTCTCTACGTCGTTGAGCGTGCTTTCCCACTGGGGATAGCTGTCCCAGCAGGCAAAATCCATCACCTCCGCCAGGCGGTAGTAGTTGATGCCGGGGTAGATGCCCATCAGGTTCGTGGTGCAGGGTATATCGGGTGTGATGCGCTTGAGCGGTTCCACCTCGATCTGATACCACTTGACGAACTGCTCGGTGGTGAAGCGCTTCCAATCGAGCTTCTGCGCGTGCACAGACTGCTCGCCGATGGAGGAGGGAGATTCGACCTGAGACCAGTCGGTATAGGTGTGGCTCCAGAACGAGGTCCACCAGGCCTGATTGAGCGCGTCCAGCGTGCCGTATTTTTCCTTCAGCCAGGTGCGGAAATTCTCCTGACAGGCGGGGCAATGGCATTCGCCGCCGAACTCGTTGCTGATGTGCCAGCCGCCCAGCGCGGGATGGTCTTTATAGCGCTCCGCCAGCAGGGTATTGATTTCCTGCACCTTGGTGCGGTATACTTTGCTGGACAGGCAGTGATTGTGACGGCCGCCGTGGAGCTGTTTGACGCGCTTTTCATCGACGCGCAGCACCTCGGGGTATTTCCGGCTCATCCACGCGGGACGCGCGCCGGAGGGCGTGGCCAGGATCGCGGTGATGCCGTTTTCGGCCATTTTGTCCATGATCTCGTCCAGCCAGGTGAAGTCGTAAACGCCCTCTTCCGGCTCCAGAGCTGCCCAGGAGAAAATGCCGACGGAAAGCTCGTTGATGCCCGCCAGCTTCGCCAGGCGCATGTCCTCGTTCCAGATGACGTCCTTCATGGCGATCCACTGATCGGGGTTGTAATCGCCGCCGTGAACCATGTGCGGCACTTTGGGCAGAATCGGGGGATATTTCATAAAAGATAACCGCCTTTCCTGTGTTGTGCAGTGTCTGTAACCTGATTTTAGCAGAACCTTTCGAGGATTTCAATCGTTTTCGGGGAGAACGGGAACGATAGACTGTTGTGAGATACAACCATTCTTTCAAAAAGCAAGGAGGCCTGGTAAGCAAGATGTGCGGTATTGTCGGATATATTGGAAGCAAAAACGTCACGGAGATCCTGATGGACGGCCTGACAAGATTGGAATACAGAGGATATGACTCCGCGGGCGTCGCGGTGCTGGAAAACGGAAAGATCGACGTGGTCAAGGCGCAGGGACGCTTGCAGGCGCTGCGCGAAAAGCTCGAAAAACATCCGTTGACCGGGCATGTCGGTATCGGCCACACCCGCTGGGCGACCCACGGCGAGCCTTCGGATGAAAACAGCCACCCGCATCTTTCCCAGTCGGAAGAAATCGCCGTGGTGCATAACGGCATCATCGAAAACTATGCGCCCCTGCGCCAGCGGCTGGCGAATAAGGGCTATCATTTTATCAGCCAGACCGATACCGAGGTTTTTGCGCAGCTGCTTGAAGAGACGCTGGGCAGCCATAACGATATTCTCACCGCTGTGCGCGCCGCGCTGGAGAAGATCGAGGGCTCCTACGGCCTGGGCGTGCTCTGCTCCCGCTTCCCGGACCGCATCATCGCCGCCCGCAAGGACAGCCCCCTGATCGTGGGTCTGGGTGAGGACGGCAACTATATTGCCTCCGATATCCCTGCGATTCTGCCCTATACCCGTAGGGTCTATCTACTGGAGGAAGGCGAAATGGCGCAGGTGTTTGCCGATCACGTCGAGATTTATGACATGGACGGCGAGCGCGTGGAAAAGGAAGTCTATGAAGTCACCTGGTCGGTGGACGCGGCGGAGCGGGGCGGATACCCGCACTTCATGCTCAAGGAAATTTACGATCAGGGACGCGCCATGCGCGACACCATCAGCCCGCGCGTGAAGTCCGGCCGCTTTGATCTGACCGAGGCAGGACTGAGCGACGATGTGCTCAAAAACGTGCGCCGCGTGGTCATTACGGCCTGCGGCACTGCGTCCTATGCCGGTCAGGTCGGCAGAGTTCTGATCGAAAAGCTCTGCCGCGTGCCGGTGGAGATCGACGTGGCCTCGGAGTTCCGCTATCGCGATCCCATTCTGAATCCGGACGATCTTTTTATCGTCGTCAGTCAGTCGGGCGAAACGGCGGATACGCTGGCGGCGCTGCGCCTTGCAAAGTCCCGCGGCTGCCGCGTGCTGGCGATCACCAATGTGGTCGGCTCCACCATCGCACGGGAGGCGGATCATGTGCTTTATACCTGGGCGGGTCCGGAGATTGCCGTGGCCTCAACCAAGGCTTATACCACGCAGGTGCTTTGCTTCTATATGATCGCGCTGCACATGGCGCTGGTCAAGGGAAAGCTTTCGCAGCCGGAATATGACGCAAGCCTTGCCGAATTTGTCACTCTGCCGGAAAAGGCGGAGGAAATCCTCAAGGACGTGACCAACATCCAGAAGCTGGCGGCGCGGTTTTTCTCGCAGGAGGATATGTTCTTCATCGGCAGGGGGCTGGATAACGCCCTGTGCATGGAAGCCTCGCTCAAGCTCAAGGAGATTTCCTACATTCATTCCGAAGCCATGGCGGCAGGCGAGCTCAAGCACGGCACCATCGCTTTGATCGAGCCGGGGCGTCTGGTTGTGGCGATGTGCACGCAGACCGCCACGATGGATAAGCTCTATTCCAACATCCGCGAGGTGCTCACGCGCGGCGCAGTGGTGCTGACCATCGGCTATGAAGACAGTGAGAGAGAAAAAGAGATCACGGAATACCGCATCACCATCCCGCGGGTATCCGATCTGTTTGCACCGGCGCTGGCGGTGATTCCTGCGCAGCTCTTTGCGTATTATTGTGCGATCCAGCGCGGCTTTGATCCCGATAAGCCCAGAAACCTTGCAAAATCCGTCACAGTGGAATAAAAAGAAATCAAACAAAAGGGAAGGAAGAGCGTTTATGAACAACAAAGCCATCATCGACATGATTTCCTATTACAAGGACGAACCCATGGTACAGCACACCCTCAAGGTCTTTGGCTACGCGCAGGCGATTGCCGCGGGCGAGGGCATTGAGGGGAGCGAAAAAGACATCATCGAATACGCGGCGCTGTTCCACGACGTGGGCATTCCGGCGGGTATCAGGGAGTGCGGCTCCGGCGCGGGCCCCATCCAGGAGCGCCTGGGCGCGCCGATCGCCATGGAGCTGGCAAAACCCTATCTGTCGGCCGAACAGGTCGAGCGCGTGGGGTATCTGGTGGGGCATCATCACTCCTTCGGCCTCAAAGGGCAGCGCGATTTGCAGGTGCTCTTTGAGGCGGATTGGCTGGTCAATCTCGTGGAGTCTGCGGGAAAATATAAGCCGGAGGTCGTCTATGAAAAGCATTTCGTCACCGAAACCGGCAGGCAGTTCTTCCGCTGGTTGATGATGAAGGAAAAGGAATAAAGAGAAAATGGCCTGTTTGTATGTGGTGGGCACGCCCATCGGAAACCTTGGCGAAGTCACGCCGCGCGCGCGGGAAACGCTGGAAAAATGTGATGTGATTCTGGCGGAGGACACCCGCGTGACGATGAAGCTGCTCTCGGCGCTCGGCATCGAAGGCAAGCGGCTGATCTCCTGTTATCAGCACAACGAAGCCGGGCGTGCCCGGCAGATCGTGCAGAAGATGCTGGAGGAGGATCTGAATGTCGCCATGGTCACGGACGCGGGTACGCCCTGCATCTCCGACCCCGGCTGGCGCGTGGCGGACGCGGCTTCCCGTGCGGGCATTCCCGTGCAGCCTGTCTCCGGTCCCACCGCCGTGGCGGACGCGCTCTCCGTTTCGGGACTGAATGTCGAAAGCTACGCCTTTTTCGGCTTTTTGCCCAGAGAAGGGCGTGAACGGGACGATGCCTTTGCGCGCATTCGTAAATGCGGCGCGGCTGTGGCTGTGGTCTACGAATCACCGCACCGGGTCAAGCGGCTGGTTGCGGATGTGCGGGAGGCGCTGTTCAACCCTCGCCTTTCGCTCAGCTGCGATCTGACCAAGCTGCACGAGCTGACGCTGCGCGGCCCGGCCGACGAGGTGCTCAGCGCGTTGGAGGCCAATCCCAATGCCGAAAAGGGAGAATATGTGCTGTGCATCGACCTGCATGATCTTCCCGAAGAGGAGGAGCAGGTCGCGGGCGTGTCCGCGCAGGGTCTGCTGCTGGAAAAGCTCTTTCAGGGCCTGCGGATGAAGGATGCGGTCAAGCAGGTTTCGGCGCTGCCCGGCTTTTCTCGCAACGAGGTCTATAAGGCTTCGCTGGAGGTGCAGGCATTCCTTGAGGGCGAGAAAGAAGAATAGTTTTTTGCATTGCTGTTTATAGAGGGAGCGGCTTCGGCCGCTCCTTTTGCCTTCCGGCTTGGCGTCGATCCGCTTATGGAACTCGATTCTGTGCGGCGGGGGAGGAAAATTCGAATGATGCGAAAGGGACGGACCTCTTCAAAACCACAATGTATGATGAACGCTGGAGACTTGCTGCGTTCCGGAGCGGGCATTTTCTTAGGATAAAAGGCATGAAAGCTGCCTTTTTGTTTTTTGACGTGGCTTTGTTATTTTTCTATCATCAACCGTTACTTTTTTATCTTTTCAAACAGTTGTTGAAAAATTTTATAAAATGTTCTAAGATACTGAAGAGCGAAATTGCGCAGAACCGTACTGCATAGTGAAACAAAACCTCTGAAGGAGGCCTTCTTTAGTTATGATTTCAGCAAGAACTTTCCGCGGCGGTATTCATCCGCTGCACAGCTCCGGCGAGGGCAAGCGGCTCACCGCAGCGCTTCCCGTCGAGCCGATGACCGCACCTAAGACCGTCTGCATTCCGATGGCGCAGCACATCGGCGCGCCCTGCGTCCCCTGCGTCGCAGTCGGCGAGCATGTCAAGCGTGGACAGAAGATCGGGCAGACGCGCTCCTTCGTCTCCGCACCGGTGCACGCTTCGATCTCCGGCACGGTGACCGAGATTGCGCCGCATCTCGTGGTGGGCGGCAACATGGTCACCTGCGTCACCATCGAGAACGACTTTGCGGACGAATGGGCGGAAGAATGCCTGGACGAACCGCGCGATCTGGATTCCATCACGGCGGAAGAAGCGCTGAACGCCGTGCTTGAAGGCGGTCTGGTCGGCATGGGCGGCGCGGCGTTCCCGGCGCATGTCAAGCTCTCTCCGCCCAAGGACAAGAAGATTGATTTCCTGCTTGTCAACGGTGCGGAATGTGAGCCCTATCTGACCGCCGACCATCGGCTGATGCTCGAGCAGAGCAAGCGCATCATCGGCGGCATCCGCCTGTTTGCGCGCATTTTGGGCAACCCCCGGTGCATCGTGGGCATCGAGGCCAACAAGCGCGACGCGGCGGAGGTCATGCGGCAGGCGGCGCAGGGCACGAATGTTGAAATCCGCGTGCTGCCTGTCAAATATCCGCAGGGGTCTGAAAAACAGCTGATTCAGGTACTGGCCGGACGGCAGGTGCCCTCGGGCAAGCTACCCATGGACGCAGGCTGCGTCGTGGCCAACGTATCGTCCGCGGCGGCGGCCTATGATTCTGCTGTGCTGCGCCGCCCTGTCACCGAGCGTGTGCTCACTGTCACCGGCGCGGTGGAGCATCCGCGCAACCTGCTCGTGCGCGTGGGTACGCGCATGGAGGAACTGGTGGAATTCTGCGGCGGATTGAAGCCCGACGCGGATCGCGTGGTTTCCGGCGGCCCGATGATGGGTATTGCGCTGTACGATCTTTCCGTGCCGGTGGTCAAGGGAACCAGCGGCGTGCTGGCGCTCACCCGCGAGCAGACCAACCCCGGCAGACTCACCAACTGCATCCGGTGCGGTCGCTGCGTGCGCGCCTGTCCCATGCACCTGATGCCGTTTGAGCTGTGCAATGACGTGGAGCGCAACGATTGGCAGGCGGCGGAGCACCACAGCGTGCTTGACTGCATGGAGTGCGGTTCTTGCACCTATGTCTGTCCCGCGCGCCGCAACATCACGTCGTCCATCCGCATCGCCAAGCGCCAGGTCATGGCGCTGCGCAAGAAACAGTAAAAGGGGAGGAGAGAGAACATGAGTCAGCTTACGGTATCGCTTTCGCCCCATGTGCGCAGCGGAGCGACGACGCGCAGGATCATGCTGGACGTCTGTCTGGCACTGCTGCCGGCGGTGATCTTTGCGGTCTATTGGTTTGGATTCGGTGTGCTGCTTACGGTGCTGCTTTCCGTGGCGTCCGCGATTTTGAGTGAATTTCTGATGGAGAAGGCGCTCAGGCGCCCCGTGACCATCGACGACGGTTCCGCTGCCGTGACAGGTTTACTGCTGGCACTGACACTGCCCGCGGGCACGCCGTGGTATGTGCCGGTGCTGGGTTCGATCTTTGCCATCTGCATCGCAAAACAGGTCTTTGGCGGTCTGGGCGATAATTTCGTCAATCCCGCGCTGGCGGGGCGCGCATTTTTGCTGGCGTCCTTCCCGGCGGCGATGACCACCTATCCGCTTGTTGCGGACGCAGTGACTTCGGCTACGCCGCTTTCTTCGGAGTTTGCGGGGAGCGTGGACTATCTTCAGGCTTTCATCGGCCGCATTGGCGGCTGCATCGGCGAGGTTTCGACGCTGGCGCTGCTCATCGGCGCGGCGTATCTGCTCATCCGCCGCGTGATTGATTGGCGCATCCCGCTCAGCTACCTGGGCACCATGGCGCTGCTGACCGTGATCGGCGGGGGCAATGTGCTGGATTCCGTGCTGCTGGGCGGCACGGTGCTGGGCGCGTTCTTCATGGCGACCGACTATGTCACCAGTCCGGTGACTTCCTGGGGGCGCGTGATCTACGGCGTGGGCATCGGTATCATCAACTATACCATCCGCCGCTGGGGCGCTTATCCGGAAGGCACGACCTACGCCATCCTGCTGATGAACATCGCCGCACCGCTGATCGAGCGATTCACGCGGCCGCGCAAATACGGGGAGGTGAAGCGTCATGCGTGACATTTGCAAGATCGCTCTCCGTTTGACCATCCTGATGGTGATCGCCGGTTTGTGCCTGGGCGCGGCGTACACCGTGACCAAGGACCCCATCGCCCGACAGGAAGCCGAGCAGAAGGAAATGGCCAGAAAAGCCGTGCTGGAAGAGGCCGTCTCCTTTGAAGAAGTGCAGCTGACCGATGGCGGCAACGTGCAGGAGTGCTATCGAGGGCTGGACGCTGCAGGAAATCCCTGCGGCTACGCCATGTCAGTCACAGCCAAGGGCTTTGGCGGCGACATTCAGCTCACCGTTGGCGTCAAGGACGGCGTTGTCACCGGCGTGCGCATCGGCACGCATTCCGAAACCCCGGGCCTGGGCGCACGGGCGGCCGAGGAGAAGTTCTACGGCCAGTTCACCGGCAAATCCGGCACGCTTTCGGTCATCAAGACCGGTGAAGCGGGCGATAGCGAAATCAACGCCATCACGGCGGCCACCATCACCTCCACGGCAGTGACCAATGCTGTCAACGAGGCGCTGGACTGCGCTGCCGGGCTGAACTAGAGAAGGGAGGCGTTCATCGTGGCCAAACAGGATCTCAAAAAGATATTCTTCAACGGCATCATCACGGAAAACCCGACCTTCCGGCTGGTGCTGGGCATGTGCCCGACGCTGGCGGTCACCACCAGCGTGCTCAACGGTCTGGGCATGGGACTTGCGACGGCATTCGTGCTGGTTTGCTCCAACCTGGTCATCTCGCTCCTGCGCAATTTCATACCGTCTAAGGTGCGAATTCCTGCGTTCATCGTGGTTATTGCTTCTTTTGTCACCATCGTTCAGTTGGTGCTCAACGCTTTCCTGCCCGATCTTGCATCGAGCCTCGGCTTGTTTATCCCGCTGATCGTTGTCAACTGCATCATCTTCGCCCGCGCGGAAGCCTTCGCGTCCAAGAACGGCCCGCTGGCCTCCATGACGGACGGCCTGGGCATGGGGCTGGGCTTTACTGTGTCGCTGACGCTGATCTCTGCGGTGCGCGAGCTGATCGGTTCCGGCACGCTGCTCGGTTTCCCGGTGCTGGGTGCGAACTATCCCGGCGTGCTGCTGTTCGTGCTGGCGCCCGGCGGCTACATCACCCTCGGCCTTGTGATGGTGGCGTTCAACACCGTCATGGGCAGAATCGACAAGCGGCGCAGGGCGAAAAATGCGGAAAACGATGCGGAAGGGAGCGTGGCCTAAATGAAGGAAAACCTCTGGCTCATCCTGCTGGGAAGCATATTGGTCAACAACTTCGTCATGTCCCGCTTCTACGGCACCTGTCCGTTCCTGGGCGTGTCGAAAAAGGTCTCAACCGCATTGGGCATGGGCGTGGCGGTCACTTTCGTCATGGGTGTGGCGTCGCTGGTGACCTATTTGGTGCAGTATTACATTCTGGTTCCGCTCAAACTGGAATATCTGCAGACCATTGCCTTCATTCTTGTCATCGCGGTGCTGGTGCAGCTGGTCGAAATGGTCATCAACAAGACCTCGCCCTCGCTCTATAAGGCGCTGGGCGTGTATCTGCCGCTGATTACCACCAACTGCGCGGTGCTGGGCGTGACGATACTGAATATCACCGAAAGCTATTCGCTGCTCGGTTCCGTGGTCAACGGCGTGGGCTCCGCGCTGGGCTTTACGCTGGCAATCGTGCTGTTTGCAGGCGTGCGCGAGCGGCTGGAAAACAGCAATATTCCGCCGTGCTTCAAGGGATTCCCGTCCACGCTGATTGCGGCGGGCTTGATGTCTGTGGCGTTCCTGGGCTTCCAGGGTCTGATCTGACGGGAAGGAGGAAGACAAAATGATTGGAGAAATTCTGCTTCCTGCGGCGATTCTGGGCGGCATGGGCGCGCTGTTCGGCGCGGGTCTGGCTTTTGCAGGAAAGAAGCTGGCCGTGCCGGTGGACGAGCGCATTGAGCGCGTCCGCGAATGCCTGCCCGGCGCGGGCTGCGGCGCGTGCGGCTTTACCGGCTGTGACAGCTATGCCGCGGCGGTCGTCAACGACGGCGCGCCGGTGAACTGCTGTCCTGTCGGCGGCGCGAAGGTCGCCAAGGCCATCGGCGAAATCATGGGGGTCGATGCGGGGGATTCCGTCCGCATGGTCGCCACCGTGCTCTGCCAGGGCGATAAGGATCACTGCAAGATCAAATACGAATACGAGGGCTTGATGGAGTGCCGTGCCATGTTCCTGGCCTCCGGCGGCGACAAGGCCTGCAAATACGCCTGTCTGGGGCTGGGCTCCTGCGCAAGGGTCTGCGAGTTCGGCGCGATCACGATTACGGATCGTCTGGTGCACATTGATCCCGAAAAGTGCCGCGGCTGCGGCAAGTGCATGGAGGTTTGCCCCAAGTCTGTCCTGCGCATGGAGCCTTACGGTCTGCGCTCGGTGCTGCGCTGCCGCGCGGTAGAAAAGGGCAAGGCTGTGCGCGACGCCTGCACCAAGGGTTGCATCGGCTGCGGAAAGTGTGAGCGCAGCTGCAAGTTCGGCGCGATCACGATGGAGGATAACCTCCCCGTGGTGGATATGGAAAAGTGCGTCTCCTGCCTGGAATGCGTGCGCAACTGCCCCACCGGCGCCATGACCGGCGATCTTTCTACGCGCAAGCACGCGGTAATCGACCAGAGCGCCTGCGTCGGCTGCACGCTTTGCGCCCGCCAGTGCAAGTTCGACGCCATCAGCGGAGCGCTGAAGGAAAAGCACTCCATTGATCCTCAGAAATGCGTCGGCTGCGGCCTTTGCGCAGCAAAGTGCCCCAAGAAGGCCATCACGCTTCAGTAAAAAAAACATGATTTAAGGCTCGTGCGGAACCTCCGCGCGAGCCTTTCTTTGTTGAATTGAGCGCGTTTTTCCTGTATACTGGTGGGGAAAAGAAAGGCGCGCTGCGCCGTTTATTTGGAGGAATTATGAAAAAGATCGCCATCATCGCGCTGGCTACAATGCTGTTGCTGGCCGGCTGCGCCAAACAGCAGACGAAGCCGGATTCCACTGTGCCCGGCTATTACGGACAGGGGCAGGAGGTGGACGGCGGCAGCGGAACGCAGAAGGACGCGAATTTGAGCGATATTGCGGTGGAGCGCCGTCAGGAGGACGTTGTGCTGACGCTTACGTTCCGTCAGGGTTCGACGGCGGGCAACCCTGACGCACCGCTGTGCGAAAAGCTGCCGGGGTATAAGGTGGAGCTGCTCACCGCGCCCTCTCGCGTGGTTGTCAAACTTCCGATTTCGCTTTGTGATTTCCTGGGACAGGAATTGGAGCCGATGGGCGAGTTTGAAGGACTCGTCACGCAGGAGACGGACGAAGGGCTGGCGCTATATTTCCAATTTAGTGGGCAGGTGGCCTATAAAGCGGAGGAAAAGGGCGGTCAGCTTCAGCTCTCTGTGCGCGCGGACGATGCAAAGAGCGTGGAACAATATCATGTCAAGCTCATTCGCCATGAGGAAAACGCGGCGCTTGCTGCGCAGTACGGCATGACGCCTGCGCTGTGCGACGACGGCGTGAGCGTCTGCAATCTATCGGCCGGCATGGACTCCATCGAAGAAGCCGATGCAGTCTGTCAGCAGCTCAATGATGCGCTGGAGGCTGCGGGCAGCGACGATACCGCCGAGGTTATTCAGCTCAATTCCGGGGAAGCGCCGCAGTTCACCGAGCCGGTCTCCCGCTCGATGCTCACCATGATGGGCGCGCTCAAGACCGAAAGCGGCGTGGTGGACGGCCAGCTGGTCGCTATGGATGCGCGCTTTCTCTGGTGGCGCGATGAGAACAGCATGCTGATGGCGCGCCCGCAGACCGAAGTCACCGGCGAGGGAAATACCGAAAGCTATGAGGAAATCTGGATCTATTCGCTGGACGGCAAGCGCGAGCAGCTGATCGACACGGCGTTTTCCTCCGTGCAGAAGGCGGCCTGCTCGGATGACGGGCGGTATATCGCCCTGTTGGAGCAGAGTGATGGCGCGCGGCTGATCTATCTGTACGACTGCAAGACCGATGGGCTGACCTTTCTCTCTGCCGACGGACTGGGCGATTACACCGCTGATTTTGACTGGGGCGACGACGGTGTGCTCTACATCATGTGCGGCGACGATTCCATGCAGCTGATGGCCTATGATCCGGCTGCGGCGCAGGCGGGCGGGGAGGCGATTTACGCCGTTGAAGAGCGCGAGGGCGGCTACGGCAACGTCGGCGCGGCGAACGGCAAGGTCTATTTTAACGATGAATACGGCAATGTATACGCTGTGGATGCGCAGAGCGGTCAGCGCGAGCTGTTCGACATCGCGGACGGCTTTGTGCTTGCGCCGGACGGCAGCTCCATGCTGTTGATCCGCTATGAGGACGGCGAAAACGCCTCCATGGCAACGCTGGTGCTGTGCGATTTGACCAGTGGCGAGCAGGTGCAGATTGCCGGGCGCGCCGCGGTTTCCGACGTGGTGTGGTCGGGCGACAGCCGCGTGCTGCTCTATCTGGTCAGCAATGACGGCGCGGCGGACGCGGAGGATTATCCCGTGCGGCTGATGCGCTATAATCTGGAAGACAGCAAGACCACCGATTTGGGTGCACTGGCCAGCAACTCCATCTTCCAAGGGCGCTCGCGCGATAACGTGATCGTGATGTTCTATCAGAACCGCAACGGATTCTTCGCGCCTGTGACCTACGAGCTGGACCTGACCTCTATGACCGACCACAGCGGCGATGAACTGATCGTGACGGTGGAGGGCGATGAGAATGGCAACTGACCGACGGGTGGAGCTGTCCTCGGTGCGCAACGCGCGCAGTTTAGGCGGATTGCATGCGGCGTCGGGCAGAACGGCGCACGGCGTTTTTTGCCGCAGCGATGTGCCGCTGAGCCTGACGGAGGAGGATATTTGCGTCCTCCGCAGCTACCGAATCACCCATGTGCTCGATCTTCGCTCGGAAGCGGAAGTGCAGGCACATCCTTCTGCTGCTAAGGCTTGCTTTGAATATCTGAACGTCCCACTTCAGGGCGGAGATAAAATCCCGCAGACGCGCGAAGAAGTGCCTGCTTCCTATCTCAACATGACGATGGGAACGACGCAGATGGCTCGGGCAATGCGCTTTCTGGCCGATGCACCCGACGGCGTGCTCATTCATTGCACGGCGGGCAAGGACAGAACCGGCGTGGTGTGCGCCATTCTGCTGATGCTGGCGGGGGTGACGGACGACGCGATCTGCGAGGATTATGCGCAGACGGAGATCTACATGGAGCCGGTGCTCGTGCAGCTCTGTGCGCAGAATCCCGCGCTGAACTTCGATGCGCTCGTGGCGCGAAAGGAGAATATGCAGGCGTTCTTGATTGCTTTTCGGGAAAAATGGGGCAGTGCGGAAGAATACCTGCGCTATCTCGGGCTGCATCCGGGACAAGTGAATCGCTGGAAAGCAAAAATGACAAAACAGGGGCAGTAAAATGGCAAAGAGCGAATACAATAACGAAGGCCTTTTTCAGGAATATGCAAAGATGTCGCGAAGCCGGTTGGGCCTGTCCGGGGCAGGAGAATGGTCGCAGCTCAGGCCGCTTTTTCCGAAGCTTGAGGGGAAAAAGATGCTTGATCTCGGGTGCGGTTACGGTTGGCACTGTAAGTTTGCAGCGGAGCAGGGCGCTGTGCGCGTATTGGGAATTGATCTGAGCGAGAAAATGATCGAGGAAGCGCGAAGACGCAATGCCGGTGCGGCCATTGAATACTGCGTTTGTGGAATCGAGAAGTATGGGTATCCGGCAGAAGAATGGGACTGCGTGATCTCCAATCTCGCGCTGCATTATATCGCTGATTTGGACGCGGTTTATAAAAAAGTGCAGCAGACGTTAAAACCTGAAGGTATCTTTCTGATTAATATCGAACACCCGACTTTCACGGCGGGCGTTCGGCAGGAATGGGTGTATGCGGAGGATGGAACGCCGCTTTATTGGCCGATAGACGATTATTATCTTCCAGGCGAGCGGGTGGTGAACTTTCTCGGCTGCGAAGTGCGCAAACAGCACCACACCCTTCAGCAGATTCTGATGGGGCTGCTGAACAACGGCTTTGAGCTGCTGGCGGTCGAAGAAGCGCAGCCGCCGGAAGAGATGATGGAAATCCCCGGCATGAAGGACGAGCTGCGTCGCCCCATGATGTTGCTGGTCAAGGCAAAAAAGAAGGCATAGCAAACCCCCGCTGTCCGTACTTTTGACGGGCAGCGGGGGCTTTAAGATTATGGAAGAAAATCAGCCGCGCGGCGTATCGTCATCCTCTTCGGGAGTGCTTGGCGTTGGCGAATAGGACGGGAAAACGTTGCCGCTTGACGTGTCGTCGGGATAATCCGGATAGGCGACGCCGCTGTGCAGCGAGCAATACATCTCCTGCGGCAGCAGCCCGCTCTCCAGTGCAAGCCGGAAGACTTCGGCGTTTTCATAGCCTCGGATGCCGTGCGGGAACAGCGCGAGGAATTTCTCATCCTCCATGTCGTCGCAGCCCCAGCTGGAGGGCACGATCTGATAGGAAACATCCTGTGCATTCGTCAGGCAGCCTGCCGTGGCGAACAGCCCGCTCGTCGTGTCGGTGGAAACCGTGACGTGCAGATCACAGGTCTCGGTGGGGATGCTGTCCGCATGGCACCAATCCGTGGTGGGCGGATAATCCGCGTCCGCTTCGCAGGCAGCGGTGGCGAGTTTGCCGGTCAGGGAGCAGAGCGTGACCTTCGTCAGCCCCAAATCACTGGGATCCGCATCGATGATGGGCTTGTTTTCCAGCTCATAGGCTTCGTGCAGGCGCTGCATGATGGTCTGCCAGATGGGGGCAGCTTCCTTACCGCCCGTTGCGCCGCGATAGAGCGATTTAAACTCATCGTGACCGACCCAGACCGCGCCGCTGTAATAAGGCGTCAGGCCCGCAAAGAACACGCTCTTGTAGTCGGAGTGCGTGCCGGTCTTGCCCGCAACCGTCATGCCCTTGATGCGTGCGGCGGTACCGGTGCCGCTGTTGACCGCGTCGGTGAGCATGTCAATCAGCATATAGGCCGTGCCGGGCTTGAAGGCCTGGCTTTGGCTCTGCGCCTGCTTAAGCTTCATGTCGAGAATCACGTTGCCGTTTGCGTCCGTGATACGGGTAAAGGTCAACGGCTTTTGGTAGACGCCGCTGTTGCCGATGGTGCCGAAGGCTTCCGCCATTTCGGCCACGGTGATGCCGGAGGAGCCGAGCGCAAGGCCCGCACCGTCGGCGTTGATGTGGTCGGGGTCAATGCCCAACTTTTCCAGATAGGAGACGCTGTTTTCGATGCCCACCTTGTCCATCAGCGTGTTTGCCGCGACGATGTTGAGCGAGGCGCGCATACCGGTGCGCAGCGTCACCATGCCGGGATATTTTTTTGACGAAGAATTGGAGGGATATCCCTTGGAGGATATCCAGCCCTCGATCGGCACAGGCAGGTTGGAGCTGACCGACGCGGGCGAATAGCCCATGTCCAGCGCAGGGCCGTAAACCGCCAGGGGCTTGATGGACGAACCGACGGGCATGTTGGCGCTGGTGGCGCGGTTGAGCACGCGGAACTGTGTCTGCGGCGTGCGTCCGCCCACAACGGCGCGTACTTCGCCCGTGCGATAGTCGTAGATCACGCAGGCTGCCTGGGGCTGCTCCGCCTGCGTAGACTTGGCGAAGCTGTCGGAAGGATCAGCCAGCTCCGGATAATCGTCCCAGTTGTAGAGCACATCCTCTGCAATCTTCTGGGCGACGGGGTCGATGGTAGAGTAAATGTGGTAGCCGCCGGTTTGGATCTCGGAGCGGATTTTTTTGCGGTTATCGCTGTTGTCCTCCATGCCGCGGTCGGCCAGCAGCTCAGTCACGGCGTCATCGAGCACGGTTTCAACCGCAGAGGGCATGTCGTAAAGATCGTTGACCGTGGAGTGTTCCACCACATTGAGCGTATCGTTCAGCGCCGCCTCATACTGTTCCTTGGTGATGAAGTTGTTGTCATACATGCACTTGAGCACATAATCCGTGCGGTCATCCGTATTGCTCGGCTGACCCGCGCCGTAATAGTTGCGGCGCGGGTTGTATTTGGTGGGGTTTCGCGTGATGGCGGCCAGCGATGCGCATTCGCGCAGCGTCAGCTCGCTCAGGTCCTTATCGTAGTAGTCCTTCGCCGCGGCCTTGACGCCGTAGTTGCTCTCGCCCAGCGGGATGGTGTTGAGATACCATTCCAGAATTTGATCCTTGGAGTATTTCTTTTCCAGCTCGACGGAAAGATATGCCTCCTGAATTTTGCGCTTGTAGCTTTGCTCGGTGGAGAGCAGCTTGTTCTTGACGAGCTGCTGGGTGATGGTGGAACCGCCCTGCGTGGAGTTGTTTTGCAGGTTGGACACGAAAGCGCCGATGATGCGCTTGATGTCAATGCCATTGTGGGTGTAGAAGCGTGCGTCCTCGACCGCCACAAAGGCCTTAGCCAGCTGATCCGGAATCTCGTCAAAATTTGCCCAGATGCGGTTTTCCGACCCGCGGTAGGCGGTGATCAGATCGCCGTTGCAGTCGTAGATAAAGGAGGTCAGGTTCTGGGTTTCGATCTTTTCCACGTCCAGCTCCGGCGTGGTGTCGTAATAGGCCTTAGCAACGCCCATCACCAGACCGAATCCGCCCATGCCCATCACAAGCACTACGACCAGCAGCAGCGCCACCGTCGTGCACAGCACGGAGAGTATGTAGTTCGGCTGTCGGTCACGCGGCTTAAAGAGTGAAAAGGACCTGCTTTTTTTCTTATCGATTTTATGTTGAGTTGGGTTTTTCTGCATGAAGGTTCCTCCCGGATGCGATACTTGCATAAACATATATCAATTCGCCGCGCAGGGCGGCAGTTCCTTCTTTTGGTGCAGGCAGAAGGAGAGGGGAGTGTGCGGAGTGAAGAAAAAAACAAGAACCGTGCTGGGGATTATGATCGTATTTGCCATTTTTTGCACGGTGTTCGGCTTTGCGATGGAACGAAATCTGCGCCCCATTGTGCTCAGCACAGCGGAATCCCGCGTGCGTGCGATTGCATTGGATGCGGTCAACAGCGCCATCGCGCGGAACTTAAGCGGCGTGCAGTATGACGATCTGATCCGCCTCAGCCGCGACAGCGAAGGGCGAGTCACTTCCCTTTCCGCTGACGCGGTGGGAATGAACCGCTTATCCACGCAGATCGCGCTGACCGCGCAGCAGTACATTGCGGATATCGGCGATCAATCGCTGCGCATCTCGATCGGCTCGCTCACAGGCAACCCGCTGTTGGCGGGGCGTGGGCCGGAGATGCTCGTCAAGGTGATCCCGGTAGGTGCGGTTTCGTCGGAGTTCATCACGGAGTTTCAGAGCGCAGGCATCAACCAGACGCGGCACAAGGTCTATATCCGCATCCGTGCGGTCATGCGCATCGTGATCCCCACCGGCGCGCGCAAGGTCGAAGTCACGGCGCAGGCACCGGTGGCGGAAACCGTGATTGTCGGGCAGGCCCCGCAATCCTATGTCAATGTCGAAAGTCGGGACGATCTGCTCAACCTGCTGCCGGACGCGGATCTCGGCGGAGAATAGAGCAGATTTTACCTACCTATTACCCAAAACGAGCCTGAAATCCTTCGCGTTTCCCTTTACGCCGGGGCGTAAACTATGGTATAATAAGCAGTAAAGCAGTTTACGAAAATTCTCGGGAGGGATTTTAAGTATGTCCGGACATTCCAAGTGGCATAATATTCAGATGAAGAAGGGCAAGACGGACGCTGCCAGAGGCAAGATCTTCACCAAGATCGGCCGCGAGATCGCCATCGCCGTCAGGGCGGGCGGCCCCGACCCGGCGCTGAACTCCAAGCTCCGCGATATCATCTCCAAGGCGAAATACAACAACATGCCCAACGACAACATCAACCGCTCCATCAAGAAGGCGGCGGGCGAAGGTCAGGGTGAAAACTACAAGGAAGTCACCTACGAGGGTTACGGCCCGGCCGGCACCGCGATCATCGTCGAGTGCATCACGGATAACCTCAACCGTACCGCGTCCGATGTGCGCCACTGCTTTGAAAAGCACGGCGGATCCATGGGTGCGACCGGCTGCGTCTCCTGGATGTTCGACCGCAAGGGCGTGATCCTGATCGAGGCAGAGGGTCTGGACGAGGATGAAGTGATGATGGATGCGTTGGAAGCGGGCGCTGCCGACTGCGCGCTGAACGACGGCGTGTTCGAAATCACCACCGAGCCCAACGATCTGGATGCGGTCCGCACCGCGCTGGAGGGCAAGTACACCCTGGTTTCCGCCGAGGTCAGCATGATCCCGCAGAACACCACGGATCCCGCGGGCGATGACCTGGAGCGCCTCCAGAAGATCCTTGACATGCTCGACGATCTGGACGACGTTTCCGAAGTCTACCACAACGCCAACCTGCCTGAGGAGGAAGAGGAGGACTAATTCTTCCGTTTCTCTTGTGCAAAATAGAAACAGGAACCTGCTCCGCATTCGGAGCAGGTTCCTGTTTGCTTATTGCAGTTTGTGGCCGTTTCCAGTAGACCGCTTTGTATAAACCAACAGTAAATTTGTCCTCTAATTATTTTTCCGGCGAATCCTCAAAAAAAGGATGTCTGTTATTTTGTCGACAACAATGACAATCACGGCAAAGGCAAATAGAGTTACGGCTTCTCTTGAATTCGTAAACCAGCCCAACTTATAAAATGCAGCACATATCATCCCCAGAATAGCAAATGCGAGCATTACATTCTTCAGGAACTTCTCCATGCGTTGCCCCAGTGTATATTAAAATTTCACAGTCGAACCTCGACAGCACGATTATTTCGGTCTGTGAAAAGAGTACCATCGCAATTCGAGAAAAGCAATATGGAATACACAAAAACCCGCACGAATAGAAAACGTATACTTCTATTCGTGCGGGTTTTCTTGAATTTACTCTTCCTCGATCTTAGTGACCTGGATGTGCAGCTCGTCCAGCTGCTTCTGGGTCACGACGGAGGGGGCGTCCATCATCACGTCCTGTGCATTCTTGTTCATCGGGAACGGGATGATCTCGCGGATGGAGCTCTCGCCGGCCAGCAGCATGACCATGCGGTCCACGCCGGGGGCAATGCCCGCGTGCGGCGGCGCGCCGTAGCAGAAGGCGTTGTACATGGCGGGGAATTTCTTCTTGACGTCTTCTTCACCCAGGCGAACCAGCTCGAAGGCCTTGATCATGATCTCCGGGTCGTGGTTACGAACCGCGCCGCTGGACAGCTCCACGCCGTTGCAGACCAGGTCGTACTGGTTGGCGTAGATGGTCAGCGGGTCGATCTCGCCCCTTTCGGCCTTGAGCAGCACGTCCATGCCGCCGTTGGGCATCGAGAAGGGGTTGTGGCAGAACTCCAGCTCGCCGGATTCATCGCCGATTTCGTACATCGGGAAGTCCACAATCCAGCAGAATTCGTAGCGCTCCTTGTCCATGTGGCCCTCGCAGGCAGCGCCGAAGGTCTTAATCATCACGCCTGCGGACTTGACGGCCTGTTCGCCGCCCGCCACCACGACCAGCGTGTTGGGCGCAAGAGACACGAGCTTGGCAAGCTCATCCTTCATGCCGGAGACAAACTTGGCGATACCGCCGGCGATTTCACCCTTGTCGTCCACCTTGAACCAGTAGCCCTTGGAGCCGGACTGCACCTCACAGTCGGTGAGCAGCTTTTCGATCTGCTTGCGGGTGAGCTTGCAATCGGAAATGTCGATAAGCTTGACGGTATTGCCGTGCAGCGGCTCGAATTCGCTGTCTGCAAACAGGGCGGTCGCGTCCTTGCAGGTCAGGTCGATGCGCAGGTCGGGCTTGTCGGAGCCGTAGGTCTCCATCGCCGTCTTGTAGGGAATCTGGCGGAACGGCGCGGAAGAAGCGATGTTGTAGGTGCCGAACTTGGCAAAGATGGGGGGCAGCACGTCCTCCAACACGGCAAACACGTCTTCCTGCGTGGCGAAGGCCATTTCCATATCCATCTGATAGAATTCGCCGGGCGAACGGTCGCCGCGTGCGTCCTCATCGCGGAAGCAGGGCGCAATCTGGAAATAGCGGTCGAAGCCGGAGGCCATCAGCAGCTGCTTGAACTGCTGGGGGGCCTGGGGCAGGGCGTAGAACTTGCCG
>ERZ827423.1154-NODE-1154-length-27556-cov-3.559216_pt1 | contig 27556 bp, 19 predicted proteins | sample MGYA00519775_ERZ827423 | MGnify/ENA primary metagenome ERZ827423 (study PRJEB31778, sample SAMEA3449296) | human gut metagenome | biome: human gut; feature: human-associated habitat; material: faeces | place: United Kingdom | collected 2010/2012 ...
GTTCCGAATAGCAGAGATTGACGTCGCTGATGATGTCCACAATACGGCGGTTCGTCTCCTCCGGCAGGCACTCGTCCTTGCAGCGGTTACCCGCCTCCATATGGAAAATCGGAATGTGCAGCCGTTTAGCACCGATCACAGAAAGGCAGGAGTTGGTGTCGCCCAGGACCAGCACCGCATCCGGCCTGACCCGCACCATCAGCTTGTAGGACTTCTCGATGATATTCCCAATCGTGGCTCCGAGATCATCGCCTACGGCATCCAGATAATAGTCAGGAGCCCGGAGACCAAGATCGTCAAAAAACACCTGATTGAGGGTGTAGTCGTAGTTCTGACCGGTGTGGACCAGAATCTGCTCAAAGTACCGGTCGCAGCACTTTATCGTGGCGGACAGCCGGATGATTTCCGGCCGCGTACCGATAATCGTCATCAGCTTCAGCTTTCCCATTGCTACACCTCCTCAAAGTAGGTATCCGGATGGCTGGGGTCAAACTGCTCGTTGGCCCACATGACTGTCACCAGATTTTCCGTTTCACTCAGATTGATAATATTGTGGGTATAGCCCGGCAACATATGAACAGCCTGGATCCGGTCGCCGCTGACCTCGAATTCGATCTTTTCATCGGAGCCGATCCGGCGCTCCTGAATCAGTCCGTGTCCGGCCACGACCATAAAGAGCTCCCACTTGCTGTTGTGCCAGTGCTGTCCCTTGGTGACACCCGGTTTCGTGATGTTGACGGAGACCTGTCCGCAGGAGGCGGTCTTCAGAAGCTCCGTGAAGCTGCCTCGCTCATCCACATTCATCTTCAGCGGAAACGCAATTTTTTCCGGCGGCAGATAGGACAGATAGGTACTATAGAGCTTCTTTGCAAAGCTGCCATCCGGGATCTCTGGCAGCAAAAGCGTCTGCGGCTGCTCCCGGAACGTTCGGAGCAGACGGACGATCTCGCCCAGCGTCACAGGATGACTGACCGGAACGCTGCAATACGCCCCATCTGTCCGGTTGGGATGCCCCTCCATGGCGTTCAGAATCTCGTTGATCAGGTCGTCAATGTAGACCAGTTCCAATTCGACTGCCGGGTCTGAAACGGTGATCGGCAGATCCCGCGCGATATGATGGCAGAAGGTTGCCACCACCGAATTGTAGTTGGGGCGGCACCACTTGCCAAACAGGTTCGGCAGACGATAGATCATCCCGTTTGCACCGGTTTCTCTGCCGTAAGCGAGGAGCAGCTCCTCCGCCGCTTTTTTGGACTGCCCATAGGGACTTCCGGCATACCGTCCGGCCAGACTGGCCTGAATGGAGGAGGAGAGCAATACCGGGCACCGGCTACCGCTTTCCCGAAGCATCTCCAACAGGGTACGGGTGAAGTCCGTGTTTCCGGCTGCAAATTCTCCCGGATCCTGGGGCCGGTTCACACCAGCCAGGTGAACCACGAAATCCGCTTTCCGGCAATATTCCGTGAATACACCAGGAGCGGTTTCCCGTGTACACAGGAAGATCTCCTCTATTTGTAAAGTCGGTCGCGTCCTGTCTCTGTGGTCCCTGAGCGTATACAGACGCTGCGTCAGATTTTTCCCAACAAATCCGTTTGCGCCGGTAATCAATACGTTCATTAGCAAGTTCCTCCGAACAGTTTCAGCTTCAGCAAAAGCTGTTTCATTTCCTCCACATTCAGCCGGTGTGTATTGTGTGAGGTATATTGCTCGATCTTGCCGAATTCCGGGTTGCCTTTACTGAAATAGTTGTCATAGTTCAGATCCCGGTTGTCCGCCGGAATGCGGAAGAAGCCGGGCAGCTCTTCCGCCCGCATCATTTCCTCTGCAGTGACCAGCACCTCAAAGAGCTTTTCGCCATGCCGCGTTCCGATGATCGTCGTGCCAAGGTTGGAGTGCTTCAGCTCCAGCACAGCCTGTGCCAGCGTCTCGATGGTCGCAGCAGGGGCCTTCTGCACGAACAGGTCGCCCTGTTCGCCATGCTCAAAGGCATAAAGCACAAGGTCTACGGCATCGCTGAGCGTCATCATAAAACGGGTCATATTGGGATTCGTGATCGTCAAGGGCTTCCCCTCGTCGATCTGGTCGCAGAACAGCGGGATGACCGAGCCGCGGGAAGCCATGACGTTGCCGTACCGCGTCAAACACAGAACCGGATCTCCAGGCAGCATCTGTCTGGAACGGGCAATCACATTCTTCTCCATGACAGCCTTCGTCATGCCCATAGCGTTGATGGGATAGGCCGCCTTGTCCGTGGACAGGAAGATGGCCTTCTTCACATGGTTTGTAACACATGCGGAGATCACATTGTCAGAACCGGCCACGTTGGTTTTGACCGCCTCCATGGGGTAAAACTCGCAGGAGGGTACCTGCTTGAGGGCGGCGGCATGAAATACATAGTCCACACCGCGGAACGCATTCAGAATGGAATTGTAATCCCTCACATCGCCTATGTAGAATTTGATCTTTTCCGCATACTGCGGATACAGCTCCTGATAGGTATGCCGCATATCATCCTGCTTCTTCTCATCCCGTGAGAGAATGCGGATCTCTGCAATGTCGGTGGTCAGGAAGCGGCGCAGCACAGCGTTGCCAAAGGAGCCTGTCCCACCGGTAATGAGCAGTATTTTATCTTTGAATTGAGACATGTCTTTAGAATCCCCTTTCCGATTCAGCGGTATCTTCCTTGCCGAATGAGCACTCCACTCCTTTGATGCCACCCAATAGCATTAGAATAGCAAAGAAAAAATACGGATTTGCATCAACAACAGGCTCAGGCATACAGATCAGCAATGCACCTAAACCTAAACTTGCAATTTGATTTGATAGCAAATTGTGGTTTGCTTTTTTCATACGCACAGCGGCACCATATGCAGACCGTATGCTCGTTATCGTAAATATTACAGCGATTACAAAGGGAATCAGTCCAACCTTATTTAAAATATCAAGCCATAGATTGTGTACCCACTCTCCGTGATATGCGAATTCACTCTTCTGGCCTCCAAAGGGATAACGAAGCCAATCCCCCGAAAACAAATATGAGGTCCATGTTTTAAACCTCGAAGATTTGTCACCGTATAGCAGTCGCCGTACAATTTTCAAAGACAGCAATTCATCTTGAATTCCGAAAGCATTCAGGAACACAATTGCAAATATCGCAACAAAAAAGAGCGCGGCAAGCCCAATGAGCAAAGCTTTTCTGCTGATTCGCACAGATGAGTCATGAAGCCAACGAAGTAGGTTAAAAGCAACAAGAATTAAAACAATGAATATCATCGTTCGATAGGCAAAGAACGATGCTTCAAACGTACTCATCAATAGAACCGCCAGCGCTATAAGCTTTTTTCGAACCCCGCAATGGGAGAACAGGATTGAAGTTGAAAGAGCAACCGCAAATGTGAACATAAACCCCGTAGAGATAACTGAAACCATGTCACCACGCCAAAAATCGACGGACACTCTTTGATAAGCATATTGCGCATAGTAGTCTGATTTAAGATATGCGAGCAGATTCAAAACGCCGTGCAGAAAGAAACCAAATGTTAGCGTATTCGTCATTTCTTGAAACGAACGGTCGCTATTATCAGATAAAACAAACCACTTTCCGAACAAGTAGGCTGCCCAAGGTCCCCAAAGATATATGATTAGACTTTTTACCGCAAATCCAAAGTTAAAAGTATAAATAACAAAATAGGATGTCGAAAAAAGCAAGAGAATAACATCATGCTTTTCAATGACAATGGTTTTCGATTTCCATATAAAAAAGTAAAGAGTCAATGCGAAGAAAATTTGACCAGGAAGATTGAAGGCACCGACCGAAAAGAGGAACAGCCCCACAATAGTTATTGTATTAGCGGCATTTGTTCTTTTGCCGAAAAGAACACTCATCTCCAATTTCTCCTTGCTGTGCTTTCATTCTTTTTTGGAAAAATCCCGCGAAAAAGTACTGCATCAAGCATCAGTCTACAGTTTGGTCTCAAAGGCCTTATTATTGCGGGAAGAATCACTGTTGTCGAAGCCTGGGTGATTAGCGAGGCCGCAGCGGCTCCAGATGCTCCCCACGATGGGATCAGCGCAAGGTTCAGCACAACATTAAGTGCAGCCGCACTGACATACAGGTATTTCAGATATTTCTGCCTGTTTTCACATACCATCCATGCATTTCTGGCAACACCAAGGTAGGAAAACGCTGTGTACCAAACCACGATGCGCAGAGGCCCGACTGCCGGCAGATAGTTTTCTCCATAGAGAATCAAAATAAAAGGCTTTGCGACAAGGCAGATCATTGCGGATACGAACAGGGACACATAAAAAACAATTGCGTAGAGCTGCCGGTTCTTCCGCTCATAGCGCAGGCGGTCTTTCTGAAAACTCTGCACGATCTCCGGATAAAGGGAATCAATGATTGCTGAGAGAATAAAGGCCCATGAAACGCTGACCGTCGAAGCAAGTGAATAATGTCCGACGGCATCTGCGCCAAGCATCTGCTTGAGCATCAGCTTATCTGTACAAGCATAGATGGAGACCATCAGCCCGGCTATGATAAAGCTGCCGCTGCTTTGCAGAAGCTCCTTTGCTTTTTCCAGAGAGTAACGGAATCTTGTTCCGCCATTTTTGAAATAAGCAATCAGCAAAAACACCGCAAGTACGATGTAATCCAATGCGCTTGCAACGGCGAACCATTCCACGCTTTTCCCAAGCGCAAGCAAAATAATTTTGTACACAGACATTGCCGCATACGAGACGAGTTCGGCAATGGCGGAATACTTGGACTGGAGCCTGGCCTGAAACCAGTAGTTGAGGGTATCAAACACCTGAAAAATGAGGCCAATGCTGTACAGCGCCACAACCACAATGGTGAGACGTTCCCCTCTGTCCACAACACTGACAATGCCGATGATTGCCAGCGCAGACAGCAGACTTGAGATCGCCCGCAGCAGCAGGGTCGTTCCAATTGTTTCGCCCTGCTGATCCGGATGATCCACAAAGTTCTTAACGATCACGCTGTTAATGCCAAGCGTACAGAGCGAGGCAAAGAATGCCGCATATGCCGCCGCGTAATTGATCAGGCCGTAATTGCTTGGGCCAAGATAGCGCGCCGCAAAAATACCAACGACAAAGGCCAGCAGCTTGTTCGCCACTTTGCCACCGATGATCCATCCGGCATTTTTAACGACTTTATTCTTTCTGAGCGACTGCAGCAAAATCTTCAAGCTCCTTCATCACTTTGGCTGGGACACCGGCCACCATCGTATCCGCCGGCACATCTTTAGGAACACAGGCACAGGCTGCGATCATACTTCCATCCCCAATGCTCGTATTCAATAGGAGCGTAACCCGACCACCGATCCATACGCCGCTGCCTACTGTAATATGATAGGATTCGCCTTTTCCAGCCCGCCTGCTATGGTCGCCCATCTGGTGTCCACCTGTCAGGAAGGTGACATCCGGAGCAATATCGCAGTTATCTCCAATCGTCACTGTCCCATTTCCATGGACAGTGAGATTGCATCCAATCCAACAATTCGCACCAATGCGGAGCGTCCCTGTATTATGAATCGGCCCGACAATTTTGGTATTTTCTCCGATCTCATAGCCGATGGAACGAAGAAGGCTCCTCTTTGCGGGGAAAAAACGTGTTCCGGCCAAGACATGATTGACAAGGTAAATCACAATTCGTTTTTTGATAGTCTTCAACTTCATCTTTGATACCAGTCCTCCCGCAGCGGCTTTGCGAGGCTGCATGGACCGTTCGCAAACAAGCCGGAAGCGTCTGTGCCGTTCAAAAGTGCCTGCGATAGCTGCAAAAATCGCTTTGCGGCAACCTCTGCATTCCACAATTCTGTAATCGTCAGGTACGCCGCTTTTCCAAAGCTATACTGCATAGTCGTATTTTCAAGAAGCCGTCGTACCTTTTCATAAAGCTCCTGAATATTGCCGGAGTGATAAACGCTTCCATTCACGCCGTCATTTACGAGGTAAGGTGTTGCCCCTGCTGCATCGCTGGCAACCACCGCACAGCCGCTGTTCATGGCCTCGTTTAACACAGCGCCCCAGCCCTCTTGGCGGTCACTTGTGAATAAGTAGATGCCTGCGCTTTCCATATGACGACGCACGGCTTCCGGAGACATGGCCCCAAGAAACCGTACATTTTCATCCAGAAGTCCAGCTTCCGAAGCCTGTTGCTTGAGCTGCCGCTCCATCTCACCGGTACCGATCATCTCGATTTTGAAGCAGCATCCTGCCTCATGGAGTCTCTTTGCAACCTCAATCACATCGTCCGGATGCTTCCAGTCCAGAAAGCGTCCACACCACAAAATGGTTGCTTTTGCTTTGCGGTCAATCAAGTCATCAATGCTGGGATACCGGATCGTCTCCGGAAAGTAACCCCATTTGTAGCACCGATCATGGAAAAGGCCGAATTTTGCATAATCCCCCGCGGTATAGGCACTGGCGCAGAGCATATATGTCTTCCGCCAAGGTGGATTGTAATAATGCCACTTGAGAAATCGCGGTATATATTTCAAAACAGGATTTCCAGCTTTCAGCGGTCGCTCGGAATATCGGAAAAATAATTTGGCCTTTTTGCCGTATTCCTTTGTCTGACGCTCTGGAAAGGAACCTGCTATCAAAACATCCAGATCATTTAATTGCTTCTGAACCTCCCGGTCTGATGCCGAACAGGTATATGGACGCACCAAATCATTTCCCCATCCGAGGTCCTTTCGCTCTGCATCCATCTCTTTATGTGCCACGAAGCAATAGTTGTGATTTGTCAATTCATAGAGGGCATCGGATAGGGGGATCTGATGATGCGTAAAGTAGTTACTGCAAAAAAGAATTCTCATGTGGCCATCACACGCCCTTTTCCCAAAGTAGACAAAACATTTTCATAGAGTTTGACATAGCCTTGATACACCGTGTCCTTGTCAAAACGCACCATTTTTTTAGGGTCCGCACGCCAGTTGCTGTCTGCCACGTCTCTCACGGCATTCTCCAGTGCCTGCATATCGCCCTGCGGAATCAAGCGTCCATTTCCCGGTGCTACCGTTTCAGGACAACCGTCCGTTTCGTATACCACCACTGGCGTTCCGCATGCCTGGGCCTCTACCGTAGTCAGGCCAAAGGTTTCCTCATAGGTAGGGTTCACAAACACATCTGCGGTAGAGTACCATTGCGCCAATTCGATTTGATTTGCCGTGCGTAAAAGCCCAAGCACATTGGAAGGAATATTCGGCAGTTGCTTTTCGATTAGGCCAATCAAAACCACCTGATAGTCAGAGCCGAGGCGGCCAGCAAGCGTCAGCAAATCCGGCAAACCCTTTCGCACATTCCATGTGTTGGCAACACCCAAAACAATCCTCTTTCCTTCCAAGTGGTATTTCTCTCGTAGATTACTGGGCTGTGGATGAAAAATCGCGCGATCTATCCCATTGGGGAGAACCACGCATGGGTAATCCTTCAAAAATGATCGCGCTGCCTGCTCCGCAAGCCACTGCGAGGGTGTCGTGATAGTCAGATTTTTCACACCGGTAAAGGCATTCTTTTTGCGAAGGAAGTTGCGCCTTACATCGCCCTTCCAATAGCATTGCGGATACCGGTACAGCGATTTGCAGTCCCGGCACTCGGTCTGCCATTGCATACACTTGACTTGCGAGAAATGTGTGCAATGGCCGGTAAAAGTCCAGCAATCATGCAAAGTCCAAACGACGGGAATATTCGCTTCCTTCAAAAAGCGGAACAGCATCTCGTAATTCACATAGAAGCCGTGCAGCGTGTGCAGGTGGATCAGATCAGGCTGAAACGCTCTGATTTCTCGGATCATCTTTCTGGTCGCCGCCCAGGAATATAGACCCGCGTGGTCTGTGAATCGTGATACTGCGTTGTGAAAGTAATACTCCAGCTTTCCAGACACCTTCACTGTGTCCGCATTGTCGGAGCATGCTCCCGTACCGTATAAAGCCTTTACATCATTTCCATACTTTTTCAGCAGGTTCATGATATCAGCAATGATTTTTCCAGTGCTTCCGGTCCCATATACCAAATTGACAAACAGCACTTTCATTCTTCTCATCTCCGATGTCGTGTGATAAAAGAGAACCGCCGAGGCGCCAAGGTGCGCCCCGGCGGTTCCAGTGTATTTACTCGGTTTCGCTGTCCAGAATCATCCGGCCAGCACTGTCAAAGTTGTAATATCCCTCCGGCATCAGGCCGTGCGTCCAGTACACATAGTAGCTGCGGTCATGGACGACCTCACAGGTGGAACGCACATAGTAGTAGTAGCCGTCGATCTGGATCAGACCGGCATAAGCACGTTCGCCGTTCCGATAGAAGTACAGGCTTCCATCTTCCTCGTAGATCCCGTTTTTCAGAGGTGCGACGCTGCCTGTCAGCTTGCCATCTGCGTCGAAGTGATATCTGCCCTGGGGCATCAGGCCATGCGTCCAGGAAATGTAGTACACACAATCGTTCACGACCTCACCGCTGCTGCGGACATAGTAGAAATCACCGTCAATTTCAATCAGGCCCACGTAGGTTACCTTTCCGTTGACATAGTAACGCAGCACGCCGTCCTCGTCCTTCACGATGCCATTCTTGTCCGTAGCACCCGGAATGAGCTTGCCCTCTGCGTCAAAGGCATAGGTTCCTTCCTTCATCAGGCCGTTCATTCTGGAGCAGTAGTAGGTCTGGTTCACGATCAGCTTGCCCTTGCTGTTGGCATAGTAGTAATCGTCACCGATCTTGATCATACCTGCAGGGGCCTTGATGCCGTCAACATAGTAGTAGAGGTCCTCGCCATCCTTCAGGGTCCCGTTCTTGCTGGTGTCCTCGTCGTGCAGAATGACGCCGTTTTCATCGAAGAAGTAGCCCCATTCCGGAAGCGCAAGGCCATTGGTCTTGTGGAGCCAGCAATCCTGGCCGTTCAGCACAGTGCTCTTCACTGCTGCCGAGAGGGTCAGACCCTCGCGCTCCTCCAGATTCTTCTGGACCGCGAAGTAATAATAGTTGATCTCACCGTTCTCCTTGACAACGCGCTTCAGGCCGGCTTCTTCTTCGATGATGCCGCTGTTGAGCCAATAGGTATCATTTCCGACGCTGTAAACACCGGTAACGTTGCTCTGGAATACGCCGTTTGCGTCGAAGACGCAGCGGGCTTCTTCCGTTGCTCCATTGGGGACCAGTGTCGTGATTCCGGTAGCCGCGTATCCGGTTTCGGTGTCCAGATAATAGGTATTGCCGTCAATGACGGTCCAACCGGTCTTCTGCAGTACGCCGTTCTGGTAGTACTGCTTGCCGTTCACATCCGTAAACCAGCCGTTCCAGATCTGCCACTGTGCATACAGCGTCATATCTCCGGTCAGTTCAAGAATTGCGCCCGCATCGGCATAGGTGGCTCCGCTGCCATCTGCGGCAGTGTTCCAGCCGTTGAACTTGTAGTTCTCACGGGTAAAGGCGTTGATATTCAAGGCAGTGTCCACACCGACCTCAAAGCGCTGAGGCTCCATACTGCCTTCGCCACCATTGGCGTTGAAGGTGATGGTGTAGAACACACGTGCAGTTGCAGAGTACTGTGCCGTATAAGTAGCATCCTCTTCAGCAGCCACAACCTCCGGGCTCCAGCCGGTGAAGGTGTAGCGGTAGTTCTCGTCAGGAGCCTTATCTGTGCTGCCCTTGAAGGAAGGCATGGTGCCCTTCAGATAATCTTCCTCAGCTACGACCTTACCATCAATTACCCAAGTGATATGTGCGCCGGTCTTAGGAATTTCCGTGCCTTGTTTCAGCAGTTCATTGCAGACAGAGCAGTAGGTGTCGCCAGTGTAACCGGGTGTCGTAAGCGTTGCTTCGACCGCATTGCGAATCTCCGGCTTGTGGCCGGTAGCGGGGATCACTTCAATTCCGGAGATCGTTGCGCCGCAAACCGAGCATTTGACGCCCGCCGTATGACCGGCCTCGGTGCAGGTAGCGGGCTGTTCCGCAACTGCAACCGGAGCATGTCCAGTCGCGTCGATTGCTTCAGTCTTGGTTGCATTGCAAACTGTGCAGGTGTAGGTCTTGACACCGGCGTTCTCACAGGTGGGAGCGGTCGTGATCTTGCCCTCATTCCAGCTGTGGCCCTTGGCGGGAATAGCCGTGCCGGTGCCTATTTTCTTGCCGCAATCCTTGCAGTAGGTGTCGCCGGTGTAGCCATCCTTGGTGCAGGTTGCGTCCTTCGCGTTGCGGATTTCGGTATTTTTATGGTCGCAGGGCTTGGCAGTTCCCCACACACCGTTTGAATAATAGAATGTAGTACCCGAGTTCTTGCCTTTCGTGTCGGCATAGCTGCCGTCGGCGTTGTGCAGCTTGGCGGCGGTGATGGGGATAGTCACTGCATTGCTGCTCGCATTATACTGATAGGTTGCGGTCGCCGTGCCGGGTGTGCCCTGCTGAATGTACTTGCCGGTGCCGCTGCTGGAGCAGATATTTGCACCGCCCTCGGTGGTGTAGATGGCGCCAATCGCCGTTACACTGCCGTTCACATCCATCTTGGCATCGACCAAATCGTTGTTAGAACGGTTATATGCCTTGCCAGGCGCATAGGCCACGGACTTAAACTTGCAGGGGCCCCAGACGAAGTTGTCGGAGTTCCACTCATCGCTGTCATAGAAATAGATATTCTTCCCGTTTGCAACCGTCAGGCCAGCGCCCTCGGCAATATTGACCTCAACGCCCGCCAGCAGAGCTGTATCCTGATTGATCGTCACATTTCCGGACTGGATATTGATGGTAATGTTGTTGGTGATAGGCAGCACATAGCTTGCAGAGTTAACGCTCATGCCTGCAAGCTTTAGCGACAACGTGTTCAATGCCGCTTCGCCGTTTACTGTGAATACAAGACGATCTGCCTTTTCATCGTAATCCTTAGTAAAGCTACCGGATTCCACTTTGAACATACCGGTGTCGCCGATGAAGTTGATTGCAGTGGTGAAGGTTTTGCTCATTGCGTAAACGCCGCTGTAAACCTGTTCATTGGCACCGGCATTTAGCGTCAAGGGAACTTCGATGTTTTGTACGAAGTACTGCGAAAATGGGAACACCCCATGGCCCATGCCGGAAGATGCGCTGCCGCCACGGAAGTCCGCGATTTGATAGAACTCATACACGGTTGCGCCAGATTCCGCCAGGACAGAACCGCTGCCGGAGATAAAGCCCCACGCATAGAGTTTGCCGCCGTTCTTTACCGTGATGGAGCTGTTATCCGCCATTTTGATATAGCCGTAATCGCCAATGGGACGTCCCTGCTGACCGCCGCCAGCTGCAAAATACCTGCCGCCCAAACTGATCGCGCCATTGACGGTAATGGACGTGCCTTCGCTCATCGTCAGCGTTCGGAAAGGCTTAGACTCGGGAGTCGTCCGAATCGCCGCAGGAGCATCCGTATACAGTGTCCCTGCCGCGTCGAACGGAATCAGAAGTGTAATTCCAGCCGGAATGGTGTAGCTACCGCTGATGGAACCATCCGCAGCCAAGGTAATCTTGGACTGACCGTTTGCCTGTGCATAGGTGACCGCATCGCCCAGATTGTCAAACGGTTGTCCTCCGGTTTCAAACAGGGCCGCCGTTTTACTTGCGAACCGCGCTGTGATGGTGCAGTCGCTGTCAATGTTCAACGCAGCCTTTGCAGACGTGCTGATATATTTCTTGTTAGAAACATCATACCAGCCCATGAACTGATAACCATCCGCCGGGGTCGCCACTACCTGATAAGCAGTCATGGAGCTTTGCGTGTTGCTGTATTCCTCGGTAATGAGTTTTCCGTCTACTGTATAAGTACCGTTTTCAGCAGGCACGAATGTCGCAGTTGCATTGACATCGCTTACCAGAACCACGTTGGTAAGGGTGATCTTCGTAGCAGCATCGGTGCTACCGGATTCGATGTATACTTTAACGCTCTCGTTTGCCGCCAGTTCCTTGGTAAAACTGGCACCCGAAGAAACTGCAGTACCATTCACCTGAATCGTTCCACTATTCTGTTCAATGGTATAGTCAAAAGAAAGGGTTGCCGTTGTCGACTTCTTATTTGTAATTGTCAGTGTGGATTTATAGGATGTATCGCTGCATGTTCCACCCGTGCTGGTAGCTGCGCCGATAATGCTCGTACCATTGGCCGACCAAGCATCATCTGCGTCGCCTGTAAAACTCAGTCCAATGTTCTCGTCGGCTAAGCCTGTCACAGTTCCACTGGTTGCTGCGAACGCTGTCATGGTCACATTTGGAAGCAGTGCCATGACCATGAACATGCAGAGCACAAGCGAAAGGAATCGCTTTAATGTGCTTTTCATTTCTTTATTACCTTCTTTCTTTGATGATTTCTGTCGTTTATTTCTATGTAAATGCTGAGTCCCGCCGTAAATGCGATGGCTGCCCAGACATGAGAAAGGTGGAATAGCATCCCCGTAGAGGACGTCCGGAAGAATTCATCAATGAAGCGGAACGCTCCATAGGATGCCATATATAACGGGTAAATGCTGCCGGGGTTCTTGCTCTTTTTCACTCTGGGGATGAGCAGAATCAGCATCACAATATAATAGAGGATCTCGAGTTCCCTTGTGGGGAAGTGAACGTGCGTTCCCGGTATGACTAAGCCAGCGCAGCATCCAGAGACGATGCAGTTGATCCGAGCGCACATCACCGTGAAGATCATGCAAATCGTAAAAATATCAAAAACGGCTTTGATATTGCGTTTTGAAACCTTTGCGCTGATGAAATAAAGCACTGGCATAAAGAACACTCCGCCGAATAAGCTCATGTTGCCAGCATCTCCGGTTTCCAGAAACGCAAATGCTTTTACACTCAAAACACCACATACCGTATGCAGCACCGAGAATGCTATCACGGCGTACCATTTCATTTGGAGCTGCCGCCGCATCCTGTACAGCCAGAACACATTGAAGATAGTTCCCAGAAGCAGGAGCACGATCAGTGAATGCTCCTTCAGCCAGATAAATACAAGATCAAGCAAAGCGTACTCCTTTTCGTATTCGTATCTTCCATGGGGTATGGCGCTAAAATCACCATACCCCATGGGTCTTTTGGTTATTTGACCATCTTGCCGTCTGCACCAAAGGTATAGAAGGTGGCGGGCAGCAAATCGTTGGTTTTGCTGATCCAATAGCGCTGGTTGGTAACAACCTTGCAAGAACTGTTCACATAGTAATAATCGCCGTCGATCTGAATCAGACCAGCGTAGGTCTTGACGCCATTGACATAGTAATACAGCTCGCCATCCTCGTTGACGATGCCGTTCTTCACCCCGGGATCAGGATTGGGATTCGGGTCAGGATCCGGCGTCGGAATCGGTGCATCCGTCATCTTACCGTCTGCATCGAAGTTATAGAAGGTGGCAGGAAGCAGATCATTGGTCTTAGATACCCAGTAACGCTGACTCGTGACTACTTTGCAGGAACTGTTCACGTAATAGTAGTCACCGTCAATTTGAATCAGACCGGCATAGTTCCTGACACCATTCACGTAGTAATAGAGCGTACCGTCTTCGTTGACAATGCCGTTTTTGCTCGGATCCGGATTATCAATAATCATCCTGCCGTTTTCGTCAAAATCGTAGAACGCCTGTGCAAGACCAGTGTCATTCGGGAAGGATACCCAGTGACGGGTGTTCTTAACAGCGGTATAATTGCCACTTCCAAAATAGTAGTAGTATCCATCTTCCGCTAAATACAGGCCAAAGCAGACCATTCCGTCGATGGTGTAGTACGTATTTCCGTTAAGATAGAAGAGGCCTGTGTGCTGATATACGCCGTGGCAAATCCCATCTTCGCCAAAGTCATACCAGTAGATATGATCATCGTGATTGTAGCTTTCTTTCACATATCTAAGCCCTGTATAACGATAGCCCTGCGGGTCGAAATAGTACTTTTCGCCTTCAACCGTATACCATTTTCCCTGTACGAATGTCGGCCCATAATAATACTTGGTTCCTTGATCGGTTGTCAGCCATTCTCCCTTCAACAGCTTTCCGTTATCAAACGTGTACGTCACATTCTCGAAGAATGCTCTACTCGGGCCATTCAGTCCTTTGAATGTCTCTTTATCAAAGTAATAATAGCTGTTCTCACCATCTGCATCCGTCAGGTTCCACCAGCCAGACTTGGCCACACCGTTGATGGCGTAATACCGTGCGCCGTCAAGTTCGAACAGGCCTGTGACCTTACCCTCGCAAGCACCGGTCGTCTCATTGAACTGGTAGAAATACTCGTTGCTTTCATCGTTGAGACCAGGGACCTTGTGAACGCCCTTCACAGCGACGTTATCCACAAAGTAGTAGGTTGCGCCGTTGATCTGCTTCCAGCCGGACCAGACTGTGCCATCCAGAATGAACTTATCCGTAAATTTCTGATACGATTCGCAGTAAAAATGGCCGCCCTTGGGATGTGTGACATTTTCCGGCTCCTCATAGGGATAAATACCATATTGCTCTTGGAAAGAGGTCTGCTTGGCCATGCTGTAGAGCGCGTTTGCGCCAAGATAGATATCATAGCCGATCGAACCAGCGTTCGTAATTGTCAGCGTCTGATTCGCGCCGTTCTTAGCGGTCATCTTTACACCACTGAGAATGCAGATGGGGTTGGCCGTTTCAGGATCAATGGCCTGGCTCTGCTTGATGAAATTGCACTTCACCGTGAGCAGATTATTCTCGTCCATGGATGCGGACGTCAGACGGAAATAATCATTCGACACCGTCAGGTTGGAAATGTCCACATCGACATTCTGGTCGAACTGGAACTTCACCGTCACCTCGGTCTTCGGGCTGACGCGCTCTGCCAGCTGGAGCAGCAGGTCCCAGGCCGTGATGCCGGAAATATCGCCGCCAGCAACCATGGACAGAAGCGGCTTCAGCTTTTCAGGCATCTTGATCGTCATCATATCCAGTCCGAAGACATAGGTGACGTTCATGGGCTGGCTGGGATCGATCACATGATAGCGGTCTGTCTCGCCGTCGCCGCCGGGGAGATATTCCGCGTTGGAGACTTCTCTTGTCCATGCGAAGGTTCTGTCGCCGCCTGTGGCGTTGTCAAAGTCGAAAATCGCCTGATTGGCACTGTACATGGCGACCTTGATCGTGGCACTGATGGAATAGTCCCGCGTGATCATAGCCGTAATGGTAACGTTGCGCAGGCCGGATCCCTCGCTGCCAGTAAAGGCAAAGCCATTGTTCGCAGCTTCCACAGTACCTGCTGCGCTGTTGCTCAGTTCAAATGTGATATCGCCCGCGCATACAGCGACGGGATTCTCATTATAGGTTGCGATCAGGGGAAGGCGCACCGAATCCCCGTAGATGGCGTTGATGCTTGTCTTGGAAAATTTCAGTCCATTCGGCTCGACCACGGTAAGCGTCTTGCTGCCGATCACCGTGTCACCGGACAGGAGCTGGATCTCCACGCTGCCTTTCTTGACGGCGGTGAAAACACCATCTTCAGAGACGGTACCGATGGTTTCATCCGCGGACTTCCATGTGATATCGGCAGGAAGTTCCGCCGCGCTGCCGGACACACTGACACCGGAAGCAACCAGACGAACCGCGGCGCCGCTCGTCAAGTAATCGTAAGCAGAGGTGATCAGGGCATGATCAAACTCCGTAGAGACAGGGGCCGTGGAGACCACCATCAGAGAGGAACTAACGGAACGCTCATAACCATCCGAAGGACGGTTCACAACCGTGAGCGTATTGCTGCCTTCCTGCTTCGCTACGAAGGTAGTGGAACCGCCGCCATCCAGATTGATTGCGGTCACACAGCCTGCGTCCAGCATGATCTGTGCCAGTTCTTCAGCACTGCCGCCAGCGGAGAAGGGTTCCTGACGGCCGTCCAGCACCATCATGACGACCTTGCCCTCAGCAGTGATACCCACACAAGTGCGGGAATGACGGCTGTTATAATAGTCCGCCGCACTGGTCACGACAGGCTTCCCATCCTTGACCAGATAAACGCTGCCACCGACAGCCTCTTGGATTTGGTCTTTATAGGCTGCGTAATCGCTGGGCCCGCCGATCATGGCAGTCCCGTCTTTCAGGATCGCAAAGAAGTTTTTGGAGGTGCCGCCATGATACTCGACACCATCCATAACCAGAGCGCCGCTGGGGGCACCGGTGGTCATGTTGTAGAAGTCAGCGTTGACACCGACCACTGCATTGTAGTGCTCGACGTAGTTTGCCGCATCGGACGGATCGGAATGCCGCTTCTGAGCCGCCGCCATCTGATCGGACACGCGGGACATTGCCCAGCCCTGGCTCGGATCGTTGTCGTGATAATTGGCGTGGATGCTCACATCCTCCCGGGCGATATCCGCCGTGGCAATGTAGTAGACGATCTGCTTGTCGTCCTTGGTCAGTGCATAGTTGATCGTCTGCGTCACACCGGGCGCGACCGTCGTCGTGTCCGAAGAAAACACAGAATAGTAGGCATTATCCGGCTTCGGCTCGGGCTTAGGATCCGGATCGACCGGGTCGGGATCAACGGGATCCGTGCCGTTGGGATCGCCAGCCAGATCAAACAGATAATCCGCAAATGCATAGCAGCAGGCCTTGCGCAGCGTCTCGCAATTGGGCAGATCTGTCAGCGAGTACGAGCTCTCCAGCGCACCGATCAGGGTATTCCCGGTATAGGTGCTCAGAACCTTGCTCCGGATACCGTCTTTGGTGACCATGCCGCCCAGACGGTTGGTCAGGAAGTAGGAAGCGCGGCTTGCGTCTGTAAGCCCTGCGGTAAAGTAGTTCTCAATGATCGTGCTCAACGCCACACCGCCGCGGTTCATCTCCGTTGTGAGATAGAACGCATCCATGTCGCCATAGAGGTCCGTATCAGTGAAGGAGTGACCCACACTGTTGAGTGTGCCGTAATCTACACCGAGGTATTTTGTACGAATGTTGGCAGCCAGAATGTCAACGTCCGTCTCCGTGGTATCCACCTTATCGGGGATGTCCACATTTTCGGCGCAGAACATCAGGTCGGCGATATCACCGGCCCAGCTGCCCATATCGGCACGTGCCTGCACAACAGCCGCAGTCATCCCCTGCGCCTTGGCATAGTTGGCCACATCCATTGCGCCAAACACATGGCCAAGGTCAACTTTATTGCCATTGGGCAATGTGAAGTTGCCCAAGTTCTTCAGTGCAGAAGCCGAGGTATTGTTCGCGGTATCCTGCTCGGAAACATAGGCGGTAAAGGCAGTATTCTCCTTGCCGCAGACCATTTCCCAAGTGCCGGAGGTGTACCGCTCCACGCCTGTACGGATATAGTTGATGATCAGCGCATTGGCATCCTCACCGGCATTTTCTTCCGCATAGGTCTGGGCATAGCCTTCCAGAACCTTGAAACAGGAAAGGAATGTTGCATAGTCTGAAATCATCGTAGTTGCAGCTGCGTTCCCCCCGGAAGCAGCAGAGCCTTCATCGTTTGAGCCCGCCGCGAAGACGCTGACCGGCAGCATAGCTGTCAGCAGCATCACAAGAACAAGGCACAAAGACAAATGTCGTTTCATCAGTCTGCTTGTCATAACAGTTCTCCTCCTATTGTAATTACATTCAGCTTAAATGATCGATCAGATAATTTAAGTCCTCTTGCATTGCGTAGAAGCGGGTCTGCTCTGTCTCTTCCAAGCCAGAATCGGCAGGCAGTTCCTCAACATGCAGATAAACATTTCGCTGGGTTCCCGTGTCGTCCGTCAGGCTGCCGACAACCTCACTGCTGTCATCACCAATTAAAACCTTGAACAATTCATAGGTTTCTGCTCCGCTCTTGGTTTCAAAGGTAACCGCAATCGTGTTGCCGTTCTGCTCCTGGCGAATGGTAACATACTCCTGCCAACGATCCGGATAGTGCAGATCACCGTAGTCCGTATGAACGACTACATCTTCTGGAATCGTATTTGCAGAAACATTATCATTCTGTTCTTCTTGCACTTTGTCATTGCCGCACCCGGCCAACAGGCCACACACGAATATGACGCACAAAAATACTGATATCCATTTTCGATATGTCATCCCTGCATTCCTTTGGCGTATTCGGATTTTGTTTTGTTTGCTTGTCACTTTGTCGTCTTGCATTCCTTGACCTCCGCAGTTTTATAATTACTAATTGCTTCCACGAAAATATCTCTTAGACATTCTTCATTAACTTCAGCGCTATGAAACTGTTCGGCCAATGATTGTGCGCATAGTGTATAACGACTGTACTCATTGGCTTCTTCGCATAAATGCCGTATTGCATTAGGAAGTTCTTCTGCTTTTTCGAGTATGTATGCAGCACGATAACGTCTCAAATAATCAATTGCTGCAATTTCAGATGGCCCATACGCAAGAATGCATGCTCCGCTTCGTAGGCTTTCTGCAATTTTTGTAGAAAGGGAATACTTAGTACGACAAATTGATTTGTTATCAAAGGCTTCAGTAAAGATAATAAACTTACTTGTCCCTAAGAGCCGCTCAACCTCTCGCTCAGAAATACATCCGCAATAAGTCAATCCATTTCCCTTGTTGATTTGTTGAAGAATTGTGGAATTCCGCTCACCGGAGTATACATTGATTGTCTCAAATCCAGTTATTGCGGCTGCCCTGAGCGCACGCCCCAGTTCAGTCAGCGGTACAATGCGATTGATTCCCAAATTCCCAACATAAACAACACCCGACCGGAAATCAGCAGGCAGCGAGTAATGGTTAATTGCACTTGAGATTCGGATCGTTTTTGTTGGAACTTGAAACAAGCGTGCATAATCTCTTTGCATCATGTCACTGATCGTAACAATAGTCCCGCCCCGATGAATGACCTTTCGGGCCAGCTTCACCAGCTGTTGGCATTGTATTCGACGAAAAAAAGGTCCATGATTCAGCGGCTCAATATAGAAATCATCTGCGCACCACATCACAATCGGAATGTGCAGGAAATCCGACAGCCAGATGGCGATACGATAGGGAAACGCATAGTCTCCGGCCGCTAAAAATATGACATTAGGGGCAAATGCCTGCACCCACTCCAAAAGCGCCTTGGTTTTCCATTTGCCGAATCTCCACATTGTGTCCCGCAAAAAATAGATGAATGATGTACGCCGTCTGGAAAACTGATATACCTTCGCCAGCCAGCCTGTGTCGGTTCTGCTCTGCACCGCCGATTCATCAATGTCTGATGCATCAAAGACCCTGAACTCTGTTTTTCGTGTAAACAGCGAATGCAGAATATTGCTGTCCGTCATTCTGAAATAGTGCAGACAGCATCTTCGAGTCGGAATCTCCTGATGGAAGTACAATTGTGCGAGATTATCTGGGGGGATTCCAGCCAACATATGCATCATTGTTTTCCCCATGTTTCCAGAAGAACTGAAAACATTGTGACTAACAACAAGTACTCGCGGTTCTACCATATTATCTCCTCGAAAATATCCGGAATCGCATTTATCGAATGCTTCTTGTAAGAACGTCGAACTGCATATTATGAAGTTCCGACAGATGCGCTTCATACGGGTGCTCCAGATCCAGAATGGCGACATGCTCTTTGCACTTTCTGTCCTCCGGATTTGGGAGCGCGTGGTAATCGCCGTACAGCTTCGTCAGCAGCTCGTCATAATAGGCAGATACCGGAAATACTCCATCCTCGAACTGCATCTCAACGGACTGCTCAATCCATGCCCGCGGGAATATATTTTTCTCGTATTTGCTCCCTGCGCCAAAAAATGTATGGACTAACTGCGATTTCTGATCTTTTTTTCGTATACAAATTGCCTTGAGCCCTTTGAGCGGGAACATGCGGCATACCTGCATGAATAGCTTCTTAATCACGCTATTGGTTTCATACCCACGAGCATATAGGCTTTTTGCAATAATGATTTTTGATACACAAAACTGTATCTTCCGCATCAAAGTGCAATCAGAGAGGTTATCGCACGGGAAGATATCGACATACACGCCTTGGTGCGTCTTCAAATCCTTTGGATAATACTTCTCTATGCAGGTCGTATTGTTTCGCCGCAATTTGGAGTAGGGCATTGGCCAATGAGCGCTGTGTTCCTGCTGGGCAAAATATAAAGTCTCGTCAAAATCTTTGGCCGCTTCCTTGAAAAAACGCTCATACTCACTGCGAGACATTATAATATCCACATCATCATCCCATGGAATGAAGCCGTGATGTCTGACTGCTCCTAATGCCGTGCCTGCAAAAAGCTGATATGATATTCGGCGCCTTTTGCAGACGATATCAATATCTTTCAGCATTTCAAGCAGAAGTGTCTGATGAGCCGTCATTCCCGTATGTTGTTCCAGTACTCTCATATGTGCACCCTTAGCTACGCAGAAAAGTCATATACATATACTTGCGCAGCCAGTTCGGTGACAGCGCAGAACTACTTCGGATAATGCAACTCTCAGCATATTGCCAAGCATTTATGAATCCTTGCTTCCACATGAAACGGAACAATTCTATCTGCGTTTTTGCGTAACGCCAACCTGCCCTTCGTTTATACATACTTGTACCTGCTCTCATATAGAGCAGCGGCTCTTGAATATTATATCCCTCATAACCAGCCATCAGCATTCGAATCCACAGATAATAGTCCTCCAGCAGATAAAAGTGCTGATACGAGCCTACTGCCTCTACTGCCGATTTTTTATACATTACACATGGATGGTTAAACGGATTCCGCTTTTTAGCGAACTCAATGATTTCTTTGTTTTTCTCCGGCAAGACCCTTTTGCAGTTTATAGTTTCCGGGTTCTTCGAGAATTCCATTACCGTGCCTGAACAAATACTTACAATCGGATACTTATTGAAGATTGCGACCTGCTTCTCGCATCTGTCTGGATATGCAATATCATCACTATCCATACGCGCAACCAGTTCATTCCTGCAATGTTTTATTCCTTCATTCAAGGCATTCCCCAAACCCACGTTTTTCTCAAGCCGCACGACCATTAAGATTTCGCCCATCTGACAATGCTTTTCAGCTATGACACCATCCAATTCCGGAGTCAACGGCCCATCACATACCAAAACAAAATCGCTAGTCGGCAGTGTTTGATCCTGTATGCTTTCAATTGCAAGTTTCAGCCATGCCGGGTTTTCCTTGCTATAGACTGACATAAGTACAGAATATGCTCCATATCTCTCTGCGCTCATAAAGCGCCCCTTTCTGCTCCAATTATTTGCCTAGAAGTCTTCGGCATTTAGTCCAATCTTCGTACCGATCTCCCAGCATATGGATATCGCTTCCGAGGTACTTTACATATCCATTTTCAATCCATTCAAGATACCGTTTACGTTTCAGCGGCTTTGTCAGGCATTCTGCATTGAGCTGGAGCGGCACGCTCTCACAAATCAGTTTTTCAATATTCTCTGCAGGATACCGCTCTGCGTGAGCAAGGACAATTTGAATATCCGCCAGGTCACACAGAAGATACAGCGTGTCCCAGATCGACTCCGGCCACGCATAAAACGGCATTTCCAACAACAGCTCGTTTGTACCCTCACGGCACAGGCGGTTCAGGCCGTCCAGCCGTTCCATGCCATCGCAGATCAGTACCTCTGCGCCGAGCTGAATCAGCGGAGCGTTTTCAGGCAGCTCACGGAGCAGCAGCCCTGCAGTTTTCTTCCTACGGCGCAGGAAGGATTCGACGGACTCCTTGTGCGGGTAAAAATGCGGCGTTGCACAGATCGTTTTCACGCCAGCAGAAACGGCCATCTCCACCTGTTTCAACGAGGTCGCAAGGCCATCGCTCCCATGATCGCAGCCGGGAAGAATATGGGCATGGTAGTCAAGCGACAAGTCGAGCTTCATATTACCGCGCTTCATACGACTCAGAATAGGAATACTTATATCCGTATTTGCCCCCATATTTATATTTGTAAGCATACTTCACGGATTTCATATTCAGGTCGTTGAGCACCGTGCCGCATAGGTTTCCGCCCGCACGGCGTACCGCATCGATGGCCTCGTTCAGCTCATCCTCCGTCGTATCGCCGGACTTGACTACGAGTACCACACCGTCCACATAGGTCGAAACAATTTGCGCGTCAGCGACCGTATTGATCGGCGGCGTGTCGATAATAATGTAGTCATAAACCTTTGCACTTTCTTCCACGAAGTGCTTCATACGCTCGGATGAAAGCAGTTCGGAGGGGTTCGGCGGGATGGTTCCAGTGCAAACGATCCAGAGCGGCAGATCTTTCACCTTGTCCAGTTCCAGCTTCGATATTTTTGCAAGAAAGTCGCACAGGCCGGTAGGCTTCTCCACCCTCCAAAGGCGGCGCTGTGTCGGCTTGCGCATATCCGCATCGATCAAGAGCACCTTTTTGCCCAACATTGCATAGCTAATGGCAATGTTGGCTGCTGTCAGGCTCTTGCCCTCAGAGGGCTTTGCGCTAGTGACGGCGAAGCTCGTACATGGGCGCTCCTTATCCGCCGTCATGCAGAACATCAAACTGGTGCGCAACTTTACATAGGCTTCCTTTATCGCAAATGGAGATTCATTGGTCAGCAGACGTTTCCTGTTTGTACGAACAGCTTCAATCGCTACCTTTCGGCTTTCTTTCTTTTTCGCCATAGAGCACTGCACCTCCCTCCGCCAGCTTCCAGCAGCCAGCATTCTCATTTGTCGCATGGATGTCCGGTATCTGACCAAGGACAGTCACACCGGCGGACTTTTCAATGTCCTCCGGCAGGTAGATGGTCGTATCGGCCATCATTCGCAGAATAATAGCAACTGAAGCCAGTATCACGCCAAACACAAATCCAATCGCGCTGTCAAATACGGTTCTGGGCGCAGATTTTTCCGTTGCCACCTCCGGTCGGTCCACGACCTCGACGCCGCCCGCCTTGGTAATACGAACGATTTCAGTAGGCGCAACTTTTGCAAAGGAATTGGCGATCTTGCAGGCAAGCTCCGGATTGGTCGAGGTCACTAGCACCTCCAGCAACTGTGTATCCGACACAACGGAGACATTCACCATGCGGCTAAGTTCCTTTCTCGACAATGAAGTTTCTGCTCTCAAATCACTCAGGACGGAATCCAAAACAGAATTGCTCGCCAGGATCTTTGAATAGGTCGTAGCAAGGCTCTCCGCCGCCTGGAGGTCGCTGTTATTGATCGTTCCCTGTGAAGAATTGTCCGCACTGTTATATACATAAAAACTCACTCGAGATTCATAGGTCGGCGTAACAAAAATTGTTACTACTGCATAAACGCCCGCAGCAACAACGACCCCCGCAAGGAGCAGCCAATGAATCTTTGCCAACAGGATCTTTGTAATATCCCATAGTGACAGTTCTGTGCCCCCCACGGAAGCATACGGTTTCTTACTTTCGTTCATATTCTAGGATTGTCCTCCAAACGCATCTTTCTTTATCGGGCGCCCGCGCCGCACAAAACGACGCGGATCGTTTTTCCAATACACGCCAAATCCATCCAAATCGATCGCTTTTCTATATACTCCATATCGTAGATGATCTTTTCTTCCGGCTTCAGAGAATATCCGCCATTCACCTGAGCATGTCCAGTCAGGCCAGGAACAACCATTAACCGGTTGGAGAAACCGGGAATGTATTTTTCAAATTCTCCGTAGAAATAAGCACGCTCCGGCCGCGGGCCGACAAAACTCATGTCGCCGCGCAGGATGTTATAGAACTGAGGAAGCTCGTCCAGCCGGGTGCGTCTGAGAATTTGGCCGAAGTGTGTGCATCTTGGATCCTGTTCATCTGCCCACTGCGGGCCGTTTTCCTCTGCGTCAAGACGCATTGACCTAAATTTATAGATCATAAACGGCTTCCCATGGAGACCGAGCCGCTCCTGCTTAAAAATTGGGGGACCTGGCGAGTCCAAAGTGATGATCAATGCAATGATTATCATCGGGATTGCCAGAATCAGCAGGCCCAGGAAAGAACATACTATGTCAAAAGCACGCTTCGTTATCAGGTACAGCTTCTTTTGTTCCAATACAGGTTTTGCTATTTGAATGATCACATCGGCAGAGCGCTCCTCTGTCAAACAGCTGCTCGCTGTTGTTGTCACATATCTCACATCCCTACATTGATATCTGTATCTCTGCCCCCCATCGGTTCAGCACGAAGCCGTCCAGGGGCAAAGGCTCTACACAGATATTGAATTTGCAAATTGCTGTACAAAAATATCCATTCAAGGTGCGCAATTCAAGTAAGTACCGCCTCCGCCATAGCTGCACAAAAACGAACATCTTTTGTTAATGCAGATGTGTCAGCGGAGCTTTCATGGAGTTTGCCACTCCACTACAAAAGCGAAGAAAAAGCCTTGCTATGCAAGGCTTTTCCCGTTTTTATGATATTCACTTACACTAGTTTTGACTGCGTAGATCATAGACCCACTACCTTCAATTTCTGCATATTATCCCGTTTCAGTTCCAGCGAAGCGTGCACATACCGGTCCAACGTGATCGTCACAGAGGTATGTCCTAATATTTCTGACAATGATTTAACTTCAAATCCGACCTCAACAGCTCGCGTCGCAAATGTGTGGCGCAGCGTATGAAAATGCACGCCCTCCAGACCGCATGCCTGCGTGTACTTTTCCAGTCGATACTGCAATGTCCGCGGCTCCATGAACGCTTCCGTTCCGGTCAGAACATACGCAGCTGAACTTTGCGGTTTCATGCGCCTGCAAAGCCCGGTTGCGTATTCCGTCATAGGGATTGTTCGCACGGAGGTATCGCTTTTGGGCGGACCAATCACAATCCTTGTTCGAGCACCTTGCGATACGCTGGTATCATGCAGCCTTTGCAGGGCCTTTGCAATTCGGATAGCTTTATCGTTTGTAGAAACACTTTCCCACTGCAGTGCACAGAGTTCACCAATTCGTATGCCTGTACATAGCGCCAGCAAGATACCAAATCGGCACGAATCCAGATCCTCATGTAGATAGGCAACGAGGCGCGCCTGCTCTTCTCTGGACAAAACGCGCATCTCCTTCTTGCCGATCTTCGGATAGTTGATCTCCACCGCGGGAAATGAGCCTGCAAACTTCGAGGAAGCGAACTTCAAAATGCCATGCAGCACGACTAGAATATCATGCACCGTCTTTGGCGCCAGTTCATCTTCGAATTGCAGTTCTTTGATGAAATCGTCCATCAATTCCGTCGTGAAGCCCAGAGGGCGGCACACACCGAGCTTTGGAATGATGTGCTTATTGACCGCGGTGCTGTATTTAATATACGTCGATTCTTTCACCGTGCATTTCTTTGTATGTAGCCATTCCAAGCAATAGCTGGAGAACGGTTTTTGCGTTCTGGCTGTCGGTAAGGGAGCTCCATTTGCCAAAGCCGCTTTGCGCTTTGCGGCTTTCTCTTTGGCTTCCCGATATGTTTTTCCATAACAGTATCCATACTTGATTTTTCCGGATAGCTCACGACCCTTGATATACCGAGCCTCCCAGCGACCGTCCCGCCGTCTGAAGATATTCTCACCCTTTGCCATTTTGTAATTCCTCCTTGTGCAGTGATTATGTTGGGTGTGGATCTTATTTTAATTTCATCCAGACTGCTGGGATGACTGCGCTGAACTTTAAGTCAACGGAATTCTCCGCAAAAAATTAACGTAAGTTGACAAAAACATACTTTTTTCTTCCATTTCTTTGTTGATTCAATTGCATTTGAATATGTAATGTGCTATAATACGGAAGAATAACTATGTTTTGCGCTGCACGCAGAGTGGCAAACTCCACGAAAATACAACTTCGGCTCAGTCCGTAAAATGGAGTACATTAGAAGCCCATTCGCTTTCTTCACCAAAAATCATCAGCGCATTTCGTTCTAATGATATGTTTTGCCTGCGTTATCCACGCATTTTCATTATAAAGAAATTAATTCCATATTTCAAGACTGAAATGAATTATTCATCCAGAAAGAGGCAGCACGAATTCAACGAATATACGTAAATCTAACGATTACTGCTACACTTATGACAAAAATAGCCTACATAAAATGAAAATCCCGCTGCGAAATTTCTCCGCAGCGGGATTAATTTATATGCCAAAACGGCCAAAAGTCTTATTTCAAATAGTTCCCAGGCGCAGAAAAAGCCCACCGTAATTCTATCGAAATTACGGTGGACTTATGGTCCGAGTGACAGGGTTCGAACCTGCGGCCTGATGGTCCCAAACCACCCGCGCTACCAGCTGCGCTACACCCGGATATGGAATTTCGCAATTTGCATAAAATAAAGTTTAACATATTCTTTAGAAATGCGCAACGGTTTTCTGCGTTGCAGTTTTCGGGCGCGTGTGGTATGCTCTAAACATCAAATCAGGACTTGTTATGACAGGAGCATCAACCTATGAGAATGCGAAAAAAGCCCAACCTCGTCCCTCGCATGGAGCGCTGCGCGGCCACGCTGATCACTGACCCCGAGGCGCTGCGCGGTCACTGGCTGGAGCACTTCCCCGGCCATCAGGCGCTGCATCTGGAGCTTGGCTGCGGCAAGGGCCGCTTCACAGCGGACACTGCGGCGCAAAATCCGGATATCTTCCTCGCCGCGATTGAAAAAGTTCCGGACGCCATGGTCGTCGGCATGGAGCGCGTGACCGAGCGCGGGCTCGAAAACGTGCGCTTTCTCGACCGGGACGCAGCCAACCTGCTCGACATGTTTGCCCCCGGCGAGGTCTCACGCATCTACATCAACTTCCCCGACCCATGGAAAAAATCCCGCCAGCACAAGCGACGCTTGACCTATGCGGGCTTTCTGGCGCTGTATGCAAACGTGCTGCCGCTCGGCGGCGAGATCTGGTTCAAGACCGACAACGACCTGCTGTTTCTGTCCAGCCGCAGCTACTTCGAGGAATGCGGCTTCACCGAAAAATACGTGACCTTTGACCTGCATCAAAGCGGCTTCACGCCCAACTACCCCTCCGAGCACGAGCTGCTCTACAGCGGCCAGGGCGTGCCGATCAAGTTCCTGATCGCGGTCAAGGGTGAGCTCAAAGCGCCCCCAGAGGGCGAATCCGAGGAAGAGGAGGAGTAACCCATGGCCAGGCAAAAGCAACGCTTCTCCGGCGCGGGATACGCCGCGCTGTTCTTTGTGCTGTTTTACATCATCGACCGCTGCCTTGAAAGCATGCTCTTCACGCCCGAGCAGCAGGCCGCGCACTTCGCAGTCTCCACCTTCATCCTCGCCCTGCTCGCCATCGTCAGCTGGTATCTCGGCCGCAGGCTCGCCGACCGGAAGGGGAAGAAGCGGTAGGAACTGGGACTGTTGGGGAGGCTGACAGGCTGAGCCTGCAGGCGGTGCTAGCGCCGGCCAAGCGCATCCTTCGGCCATAAACCAGAGCCTCAGGATGCTCCGTGGTCTGAAAACTCTGCGCTCCTGCCCCACAACTCGCTGCCGCGCATCCTATCGACGACTGTCGGCCGCCATAGATTAAAGCGGCCGAAGTCTGCGAATCCGCAGGATTCCCTGCGGATTGACGGTCGGCACTGCCGACTCGGGCAGGCTGAGCCTGCACCCACTTGCTGCCGGCAGGCTGAGCCTGCACGCACTTGCTTCCGCGGGTTCTATTGAC
>ERZ827423.1162-NODE-1162-length-27295-cov-3.976689_pt1 | contig 27295 bp, 42 predicted proteins | sample MGYA00519775_ERZ827423 | MGnify/ENA primary metagenome ERZ827423 (study PRJEB31778, sample SAMEA3449296) | human gut metagenome | biome: human gut; feature: human-associated habitat; material: faeces | place: United Kingdom | collected 2010/2012 ...
CGGCGGCGGGCAAACGGGCGAAGCCCGTTTCGGCGGCGGAGCCGCCGGGCCTGCGGCCCGTCTGCCCTGCGGGGCGTACAGGGTGGGAAATTGACTTGGCGGGGGCGGCGGGCTATAATAAAGCCGGAAAACAAAGGGGGTGCCGTTTGTGCGGACGAGAGAAGAGGTAGTGGCGGCGTGCCTGGCGCTGGGCGGCTGCTATGAGGACTACCCGTTTAATGACCCGAACTGGACGGTGATGCGCCACCACGGGAACCGCCGTTCCTTTGCCTTCATCTGCATGAGGGAGGGGAACATATGGGTGAACCTGAAGGCGGAGCCGATGTGGGGAGAGCACTGGCGGCGCACCTACCCGGCGGTGCGGCCGGGCTACCACATGAATAAGCAGCATTGGATCACGGTGATACTGGACGGGAGCATGACCGATGAGGAGGTGCTGCCGCTCATTGCGGACAGCTGGGCGCTGACGGCGCCGAAGGGCCGGCTGAAGCGGGAGGAGACCCGCTGAAGGGTCGCCTGCTTATAACAGGGAAAGCATTTCAAGGGGGGAGCTGCTGCCCGGCGGGGGCGGCGGGGATCGATAACAAAAAAGATATCTTAATAGACAAAAAAGGCATAGAATATTTATGGAAAATGCCGAAGAAATGGAAGGAAAATAAACGGGGTGTTGAAAAATTTCGTGCGAAAGCCGAAAAATGCGTATAAAATGACAGCTGTTAACGTAAATTTAGCGGGGATGCCCCCGATAGATTGGCTGTATATTCAATTTATGTTATAAAAAATACGCTTTTTATATGACCACTCCTATAATAATTGTGCTATATTGGACACGCTGAAACCGCCCCCTGCGGGCGCGGCACAAAATGGGAAAAGAGGTCATGTGATTTATGGAAGCAATCGTTGCCGTTGTGATTTTTGTGCTGATGTTTGCGCTGATCATACTGGATAAAATACCGAGACATTGGATCACACTGGGGTGCGCCGCTGCCACCCTGCTCATCGTCTTCGGCATCTGCATGAAAAGCCCTGCGGCCATCACCGAAACGCTCAATATTAGGTCGATCTTTACCGGCGGGTTTTGGATCAGCGCCGGGGAAAGCAGCTCCAGCGGCATCAACTGGGAGACCATTATCTTTGTGGCGGGCATGATGGTGATGGTGGAGGGGATGGCAAAGGCCGGGTTTTTCCGGTGGCTGTGCCTCACCATCGCCAAGGCGGTGAAATATAAGGTTTTGCCTATTCTGGTCACCTTTATGGTGATGAGCGCCGTGCTGGCCATGTTCATCGATAGTATTACCGTCATCCTGTTTTTGGCGGCGGTGACGGTGGAGCTTTCGCAGCTTCTCAAATTTGACCCGGTGCCGATGGTACTGGCGGAGATATTCTGCGCCAACCTCGGCGGCTCCGCAACCATGTGCGGCGACCCGCCCAACATCATCGTGGGGACGGCGCTGGGGTACAGCTTTGCGGATTTCATCACCAATACCGGGGTGATCGCAGGGGTTGCGTTGGTTTTCAGCGTGGTATTCTATACGCTGGCCTACCGCAGGGAGCTGACGGCATCCGCCGCAGCGGCCGGAGGGATTACGGTGCATTACCCCGAGCCGGGCGAAGCCATCACCAATAAAAAGGAATTTGCATTGAGCTGCGTGATCTTCCTGTGTGCGGTGGTGCTGCTGGTATCCCACGCACAGACCCACCTGACGGTGGCGTTCATCGGGGTGGCCATTACCGCCCTGACGCTGCTTTGCTTCGCACGGGACGCCAAAGAGATCCTGCGCGGGGTGGACTATCAGACGCTGCTGTTCTTCATCGGGCTGTTTGTAGTGGTGGGCGGCCTGGAGCAGACCGGGGTACTGGTGATGATCGCCGAATTCATCGGCAGGCTGTGCGGCGGCAATCTTCTGGTGATGATCTACGTGGTGATGTGGATCTCCGCCGTGGCAAGCTCGGTGGTGGATAACATCCCGTTTGCGGCCACCATGGTACCGGTCATCAAGACGCTGGCGGCCACCACCGGCGCCGACCTTTCCACGCTGGCGTGGGGGCTTTCCGTCGGTACCGATATCGGCGGCAGCGCCACCCCCATCGGGGCTTCCGCCAATGTGGTGGGCACCTCGGTGGTTTCCAAGGCGGGCCACCCGGTAAGCTGGGGACGCTACTGCAAGACGGCAATTCCCGCAACGGTCATGGTACTGGCCATTGCGATGCTCATAATCAAGGTAAGATATTTTTAACGAGACGGGGAGGACAGTATGCAGAACGAGAAGCAGATCATTATCACCATCGCCCGGGAATACGGCTCCGGCGGACACCTGATCGCCGATATGCTGGGGGAAAAATACGGGCTGCCGGTGTACGACAGCACCATCATCGAGATCATTGCACAGGAAAAGGGGCTGGATCTTTCCAAGCTGAAGCATTTTGACGAAAAGCCCCGCAACCGGCTGTTTACCCGTTCCATCGACGGGTACAGCAATTCCCCCGAGGACGTTACCGCCTATATGGAATTTGATTTCCTGCGGGAAAAGGCCAAGGCCGGGGAGAGCTTTATTGTGGTGGGGCGCTGCGGCAGCTCCATCCTGAAGGGCTACAAGGGTGTGATGAGCTTTTTCATCACCGCCGATATGCCGGAGAAGATCCAGCGGGTGGCGACCGAATTCCATGTTTCCAATGAGGACGCCGAGGTGATGATCCAGAAGAACAACAAGAGCCGCAAGCTGTACCATAACTTCTACTGCAAGGAGAAGTGGGGCGACAGCCGCTACTATGAAATGACCCTCAATACCTCCAAAATCGGCTATGAAAACGCCGCAGAGGTCATTGATTTTTACATCCGCAAGCGGATGGAATGACGGAAAAAGAGAGCCTCCGACCCCAAACGGGCCGGAGGCTTTTGCGTGGGGGCTTACCCCCGGAAGGCGGGATTGAAGGCGTAGAAATTGCGGGAGTCGAGGTCATCCTGAACCATGCGGAGGGCTTCCCCAAACCGCTGATAATGGACGATCTCCCGTTCCCGGAGGAAGCGGATGGGGGTGATGACGTCGGGGTCATCTACCAGCCGGAGGATATTATCGTAGGTGGTGCGGGCCTTCTGCTCGGCGGCCATGTCCTCGGTGAGGTCGGTGATGGGGTCGCCGGTGGACTGGAAGGTGGCGGCGGAGAAGGGCATTCCGCCTGCGGCCTGCGGCCAGATGCCGGTGGTGTGATCCACAAAGTAGACGTCAAAGCCGGACTTTTTGATCTCCTCGATGGAGAGGTTGCGGGTGAGCTGGTGGACGATGGCGCCGATCATCTCCAAATGCGCCAGCTCATTGGAACATCATTGATAGTTATGGTCGGCACAAAACTAAACCCGCAACTTGATATCGAGAGATATCTCCGGAGATGTCCAGTTGCCGCCGGTAGGGAGCGGATTTGTTCTGATCCTATGTCCATTTACCCAGATCCGCTTTGATGAGCTTTTAATACGCTCCGCTTTTGGCTTGCTGTATTCAATGCGCTCTATGCATGCTTTTAAGAGTTTATTCTTTATGGCAGCAGGAACTTCCGGGCTGTTCAGGGCTTCCACCGCATCACTGAACCGCTGAATATTCTCTCTGTATAGTTTAGGGTTTGGCATAGAGGCATAAGTCTGTTCCAGCATAAGAGTGGTCTGCTCTCGTTCCTTTACGATTTTGTCATTAAGCGCAAGGAAGATGTGATTTGGCATTCGAACAGAGAGATCAGGATCAGCTTGAGCCTCCCAAAGCGCCATTTCTCTTTTTTCGAGATCCTGTAGCTTTGTCTCCAGTATTTTAATGCGTGCTGTGTGCCGTTTAATGCTCTCCTTATCGCCACTGTCAAGCATAACAGTGAAGTCCTGGATTGCCTGCTTAAGAGTATCGCTGACTTTCTCGACGATTTCATTACACATGCACGAGGAGGTTCCGCAGTTCCGCAGATTTGCACAGTAAAATCTACTGGACATGCTGCCATCCGCCCCTTTTTGGACCTTCATGGTCAATGCTTTCCCGCACTTGCAGAACAATATTCCGGCAAATGGATTGACCATCTCATGCTCGGACTTTACTCTACCGGTGTGGCCGATCTTTTCTTGCGCAGCATTAAACAGAGCCTCGGAAATGATGGCTTCATGCTTGCCTTCGAATATCAAATATTCGCCGGGTTGCGCCTTCGGTCGATGCGTAACAATTTCACTTTCTTCCACCGTTGTGATATTTTTGCGCCAGTTCCATTTTACTTTTCCAATATAGTGCACATTCGTCAGCATATCCCGCATGCCGTTTTCGGTCCATTTTTCTCCCCTTGGAGCAGGGACGTGCATATCGTTTAAGTAGTTCCGTATTTTGCAGCTTCCATAGTTTTGGTTCACAAACAAATCGAATATAGTGCGGACGACTTCTGCCTGGTCCTCAACGACTTCCAGAGTCGGGCACTTACGTTTCCCGTCAGTGACGAATACTTTCTTGTATCCATAAGGGGGAATAGATCCGATATAGTTCCCTTGGGAGACGGACAATAACCTGCCGCGGTTCAAGATCTTCTTTGTATATTCGAGAAATTCATTTCCGCGCTTCAGCTCACGTTCAAAGGCGTCCCAATCATAATCGTCTTGCAGATCGTAGGTGCGGGTCGGTGTAATGATCAGTGTTTTTGTGTGCTTAAACAGTTTCATCAATCTGCCGATGTCCTCCAGATCGCCGCGGGTAAGACGCTGCGGTTCGACGGCAGCCACTGCTTTTATCTTCGGGGATTCGATGCGGCGTAGGACAGTGTTAATTTCCGGGCGCTCCTTTAAGGTCTCGCCGGAAACCACCTCGCGGTATTTATTTTCCTCCGGAACGAGCCCGCCGAGGTTCTTTTCAGACCATTCATCGAGTATCGTCTCATGTTTCGCAAGAACTTCTTCTACAGACATTAGAGGGTCGTCAGATCTGGACTTTCGCAGGTAGACAAGGATCTCATCCGGGTTGAGGGTCAGCTCTGGCGGACGGTACATAGTTTCACTCCTTTCAAAGGCTATGCAAGACTTTCTATTATTGCGGTTCAGTACAGTAAACGTCACCGGAGAACGAGAGGGAGAGTTTAACAGCATGGTTAACATGTGGTAGTCGCACCGGGGGTTCTTTCTTATTTTTTGTGCGAAACTGGTGTTTCCAAAGTTATGTCAGCCTTTTAATTTTTTCTTGCCAACCCTCGGAAAAGCCAATGCAGGACAGGTCAATGTATTCTTGATACTGATCCAGAAGCACTGTAAGAGGAACGCAAACTGATTTGTTCCATTTTTCCGGATCGGGATACAATGATCGTAGCGCCATAATTGCACCCCAAAGCTGCCGCTCTTCTTCCGGGGATAGGTTGAGGCTGGAGGGGACAGCAGTAAAGGTTCGATTGTATAGGCGTCCATAATGCGCACAGAGGTTCCTAAGGTTAGAACAGCACAGCAGCCAGCTGGAAACAGCATTTTGATGCGCGGAAAAACAGCTGCGTGCAATTGCCTTCTGATCACCCATTTTCATATCGGAGAAAAAGAAAGAGATGTTGGAGAATGTTAAAATCTCGACCATAACCCAGATGGGCAGCTTTCCGCCGTATTTATTGATGTGGTGTTTGACAAATGGCACATTTTGATTATGCTTAATAGCGTCATTGATGATATTGTTAAATCTATCGGCGTTATGCTTTTGACTTCTAAAGTTCTGAGGATCCAAATAACCGAGAGCCCCATATTTGTGAGCATGATAGTAAGCAATAGTCGACCGCAGATAGATTTCGGTATCCTCTATTGCAGAGAATAGAATTCCACGCAGTTTCTTATCAAACTCGTAGATGTTATAAACCGTAGTAAAACTTGTTCCGGGGATATACTTATCGTGATCATTTTCCTGCCAAAAGGAGATGAAGTAAGCCGTAAAACGATAGTAATTGATCTCCTTCAGCTTTTGTATGCATAGGGCAGGATCATCAATGATGCATCCTCTGCTGCGGAGCTTATCTACCTGCTGTTCATATGTAGTCGGTTGTTTAACTTCCAGCTCCATAAAACCCTCCTAAATAAAAATGTCCCCCCCTGTTTCACATCACGCTTACGCGGAGAGGTGCGGGGAGGTCCTGTTACTTATATCGTATGCTCTCGCACCCTATTTGTCAATCGTTAAACTGCATAAAAATTATGAATAAATCGCAAATTCCGTTAAGGAAGCAGAAAATACACGAAAAAACCGCATGAAATGAAAATAAATCATGAAAGACAATCCTGCGGAAGAATGCAAAACGGTTAACCGTTTTCACGGCTCGCTCCGGTGAGCTTTTTATTCTACCATTGCCAAGGGCAGAATAATACCTTGCACCACAAGAATTATCTGCCCTGCACCTTCATCGAGGTCCAGTCGATGAGGGGGGGATTTTGTTGGAAAAGATTGTTGCGAAACATGTGTTTGTGTAGTAAAATATATTATAAGATCTATACATAAAAAGCTGGGAGGAAGTCGGGTGTCTAATAGGGAACGGAAACCGAAAAAGTCTGCCGAAGAATTGGTGCGTGATATGGCAGTGCGGCATGGAGTTACATTCAACTGGATTTCTGAGCAAGAAGCCGCAGAGTATTTTATAGATCGCAACAATTTCTTGCGTACGGCTTCATATAGAAAAAATTATTATAAACATGAGGAGGGAAAGCGAAAAGAGGAGTATATTGGGCTTGATTTTCTTGCGTTGATTGAGCTTTCCACCATAGATATGTATTTACGTCGTTATCTGCTTCGCATGTGCATTGATGTTGAACATGCTTTAAAAGTAAGGCTTATTGCGGACATCGAAAAAGATGCAGATCAAGATGGATATCAAATAGTGAGTGATTTTCTTAAGAGTAATGAAAGCATAAAGAAAAGCATTGCTGGAAAAGAAGGTACAATATTTGCTGGCGACCTTGTCTCTAAATATTTCACAGTTGGCGGGGATAGGCCGGACAAACTTTTGAAAAATGTAGATTGCCCGGCTTGGGTATTGGTGGAATTGCTTTCTTTTGGAGCATTTATACGTTTTGCAAATTTTTACTACGAAGAAAAGAAAGTGTACAATCCGCTTTATAATACAGCAATTCTCAACTCTATCCGTAGCCTTCGAAATGCATGTGCACATAATAATTGCATTCTGAACGACCTAAAGCGCACAGCAAATACGACTCCGGCTAAGATACTAACCGATTTTGTTTCGGAACATGGAATAAAGAAAGACAGCAGAAAGAGAAACCTTTCTACAAGACCAATTTTGGAGATTACCAGTTTGCTTTACGAATATTCATTAGCGGTATCTTCGAAGGTAAGGGCATCTGGATTAGAAGAGCTACGAACCTTTGTAAACACTCGCGCTATTGAGAAGAAGGACATTCTATCATCTAATACGCTTTTAGTTAGCCGTTATACATTTCTGAAAAGTTTACTCGATAATCTTGTATAAAAAGCAGATATTTTACGGACGGTAAATTTTACCGTTGACATCTACAACAAAAAAGCATACAATAGTAATTGCAATCAAAAAACGAAAGTTTTTGTAGGGGCGGTGCTGCTGGCGCTGTCCCAGTTTTTTATTCGTAATGCTTTGGCTCACTTCGGTGAGCCTTTTTCTGTGTCAACATTTTGCCGGCGATGGCAAACCATCGCCTTACTCCACCCAGCTTATGAATGCCACAGCCTTGCCGATGATGCGGATCTGCGATAATTCTTCGCCAACATAAACAAACGGTTCGTAGCGTGGGTTTTCCGGCTGCAGAATGATTTTATCGGCGGAGAGATAAACCCGCTTCAGTGTTGCTTCATCATCGATGATTACTGCGGCGATTTCGCCGTTCTCCACCTCCGGCTGTTGGCGGATAAATACGACATCGCCATCTTTGATGCGAGCTCCCACCATGCTGTCACCGTTGCAGCGCAGGCAGAAGTCCGCATGTACGTTCTCCGGCATCTCTACATACCCGTCCAGGTTCTCCTCTGCCAATAGCGGCTCACCGCAGGCTATGGTGCCGAGTAGTGGAACCTTGCTGGTTTTGGGAAGGGGGATAATACCCTTGGGCAACTCGGATTCAATGCACATTAGTTGTGCTGGTGTGACCCCAAGGGCAGCGGCGAAGGCTGCTATTTTAGATTGGGAAAGATCTACTAACCCGGACTCGACTTTGGCGATAGAGGATCTATCCTTGTAGCCAACCATCGCAGCGAGCTCCTCTTGAGAGAGCCCTCTTTTTTCACGCAAATACTTAATGTTTTCAAAGGTCTCCATGATATCAACTCCTTGTTGTTACAATATCATAATGGTGAATATGTGTCAACATTTTTTGATAAACTTACAAAAAACTGTTGACACACATTCACGCAAGTGCTATTATAACGATAGTGAATTTAATTCACTAAACAAAGGGGGTGATAAAATGAATTATTCCAAGTTTAGAGAAGCCATCGCTTACGTTGGCATCAGTAATCGAGAGATAGCAAGGCTGCTTGGGATTTCGGAGCAGTCCTTATATAATAAGGCAACTGGGAAAACCGAGTTCAAAAACAGCGAAATCAAATCTCTTTCTCAAATTCTGTCGCTGTCGCTTGATAAGGTTAACGATATTTTTTTTGACGGAAAAGTGAATATAATTCACTAAATGAGAGGAGGTAACAGTGAAAAACGATTTCTCGATCACGAAAGACGGTCGGACATTCCTTAACGGAACAGAGCTCAAGGGTGTTCTGGGGCTTCGGCTGCTCATCGAAGCAGGAAAAGACCCTGAGGTGGAGATCAGGGTCGCAATAAGCAGTATTGATGTTGATGGGTACACGGACTGGCTAGGCAAAGGGGATGACTGATTTGATTTTTGCGAGCCAATCCAAAACATCGGATAGCCCGTTTTGAAAGCGTTGTTCCATGTAGATGATGGCTGGATCTTGGAGCTCAAATCCGCCGTCTACATATATCTTTACTGCTCCGGCGCGCTTTAGTTCAGAAAGGCAGTCCTTAAAATCTGAGGTTGTCCAATCGCCGTGATTATTTCCTTTGGTTTTATCTTCGTCAGAAAAATACCTTGCGGAGCTTTTTGGAGCCCCAGATGATCGACGCTTGAGATACTCTGCATAAATTTCGCAGAGCGCCTTTTTGGTTTCCTTTGAGAGCGAACTAATCATAATCACACCTCCTTTCCAAAAACATTCTACCATAGGTTGGAAATGGGGACAATACGGATCTGCCGAAAACGATATCAAACAAGCTGGATTATCACCCCTGCTACAGCGGCAAGTGCGGCAATGCCAGAAAGGCTCGTTGTTATCAAAAAACGAGCGATATGATCCTTTTCATTTTTCATACTGGCCTTTGCTCTTAGTCCATTTTCAGTAAGGTGCGTAACACCCTTATCGAACGAATTTTCACTGAACCAATAGTGCTCGTCGCCGAAAACGCCATCAACCAACTTTGACCGGAGCATGGTTTGAAATTCAGCTTTCGTCAAAACAGCGCTGTTGCTTTGCTTGAACTTGCGCAGTATTCTTTTTTCTTCTTCGGTCAGGCAGTACGAAATATCAAGTTTTTCACTCATAATAACACCTCAAACACAGAATACGACAGATAGGGGGAGTGGACAATGCCAGCAAAACAGACGGGCTATAACACGCCGGCGGCAGAGAACCTAAAACGACTGCTGAAAGAGCGGGGCATTACCGGGTACGAATTCGCGGTAACGGTTGGGTACACGCCGCAGCAGCTTACGGATATGATGCACCACCGCAAGATCATGCGACCGCCGGATATCGCAGCTCTGATCGATGCGCTTGGCGTTGATGCATCGGAATTATTCAAGAAGTAAAAGCCGGTCAGCCTGACCGACCGGCTTTGCTTCCTGCCCATTACTTGGGACGGCGATTAGAAAGCGCAGAACCCGCGATCTGCCTTGCAGTCTTGCTTGTACTGGGACTACGCAGCGCTTTTGATGCCTTGGAGGCAACTTTGCTGGAAGTACGAACGCTATTTCTTGCCATTGTTTCACCTCCTTCCGGTTTGGGTGAGGTAGGTGGACGCTGCTGACCGCAACTCAGTAGCGTTACTACCTACTATATAGTATAGCACAAAAACAATGATATATCAATATATAGTGGAGAATAAATGTTCTCACACTATATATGCCGAATACGGAATGACCTATAGCTGCGCCAAGAAAAGAAGGGAGGAATCAAAAATGTTTGAAGTTTGTGTTGTGATGCTAGCTATAGGTATTGGCGGAGCCTTCGGGTTGCTTGTCTTGCTGCTGGAGCGAGTTATCCCGGGGAAATGGGTTGATGCGATTCTGCGTCGAATGGGTGTTGAGGACGAGAAATAAGGTATCTATACAAGCCGGTGCTGCATAAAACAAATGGAAAGAGGTGATGAGATGGTCCGGGATACATACAAGGAAGTGAAAGAATACCACTATCATGGCGCGACTGTCAGAGTGCATGTCCCGGATCTAACTACAGAAGAACGGGCAAGACGGATGCGTCTTATCGAGGAGGCAGCAATTGATATTTTAAGAGAAGTTGCCGAAATAAAAAGGAGGAATGAAAATGCGGGAAGTGGCAAGAACGGCATTGGAGCGTAAGGCCAGTGCCTACTGGACCTGCCCCTACTGCGGCAGCAATTTGGATCCCGGCGAGCGATGTGATTGCGGAAGAAACGGTGCCGTCCAGTCGCCTTTTTGGTTGGCCAAGGGGGTGATTTAATGGCTATGGCTTGCATCCACGGGGATCGGGAATGTGATGGTTGCATGATGTGCCAGGCAGAGCCGAAGCAGATTGGTGTTTGTGCCGAATGTGGGGATCCAATTTATGACGGCGAATGCCGCTATGAAATCCAGGACGAGCTAATCCACGGGGATTGTCTTTATGACTGGGCGGAAACATACAGGGTGGTGATTTAATGCGAAGCGATATTATCAAAATCAGCACGAAAGACATGAGCCGACAGGAATGGCTGGAAGAACGCCGGAACGCCATTGGCGGCAGCGATACATCTGCGATCCTCGGACTTAACCCCTATGCAACGCCCTACACGGTTTGGGCGGACAAAACCGGCAGGTTGCCGGAGAAAGAGGATAGTGAAGCAATGCGACAGGGGAGGGATTTTGAACAGTACGTTGCAGACCGATTCACAGAGGTTAGTGGGAAGAAGACCAGGAGAGTCAATGCAATCCTTAAAAGTCCGGAGTATCCGTTCGCCTCGGCGAATATCGATCGTGACATTGTGGGTGAAGACAGCGGATTAGAGTGCAAGACAACAAGCGTCCTTAACCTGCGAAACTTCCGAGATGGAGATTTCCCCGCCCAGTACTACACCCAGTCCGTCCATTATTTGGCCGTAACGGGATATACCAGATGGTATGTTGCCGTTTTAATTCTTAATAAGGGATTCCTGATCTACCAGCTAACCCGCAGGGAAGGCGACACTGTGCCTGACTGGTGTGAAAGTAGCGTATATGTATCCGATGATGAGGTTGCTGCACTAATGGACGCAGAACGGGAATTTTGGGCCTTTGTGGAGTTGGATACACCTCCGGCGGTAACCGGCGCAGAGACAGATGGAAAGGCATTGAGCGCTGTTTTTCCCGGCGGCGGCGAAGAAGTGGTTAGCTTGTCGGAAATCGGCAGCACCATTGATCTGTATAAGGCGCTGAAGGAGAACATAAAAGTCCTTGAAACGGATCTTGCCCGGTGCGAGCAGGAAATCAAGGCGGCCCTCGGAAACAATGAACACGGACAAGCCGGTAACTGGGTTGTAACTTGGAAGACTCAAAAACGGCGCACCTTCGATGCGAAGGCATACGCAGAAGATCACAAAGAAGAAGATCTCTCTCCATACTACCACGAGAGTAGTTTCAGGAAATTTGAGATCAAAGAAGCAAGATAAAAAGGAGGAAGAGCTATGCAGAACACTATTCAGAAAGCGTCTACCGGGAAGCCGTCTCCGGCTGCACGCAGCGTAAACCAGATCATCAATGGCCTCTTGGACGGCGAAGCCATGCGGAAACGATTTGATGATTTGCTTGGGAAAAGGGCACCGCAGTTTATCAGCAGCCTGGTTACACTGGTAAACGCCACCCCGTAGCTCCAGCAGGCCATCTACGAAGCGCCTATGACCGTGATCCAGGCAGCACTTAAAGCAGCGTCATATGACCTTCCAATCGATCCCTCTTTGGGCTACGCATATATTGTACCCTTCAACAATACCGTCAAGGATGCCGACGGATCCATGCATAAACGCATGGAAGCGGCGTTTGTGATGGGGTACAAGGGAATGAACCAGCTCGCAATGCGCACCGGCGCCTACAAGACAATCAATGTGATGGACGTCCGCGATGGCGAGCTGAAGAGCTACAACCGCCTTACTGAAGATATTAAACTGGAATTCATCGAGGACGAGGACGAGAGGGAGAAGGCACCGGTGGTTGGGTATGTTGGTTACTTCAAGCTGATCAATGGCACTGAAAAGACCATTTACATGACCCGCAAACAGGTGGAAGCCCACGAAAAGAAGAACCGCAAGGGCCAGTACATGAGCAAGGGCTGGAAGGATGATTTTGAGGCAATGGCACTCAAGACCGTCTACCGCCGCCTGATCGGCAAGTGGGGGCTTATGAGTATCAACTACCAGACTGCCGATGCCGCTACAATCGCAGCAGCGGAAGCAATTGCTACCGGGAATTTTGATGACGAGGAAGTCAACGGGGCCTATGTCAATACCGACATGGGAGAGGTTATTGATGTAACCGACAGCATCAAGGAGGTGGAGGAGAAACCATGAAGACAATGATGAGTACTGACGAATTCGCATCCCACATCCCTTATAGTAAAGATAAGGCGGTGACAAGAGAGTTCCTGTGTCTGCTTTTCGGGATGTCAGATAGGGAGTTGCGCAGGATGATCCAGGCAGCAAGAAACGATGGCCATATCATTATCAACAACCAGTCCGGCTGCGGTTATTATCGCAGCGAGGATCTTGATGATATCAAAACACAGTACCTCCAAAACCGCCGCCGGGCCCTGTCCATTCTTGTGCAGCAGAAACACCTTCGGCGCCGGCTGAAAGATGCCGGGGTGGAGGTGTGAACGGAGGGATACAGAGATGCCGAACAGGATAATCAAGGACAGTTTTCAGACGAGTGACAAAATAGCTTCCTTGACTGACTTCGAGTTCCGACTTTGGGTTAGCCTTATTGTTTCGGTAGACGATGCTGGCCGGGGCGACGCACGCCCCGCCATCATCAAAGGCCACGCATTTCCGCTGCGGGAGCGGGTTACTGCAAAAGATATCAATGATGCACTCCACGGTTTGGCGGCCAAAGGCTGCGTTTCTCTCTACGAAGTGGACGGGAAGCCCTACTTTTGGTTCCCAACTTGGACTGATCATCAAAGGGTACGTGAATGCAAACCTAAATATCCTGCGCCGCCGGAGAACAGCGAGTTTGCTCCGTCCGCGGCAAGTTGCCGCAATTCGCCGCAAGTTGCCGCAACTTGCCGCAAGTTGCGGCCTGAATCCAATCCGAATACGAATACTAATCCGAATCCGAATCCGAATACAACTAATACCCCCCTTACCCCCCAAGGGGGGTGTGTAGAGGTACCGGAAGCCATTGCCGAAAGCTGGAACGGTTTTTGTGAAATGCGAGAGAAAATCAAAAAGCCTCTTACCGACCGGGCCGCAAAGATGATCCTAAATGAGCTGGAACGGCTTGCGCCGGAGGACATAACTACCCAAGGACTTATTCTAGACCAAAGTGTTAAGCGCTGCTGGCAAGATGTTTATCCCCTCAAAACTCCGGATAACACGTCTGTGGACGCTCCAAGTTTTGATTTGGATGAAGCCAAGCGGCAGATGGAGGCGAATTTGCGGGGGTGAAATAGTGAATGACAGAATGACATATGGCGAGTATCTTGCAGTGCAGCGAGCTGAAGCGCAGAAAAGCAAATATCATGCCAAGCCGGTAACAGTAGACGGCATCAGGTTTGATAGTAAGCGCGAGGCGGAGCGATGGCAACAGCTGTTGCTGCTGTATAGAGCAGGGGAGATTTCAAATCTCCGGCGGCAGGCTCCCTATGTTCTAATCCCCAAAAGCGATTATGGAAGGGACATTGTTTACAGGGCAGATTTTGTCTATGTGGACAAGTCCTGTATCGAAATTGTGGAGGATGCAAAGGGGTTCAAGACAGACATATATCGTCTTAAAAAGCGGCTTATGGCGGAAAAGTACGGAATCATTATCAAGGAAGTTTGAAAAGAAAGCAGGAAACAAACGAAGGAGGAGCACAGTGAACGAAAGAAATGGAGCCGGTATGTTAACATACATACCAACCAGTGAGCTTTATGCTCACCCGGATAACCCGCGTAAAGATCTCGGTGACCTTACCGAGCTGGCGGAGAGCATCAAGGCAAACGGTATTCTGCAAAACCTAACCGTTGTTCCAGGACATATCATGACGATGGACGAATATATTGCCGCTGCAAAAGCTGAAGGTGTCACAAAGTCTGTAGCAAAAGAAATGTATGGACGCGATAATGCCAGCGTATCAACAGGATACACGGTTATCATTGGTCACCGGCGCATGGCGGCAGCGAAGCAGGCGGGTCTAAAGGAATTGCCTTGCGTTGTGGTCAACATGACAGCCCGAGAGCAGTTGTCCACTATGCTGACAGAGAATATGCAGCGTTCCGATTTGACTGTCTATGAGCAGGCACAGGGATTTCAAATGATGCTCGATATGGGTGATACTGTAGAAAGCATTGCCGAACAATCTGGCTTTTCTACCAGCACCGTTCGCCGTCGTGTGAAACTGTTGGATCTGGATAAGGACAAATTTATCAAAGCAGAAAATCGAGGCGCAACTCTGAAGGATTACATGGAACTGGATAAAATCGAGGACCCGGTATTGAAAAACCGTGTTCTTGACGCCATCGGGACAGCAAATTTCAAAAACGAACTGCGGTCAGCGATTGATGAAGAAAAACGTCAGAAGCAATTTGACGAATGGAAAGCAGTACTTGCGGAGTTTGCGACACAAATCGAAAGAGCCGGATATATATCCGGAAGTGATGGCGAAGAAGAATTCCATGAGATGGACTTTGTGTGCGGATATGGAACATGGGGTTACCATAGCAACACTGATATTATTCGACCGGATGATGCGGATAATGTTGATTACTTTTTCGTGGTTGGTAGGTGGCAGATTGACCTGTACAAAGACCACCAGGAGCGTGTAGAGACTGATGAGGATCGGCGCCGTAAAGAGGCAACGGAAAAATCCGATCGTCTGGCGGCAGAACTGGAGAAAATCACCGAACGACACTTCTCCTTGCGGCTTGAGTTTATCTCCGAGTACAAAAAGGCAACGAAGCACATTCAGGAGATTTGTCGGTATGCTGCAGCATCAATAGTCGGTAACGGCAGCCGGTGGGGGAATGGAGTGGATTTTGATGTCCTCACAACGCTGCTTGATATTGACGATGATACCGACATCAAAACAATCCGAGAAATGCTGTTCCAAAATGAGCTGGATAATCCAGAATATGTCCTGCTGGCTTGTGTCTACGCATCAGAAGACGATGATACCAATGGCTATTTCAGCAGAGTGTGGAATCCGGATAAACATGTATTTGACAGCTCTCACAAGGAGAATAAACGCCTCGACCGGCTCTATGACTTTCTGATCTCGCTGGGATATGAAATGTCCGACGAAGAGAAGACCATGCAGGATGGCTCTCATGAGCTGCTGAATTAAGGTGATTTCAAATGGGCAGCAATAAGAGGTGGACACCGCAGGAAACAGATTACCTATTGGAAAGCTGGGGAACCGTATCGATCAAGACTATAGGGAAGAACCTAAATAGAACCGAAGGAGCTATTGTGTTAAGAGCACGCAGACTTGGCTTGGGAGCGTTCTGCGATAGTGGAGATTATGTTACATTGAACCAACTGTTAATAGCCTTCAATGGGTCAAATTATGGGTATACATACAAGATTAAGAGCTGGGTAGAGAACCGAAAAATGCCGGTGCATACCAAGACCGTGCTCAACCAGCGAGTTCGCATAGTTTACATTGATGAATTTTGGAAATGGGCAGAGGCAAACCGGTCGTTCTTGGATTTCTCAAAGATGGAGCCACTGGCGCTGGGAGAGGAACCTGATTGGGTTGCGGAACAACGAAAAAAGGACTTTGAAGCATACGCACTCCAACGGAAAGATCCTTGGACAAGCGAAGAAGATTCACGGTTGAGATACCTTCTTGCGCAACACAAATACACCTGGGCAGAGATTACCGACATGATGCGGCGATCAAATGGCGCTATACAGCACCGGTGTAATGACCTTGGCATTAAGGATCGTCCGGTGCCAATCCAATCAACCGGCAAGCGGGGTACATGGACGGATGATGATTTTAAGGCACTTGCTGATGGGATCCGGAATGGCGACAGCTACGCCGCAATTGGCAAGGTGGTTGGGAGATCCGAAAAGAGCGTCCGATCCAAGGTATATAATGACTACCTTACAGAAAATGCGGATAAGGTTAGGGCAATGCTGGAAGACGGCCCGTGGGGGACTGGCGCCCCAGCGATGGATGTAAGGCACGGGTTCTATATCTCCCGTACCCGCCAGGAGGTCAGACGTAACCTCTCCGTTCTGGATGCTCTTTTGCGAAAGAGAATGAACGACCTTGGCTATGACCCGTATTGGCAGAGGTTCATGTGTATGAACTGGGATGACTTCATCGGCTGCTCTGCAGGGGGCACCGATTGTGACTCATGTACGGAATTTCGACGCATAAAACCGCAGTACTGTGCTCGCTGCGGCGGAACCTTTTACGAACGAAAGGAGAATCGCATCTGCGCAGGATGCCGAACGGCACGAAAAAAAGCCGCTCAACGAAAATGGTGCCGGCTTAATGCAAAGGGACAGAATAATTACTCTCAATGGTAAAAAACAAGCGAAAAGGAGAAAAACATGAAAATCGCAATCTATCAAATCGAAGCGGCTCGCGACATGGAGGGCGTCCTGTTTATGGGGCTTGATACCCATAAGAAGGTAATGGGATCTGCGAATATTGATGCTTCCATCTACACCAAGGTGTTTGAAGGCGACGTCAAGGCGAAAGATCTGGAGGATGTGTATTGCATCTTCAATTTGGAGAAGCTCGACTGTTACGTTGGGAGATCCCTTTCTGTATCGGACGTAGTGGAAGTGATCCGGGGGACTGACGAGGTCGAGCCGGGTTTTTACTTCTGCGACACGATCGGATTCAGCAAGGTGCTCTTTGAAGCATCTCGCGCCGGGGCGCTGCCTGACCGAGCGTGGATTGAATAGGAGGGATAAGGATGACTAATGCAGAGCGAAAAACATTCCAGGCAGCACTTTCCTGCTATGGTGCACAGGCGCAAATCACGATGGTTTTTGAGGAAATGGCGGAGCTTCAGAATGTGCTGTGCAAGTTCCTGCGCGTTCGCATTGATGGTGGCACGCTTGTTAGCATTGCCGAGGAAATCGCTGATGTTGGTATCATGATCGATCAGATGGCAATCGAATTTAAAATTGAGGACGCGGTGGCGGAGCAGCGGGCCTATAAGGTTCGGCGGTTGCGAAATCGGGTCGAGCAAGTGAAAAACTAATGGAAAGAGGTCGGGAAGGATGACTGTGTGCAAAAAGAAAATTCTTGATGCCACCTGTGGCGCCAGAACCATGTGGTTTGACAAACAGAATCCCCACACCGTGTTTTTCGATAAGCGCTGCGAACACTACGATGGACTTTGGAAGAATAGCCTAGGCAGCACACTCGATATTGTCCCGGATGTGGTCGGAGACTTCACACATATACCCTATGAAGACAATTCGTTCGCGTTGGTAGTTTTCGATCCACCGCATTTAATGGGAGCGAAAGAAACATCTTGGCTGGTAAAAAAGTATGGAAAGCTGGGTCAAAACTGGGAGAAAATGCTTCGCGATGGATTCCGGGAGTGTATGCGGGTTTTGAAGCCTGATGGAGTTTTAATTTTTAAGTGGTCAGAGTATGACATTCCGGCCAGCAAGGTTTGGAAGGCAATTGGACAAGATCCGTTATTTGGACATAGAAGCGGAAAGCAATCAAGAACATTTTGGGCGTGCTTTATGAAATTGGAGGACTAACGATGGCTGAATACATTAAGCGGGCTGAAGCAGTAAAATCTGTTTTGCGGATGCGTAGACCGGAGAACAGTGTGGCTCAAAATAGGATGCTGTCGATTATCCAGATGGATATGTTGAAACTTCCCACCGCAGATGTAGCGCCGGTTGTACATGGGAGGTGGGAGCAATGCTTTGAGGATTGGCGGAAGCAAATCGAAGGAGACAAGTGCTCCATATGCGGCTTTGAGCACTACGGTGCATCCATTGCCCATTACCACTTTTGCCCCAACTGCGGCGCAAAGATGGGCGGTGAAGCAGAGGAACTGCCACATGAATAAGTCATCAATTTGGGTAGCTATAGCAATGCTGATCGTCTGTGCAGTTTTTATTGGCTATGCGCTGTCTGTTGCAGGCACAGTGCCGGCACAGACGACAGACGAGGTAAGAATCGTACACGAATACACAGAAGGATATAACGAAGGTTATTCAAGAGGAAAAGCACAAGGATTGGAGGATGCAATAAAGGCCTATGAGTATTATGGATAATGAATCTGCAAGGCTTCCGGGAGATTATCAAAGGAAGGACCCGGATCTCGTAAAGGTTACTCGCTGTGAGCATTGTGCAATGGTACTGAAGCAGTCGAACGTAGCTTTTTGTTCGCATTTTGGTTGCTATATGGATCTGGACGGCTTTTGCAATTATGGGCGCCCAAGAGAGGAGGAATAGTTGTGGACGAGATGGAAAACCACGTGGCAGGGAACAAGAAGGCTGCGGCCCACATCGAGGCCAGAAGGCTGGAGATGCGACGGATCTTGCAAGAAGCAGAAGCTCTCGGAATGACGTATGGAAAATATGTTGCCTATCCGAAAGCAAAAAGAGGAGGGACACCTTTTGATGGATGCGAAAACCTTTCTCCGCCAGGTTATTTTGTGCGATAAACATATAAACAGCAAGCTGGAGCAGATAGCCCAATTAAGGGCACTTGCTACAAAGATAACCTCCGATTGGAAAGAGGATGTCGTATCCGGTTGTGGGCTGCAGGATAAAATAAGCAGCGCTGTTGCAAAAATAGTGGATTTGGAGGAAGAGCTTAACGACGATATAGATAAGTTTGTGGGAAGAAAAAAAGCAATCTCTCTGATAATTGAGAGGGTCCAGGATCCTGACCAGGTCGACATCCTATATCGGCGGTATTTTAAGTTTGAAACGTTGGAGCAGATTGCATGTGAATTGCATATGAGTTACCGAAATGTGTGCTACATACATGGTAGAGCGTTGCAAACGGTTAATGAAATCCTGAAGAATGAGGGAGAAAGTTTTCACTAAATTTCACTATTTTTCAGTAAATTTCATAGTATTGCACATAGTTCGTGTGATATTATTAAGATGCAGATACAGGATATAGCGATCTTTCATGGATGCTTCCCCCTCATGTTTCTTGCAGGTGCTGCCGGCACACCAAATTGCCGGCGATCCGCTCCCGTAGCTCAACAGTAGAGCAATTGCCTTGTAAGCAATAGGCTGTGGGTGCAAGTCCTACCGGGTGCTCCACCGTTCTTTCTTTCTTTCTTTTGTTCCTTCTCCTTTTTGCGGGGTCGCCGATATGCCCGTTATCCCATCGGCAAATCATATGGCGCCGTGGCCACCGGAAGTATCAGGGCAACTCCGACGCCGGGAAAAGAGCAAGCATTTTGCCTGCTCTTTTTTTGTGCGATGAGGAAAGGGTGGTAATCATGTCTAATTTACGCGGAATTGCAGCGAAATTACAAACTGCCCTTTGCAAAAAGGGCATATTCATTAAGATAAATCAGGCTCAATCATACTCGGAAATAAGTGAAAGGATGGTGACAAAGTATATGCTGATCAAGACCGAAAAGGAAAACGGAAAAAGCAAGAATACAACCATCCTTGAAACCTATAGGCTGGCGGAGGCAGTAAAACTGCTTGCCGATATGTATGAGGACGGTGGGTGATGTGAAACTTACGCTGAAACAGAAGAAATTCTGCGAGGAGTATATAAAATCCGGCAACGCAACAGAAGCGGCCAGAAACGCCGGATATAAGGCTAAATCAGCACGCGCCATCGGTGCAGAAAACCTAACTAAACCAGCTATAGCCGACTATATCAGGCAGCGGCTTAATGAGCTCGACGCAAAGATGGTTGCGGACGCCAATGAAATCCTTAAATTCTACACATCGGTGATGCGTGGAGAGGTGAAGGATCAATTCGGACTGGAATCGTCGCTCTCCGATAGACTGAAGGCTGCTGATAGTCTTTCGAAGCGACTGGCGGCGGCAGAGGGTAAACCGAGTGGTGACACTGCAGTAAAGGTGATTATTGATGTCTGAAATACGGCTTTCTGAAAAGATAGGACCGGCATTCTATGCGGTTGCGCATGATGTATTTCGTCATGGGCATACACATTACGATGAAAGTGGCGGGCGTGGATCTCTAAAGTCATCGTTTGTATCCATTGTGGTGCCGCTGCTGTTGGTGCAAAACCCGACCGCTCATGCGCTGGTGCTGCGAAAGGTAGCCAATACCATACGCGATAGCGTATATGCGCAGTATATCTGGGCCATCGGCGAGCTTGGAATGGCAGAGTACTGGGATGCAAAGGTGTCCCCGATGGAGCTGATCTTCAAGCCTACCGGGCAAAAGATCATGTTTCGAGGTGCGGACGACCCAATGAAGATCAAGTCGATCAAGGTCCCATTCGGGTATATCGCCGTTACGCATTTTGAAGAAAAAGACCAGTTCGCCGGCCGTGCAGAAATCAGAACGATTCTTCAGTCAACGATGCGCGGCGGATCTGTGTTTTGGAATTTTGAAAGCTATAACCCGCCGATCTCTCGCGATAATTGGGCGAATAAAGACAGCTTGGAGGAGCGCACTGACCGACTGTGTCATAAATCGACATATCTGGAAGCCCCACCCGAATGGTTGGGTGAGCAGTTCCTCGCAGAAGCGGAACACCTCAAAGCAACAGACGAACGGTCATATCAGCATGAGTATCTTGGTATTCCGGTAGGTACGGGCGGTAACGTGTTTGATAAGCTGGAGTTGAGGGAGATCACAGATACAGAAATTGCGGGGTTTGATCGAATCTACCAAGGGGCTGACTGGGGGTGGTTCCCTGATCCATTCGCTTTTATCCGTCTATATTATGACAGGACAAGGGAAACAATTTTCCTTATTGATGAAATATATCAAAACAAGATGCCAAACGAGCAAAGCGCACAGATGATCTTGGATCGTGGATATAATGACGCCAGGATAATCTGCGATAATGCAGAGCCGAAAAGTGTGGCAGACTTTAGAGCGATGCGATTGCCGGCGCAGGCGGCCATAAAGGGGCCGGGATCTGTAGAATACGGAATGAAGTGGCTGCAGCGGAGAACAATCGTTATCGATCGAAAACGCACGCCAAACGCCTACAAGGAGTTTGTAGGCTATGAATACGAAAGGAATAAGGACGGCGACATTATCAGCGGATATCCAGACGCAAACAATCATCTGATTGATGCGGCACGATATGCGTTGGAGCCGGTTAGCCGTAGAATGGGGGCAATCGCTTAATGAATGCAATAATCCAAAAGCTAGCGGATCTCGGCTACAAAACAATACCGGGATCTTTCTACGATAGGGTTAATGGCTGGAAGTCTTGGTACGAAGGAAACGTCAAGGATTTTCACCGCTATAGCCGTTACAACGGTGTTGAGTTTGTGGACTGTCAGCGAGCGACTCTCGGGATGGGGAAGAAGGTTTGCGAAGATTGGGCAAACCTTTTGATGAACGAAAAAGTCCAGATTACCCTTGAAGGCACCAAAGAACAAGAGTTTATTGACGCGGTTTTGGAACAGAATAACTTCCAAGTCAAGGCGAATGAGATGCAGGAATTAAAGTCAGCGCTTGGAACGGTTGCCTACGTCCCGCGGGTAACAGGACAGGAAATCAACGAAGCCGGTGAGATGCTTGAGAGTAAGTCGGCGCGTATAACACTGGACTATGTAACCATCGAGCAAATATACCCGCTATCCTGGACAAATGGTGTAATTGAAGAATGCGCGTTTGCATCATCAGTGGCTGTGGATGGGAAGAACTATACATACCTGCAGATCCACAAGAAAGATGGGAACGGGAAATATGCTGTTGAAAACCGGATTTATATTAACAGTGAAAATATCCTTTCAGAAGTTCCTTTGAACGGCGTGAAAGGATTTGAATGCATCCCTGCTGCAATCCATACGGACAGCGAAAAGCGGTTGTTTGTTATCGATAGGCCCAATATAGCGAATAATATTGACTACCGTCTTCCTGTTGGCGTAAGCGTGTTTGCCAACGCTATTGATGCGCTGCGCGGGGTGGACTGTGTGTACGACTGCTATATCAACGAGTTCGAAAACGGGCCAATGATCCTTGCTGTGAAGATGGCAGCAACAAGCTATGAGACCGGGAAGCCGACTTTTGACAGCAGAGACCGGAGGTTTTTCCTCCTGCCTGAAGATGCAAGTCAGGGGGATATCGTTGAGCCGATCTCACCTCCGCTGCGAACGGACAAGCTCAATCTAGGGCTTCAGGACCAGCTCAACATGCTCTCCAGCAAGTGCGGCTTTGGGGAAACCTATTACCGATTTAACGGTGGAAGCGTGGCAACGGCTACGCAGGTTATCAGCGAGAACAGCACTATGTTCCGTACAATCAAAAAGCATGAGATTATCCTGGAGCAGGCGCTTACAGAACTGTGCAGGATCCTGCTGCATCTCGGCAATACGGCGCTAGGGTTAAGTTTGGATGAGGCAGTAAAAATCTCCATCGATTTTGACGATTCAATCATCGAAGATAAAGCTACTGACTTTTCCCGGGATATGCAGCTCCTTAACGCAGGTATCATGAATGATTGGGAATTCCGTATGCGTTGGATGAACGAGGACGAGGCGACCGCAAAGGCAGCGCTGCCAAAAATGCATGAGATGTCTACGGAGCCAAGTGCTGAAACGGAATGAGGTGATACTACATGCCGATATATCCGTTTCAGCCGGAGATCCTTGACGTATTGCCAAAGGAGCTCGTGGAGCTGTTCCGTGGGTTGGAGGACACTCTTATCACGGAAATCTGCAGTCGCCTAAAACTCCGTGACAAGCTTAATGAAGTTACCATACGGGATATCAAGGCGCTGCGGTCGCACGGGGTTGACCTAAAAGAAATAAAAAAGGCAATACGCAAGACCGCAGGTGTCAGTGAGAAAAAGCTTAATGACCTGTTGGCTGACGTGGTGGCGAGAAACCAGTCCTATCACGAGGAGCTGATCCAGTTATCAGGAGTAACCAAACCTGATGTACTGGTTGGGATGGATGATATAGAAGCCATTAGGGCGCAGACCGCTGAAACCTGTCGAAACATAACGCAGTCCATTGGATTTTTGGTGGATGCCGGGCGTACTTTCTTGCCGCCTGCAAAGGCTTACCAATGGGCGCTTGATAGCGCTGTGATGCAGATCGATAGTGGGGCAATCAGCTATAGTCAGGCTGTTAAGTCGGCAATAAAACAGCTTGCCGGCAGTGGATTAAAGATCGTTGACTATGAAAGCGGGCATCGAGATCAAGTCGATGTAGCAGTGCGCAGAGCTGTCATGACCGGGGTGTCGCAACTCTGCGCAAAATACACAGAGCAATCAGCATATTATCTTGATACTACATACTTTGAAGTATCAGCGCATGCCGGAGCACGTGATAAGCCTGGTCCGTCACCGTGGTCCTCGCACATGGACTGGCAGGGAAAAGTCTACTCTACCCGCAGCGGGGACATCTATCCGAACATCTATGAAGTCTGCGGATTGGAAGCTGTTGACGGATTGGAGGGTGCAAACTGCCGGCACCGTCGCTTCCCCTGGGTGGAGGGAGTAAGTGAGCGAACCTATACCGATGAGCAGCTTGCACATATTGATGATGGCCTTGGCTGCACATATGACGGAAAGGCTTATACAGCTTACGAAGCTACCCAGATGCAACGTAGCATCGAACGAACAATCCGTAAGCTGCAACGCGAGAAAACAGCCTACAAGGCTGCAGGAATGACCGAGGAAGAACAGACAGTAAGTATTCGCATTAGGCGCTTAAACGCCAAGTACAGGGCTTTTAGCCGAGCTGCTGGACTTCCCGAACAGCGGGAAAGGGTGCGCATTACTTACGGATTAGACTTGACTGACATTAAGAAGTTTGCACCGCTGAAAGAATACGGCGGATCGTGGAAAATCGTAGATAAATTTTCTGAACGGCAGTATGTTATTGATGCAGGAAAACCGAAAATATCCGGCGCAAGGCAGCACTTTTGGGACAATCTTGAAGGCCGTTCAGATCGAAGCGACTTGAATTTGGACGCGGCTCAAGGTATAATTGATAACAGCAAGTTGACATTGTATCAATCTGACAGGCAACTGTTGAAATTCTTGTCAGACAGCGGTTATGTGATGCTGAACATGAAAAAGGAAGTTGTAACAGCTGTGCCGGAAAGGTTGAGAAAGAAGTATCGGGATTATTTGGAGGGGAGATAACATGGCAAGAAGCCCAATAGCAAAGCATTTTTGCCCCCTTTACGACAGAGAAACCACATGGTCTGAATGCATAGAGGTGCAGGAAGTCCGAGAAGATGAAATGGACGCAAAATGGATAAGAGAACCGTTTGACGCGAGCAAGGCAAACGAGGTTTGCGAAAAGTGCAAGTGGTATGTTGTCAGCGGTGATGAATGAGGTGCTCATATGATCGACGACAAGCTAAAATCCGCCATTGAACAAGCGCTTGCTGCTGGCCTGCGGGTGCAGCTAAAACGCATGAAGGATGGCAGCGTGAAAGCCCAGATCATTAAGGCCGAAGAGCTGAAAAGTAAATAACACCCACAGCGCAATTGAGCGCGTGGAAGTGGCACGAAGAGCCAACTGACTATGTTTTGTAGCCGGTTGGCTCTTTTACATTGGAGGATAGCATGAAAGTTGGCATCTTAGGCACCGATTACGAAATTATTATAAAGAAATATACCGACGACGAGGTGTTTGAGCGCAGGGGCATTGATGGCTATTGTGACCATCTGCAAAAACAAATCGTTGTTTGCGATATGACTACCTACAAGGGATGGGAGCACGAGCCGCAGAAAACAGCGGAAATTGCGCAATTGCAGACTTTGCGCCATGAAATCGTCCACGCGTTTCTTAGTGAAAGCGGACTTGCCGATAGTGGGCTGGTTTTTGATGGCGCGTGGTGCAAGAACGAAGAGCTTGTGGATTGGTTTGCGTGGCAAGGTCCGAAAATCCACAGGGCGTGGGAGCAGGTGGGCGCGTTGTAAGCGGTAAAAGCCGCATTTGCGGATTTTATACATTTTTGACCGGCCCGAAGTCGCAAAACTACGGGGCTGCAGCGGAAGCGACCCGCGACAAAAAAGCGAGGCAGTAAGGAGAAAGTATGAAACGCGATTTTCTAGAAGCCCTTGGGATCGAGAAAGAGACCATTGATAAGATCCTCGATGAGAACTCCAGGGATATCGGCCGTGAAAAGCAGAAGGTTGACCAGCTAAAGTCCGACAAGGAGGCAGTTGAAAAGCAGCTCTCCGACCGCAATAAAGATTTGGAAGACCTGAAGAAATCGAACGGTGATGCCGCCAGCATCAAAGCACAACTGGATGAGTTGCAGGGAAAGTACAACAAAGAGACCGAAGCGTACAAACTGCAGCTTGCGGAGCGAGACTACGGTGATGCGATTGCAAAGGCAATCACAGGAAGCGGCGTCAAGTTCACATCCAAGGCCGCAGAAAAAGCATTCATTGCCGAACTAAAGGCAAAAAAACTGGAAGTTAAGGACGGAGCCCTCGACGGATTTGATAAGTTCCTCGAAACAGCGAAGTCCGAAGACCCGAGTGCATTCGTGAAGGCAAAAGCGAAGGTAGATACACAGGGATCTCTTGGAGGGAAACCCGGTGATGATAAGCCAACCAGCCTGGCGGGTGCGCTGCATGAAAAATACGACAAGTAAAGGAGACAAAAATCATGGCTATTACTCTTGCTGAAGCGAAGGTCGGCATGGCGGACCGTGTTGACCAGATGATTGTTGACGAGTTCCGCCGCAGCTCTCTGCTGCTGGATAAACTGGTGTTTGATAACGCCATTTCTCCCGGAACCGGCGGCTCTACTTTGACATATGGCTACATCCAGCTCAAAACACCCTCCACCGCCGCTGTGCGCGCCATCAACAGTGAATATACCGCAAATGAGGCCAAGCGCATCGAGAAGACTGCGAAGGCTATCATCATGGGCGGCTCTTTCTCTGTTGACCGTGTTTTGCAGAACACTTCCGGTGCGGTGGACGAGCTCGCATTCCAGGCTGCGGAAAAAATCAAGGCAACCCGCAATACATTCCATAATGCCGTTATCAACGGCGTGGCAGCGGCTACGGGCGCAGGGTATATCCCCAACACATTTGATGGCTTGCGCAAGCTGCTGGATGGATCGTCCAACGAGTTCAATACCGATATCGATCTCTCCGATGCCTCCAAGCTGGACAGCAACAGCAATGCTTTTGTTGACCAGCTTGATCAGCTGGTTCACGCGGTGGACGGCAACGTCACGATGTTGATGATGAACGGCGACATGCTTCTCAAGGTTCGCGCTGCGGCGCGCCGTGCCGGCTACTATGAGCGGGTAAAGGACGATTTTGGTCAGCCCGTAGAGACTTTCGCCGGCATCCCCCTTCTTGACATGGGCAAGTATTACAACGGTACCGCATCTGTCGATGTTGTCGGCACCTCTACTCCCAGCGCATCTGCTGCAGGTACCTCCAGCATCTATGCGGTAAGCATCGGCCTGGACGGTTTCCACGGTATTTCTCCCACAGGCAATGGCGTTGTATCCAGTTATATGCCTGATATGAACGCCCCCGGCGCCGTCAAGACCGGTGAAGTCGAGCTGGTTGCCGGCGTTGTTCTTAAGAACACACTGAAGGCTGCCGCCTTGAACGGCATTATCCTGAAGCCTAAAACCGCTTGATTTGAGAGGAGCGACCCTGCATGGCATACGCTGATTATGATTACTACTCCGGTACTTATATGGGCACCGTGAGCGAGAAGGATTTTCCGCGGCTGGCCATTCGG
>ERZ827423.1168-NODE-1168-length-27229-cov-4.710348_pt1 | contig 27229 bp, 24 predicted proteins | sample MGYA00519775_ERZ827423 | MGnify/ENA primary metagenome ERZ827423 (study PRJEB31778, sample SAMEA3449296) | human gut metagenome | biome: human gut; feature: human-associated habitat; material: faeces | place: United Kingdom | collected 2010/2012 ...
CTTGCATGTGTTAAGCACGCCGCCAGCGTTCGTCCTGAGCCAGGATCAAACTCTCTATAAAATGGTATCTAAACGACCGTAGTCGCTTAAACCTTCATAGAGCTATTTTCCATAGCTTCATTTTTCGCCCCGGCCGGTAATTGACTCAACCCGGCCAAAGCTCGTTTCTTTAGCAAGTTCTCCTAAAAGAACTCACTCTCTGGTGCTTTCTTTTCGTTACGTTGTTTAATTTACAAGGTGCACGCCGTTCCCGGCGGAACATTGCTATTATACTTGATTTCATTCCGTTTGTCAAGAACTTTTTTCAAAAGTTTTTTGACGCCCGGTCCATCTCGTATTCGCAGCAACTTTTTAAGTTTACCACGTTTTAGCATCGCTGTCAAGAACTTTTTTCATTTCTTTTTGGCTCGGCGTCGGCCGTGCCGGACAGCTTTGTTAGAATACCAAATCCTCCTTCTCTTGTCAATACCTTTTTTCCACTTTTTTCTTCGGAGGGCAAATTTCTTGAAAAAGCGCCCCTCTCCCCCGGCATTCCCGGTGAAATCGGGCTGTGCAAACCAGGATTCCAATGCTATAATATCCCATAGTAATCAAACTATACACAGGAGGGATTGCTCTGCGCATTCATCGCATGACTGCCACCTTCGGCAAATTACAGGGCCGCACCCTGGAGCTGCAGGATGGCTTGAATATCCTCCAGGCCCCCAATGAGACGGGGAAATCCACCTGGTGCGCCTTTCTGCTCTCTATTTTATATGGAATCAACAGCCGGGAGCGGGATCGGGCCGGCTTCATCGCGGACAAGAACCGCTACGCCCCCTGGTCCGGCGCCGCCATGTCCGGCCGCATGGACTGTTCCACGGACCTGGGGGAACTGACGCTGACCCGCTCCACCCGGCGGCAGGCCAGCCCCATGGGGGAGTTCAGCGCCGTTTACGCCGGCACCAACGAACCGGTGCCGGGCCTGACCGGCACCGCCTGCGGGGAGACGCTGCTGGGCATCAGCCGGGAGGTGTTCGAGCGCAGTGCCTTTATCCGGCAGAACAATCTGTCCATCAGCCAGAACGCCGATCTGGAGCGGCGCATCGCCGCCCTCATCTCCTCCGGCCAGGAGGATACCTCTTATACAGAGGCCGCTGACGCCCTGAAAAAGCAACTGAACCGCCGCCGCCACAATAAGACCGGCCAGCTTCCCGCCCTGGAGGCGGAGCTGGCGGAGCTGGACCGGCAGCTGGCGGAGAGCGAGTCCCTGGCCCGGCAGCTGGCCCAGGCCCGGGGGGAGGTGTCCTCCCTGTCCGTCCGGGAGCAGCAGCTCCAGGCCGAATTGGATCAGTGGGACCGCTGGGAGGCCGCCCGCCAGCGGCGGGTCCTCTCCGATGCCGCCGCAGCGGCGGAGGCCGCGGAGGCCAAGGCCGCCCAGGTGCGGGAGCAGCTTCAAAAGGACCAGATTCCGGAGAATGAGACCATTGCCCGGCTCCGGGGGGCCATCGTCAATCTGGAGACCACCCGAAAGGCCGTGGACAAGGCCCGGGCGGAGCGGGACGAGGCCATGAAGGCATTGCTGCGGGCGGAGGCCGCCGTGAATGAGAGCCCCTTTGCCGGGCAGACAGCGGAGCAGGCCCAGCGGGAAGTGCAATCCACCGCTCCCGCCAGGGTCCCCGGTCCGATCGCCCTCCGGGAACTGGCGATCTTCTTTCTGTTTGTGGCCGCAGGCGTAGGTTCCGCATTTCTGCTTCTGTCCCGGGCCGCTCTTTCCGCCCCTCTCTCCTGGCTCCTGCCCGGGGCTGTATTCGCAACGCTCACAGCAGTGGGCGGCGTGCTCTCCCGGCTCTACCGCAGGCACGCGCTGAGCACTGCCCGAAGCGCGGCCCTGCTCAAGCGCTTCGGCACCACAGACACAGAAAAAATCTCGTCTATGGTGAATGCTTACGTCCAGGCCCTCGCCGCCCGGGATGCCGCCCAGGCCAATGCCAACGCCAAGTCCGCGGCGGCGGACACCTTATATAATAGTCTCTCCTCCAACGAGCAGGGCATCCTGCTGGAGGTCCGGCGCTTCGCCCCCAGCGCCTTCGACATCCCCACGGCAGACCGGCTGCTGCGGAACTGCGCCGTCCGGCGGAAGGAACTGGCAGAGGCGGAGTCCGCCGCCCGGGAGGCCCGGCTCCGCTGTGACCTCCAGGCCCAGCAGCTGCCGGAGGCGGATGTTCCCGCCGAGGAACTCCCCGTTCCGTCCCGGAGCCGGGAGGCCGTCACCGCCGATCTGGAGGCGGTCCGGACCGCTTTGGCCCAGGCCCGGTCCGGAGCGGACCGCCTCACCGGCCAGCTGCACGGCCTGACTCCGCCCGACCAGCTGCGGGCCCGCCAGGCGGAGCTGGAGGACCAGCGGGCGGGGCTGGTGGCGGAGTACAGCGCCATCCGCCTGGCCATGGAGACGCTGGACCAGGCCAACACCACCCTGCAGAATCGCTTCTCTCCGGAGCTGGGCCGCCGGGCGGCGGAGATCTTCGCCCAGCTCACCGGCAGCCGCTACAGCGGCGTGGTGCTGGACCGGAGCTTCCGCCTCTCCGCGGAGCCGGCGGGGGATCCGGTGTTCCGGGACGCGGCGCTGCTCTCCGCCGGGACGCTGGACCAGCTGTATCTGGCGGTGCGGCTGGCCATCTGCGACCTGGTGCTGCCGCCGGAAAAGCAGGTGCCCATCGTGCTGGACGACGCCCTGGCCAATTTTGACGACGACAGATGCGCCGCCGCCCTGGAGTTTTTGAAGGCCGCCGCCGGGAATCGGCAGATCCTGCTCTTCACCTGTCACAGCCGGGAGGCGGAATTTTTTGCTGGAGACGGCGAAGTTTCCATCCAGCGGTTGACGGATGCGGGGGAAGAGGTATAAGATATGGAATGCTCCCCGTGGTCCATCTTTGTGGGAGCGTCCTGTCTATTGATAACACATCGATTACGCGAAAGCGAAAAAAGGAGATAACCGTATTATGAGCGAATGCACCCATGATTGCTCCACCTGCGGCGAGAGCTGCGGGGAGCGGCAGGAACCCCAGTCCCTGCTGAAGGAGCACCATCCCGAAGCCCACATCGGCAAGGTGTTCGGCATCGTGTCCGGCAAGGGCGGCGTGGGCAAGTCCATGGTCACCAGCCAGCTGGCGGTCACTATGCGCCGCCGGGGCTACCAGGTGGGCATCCTGGACGCCGACGTCACCGGCCCCTCCATCCCCAAGGCCTTCGGCATCCACGGCCAGGCCCTGGGCAGTGAGGCCGGCCTGTATCCCATGACCTCCAAGACCGGCATCCAGGTGATGAGCACCAATCTGCTGCTGCCCAACGAGACGGATCCCGTCATCTGGCGGGGCCCGGTCATCTCCGGCGTGGTGCAGCAGTTCTGGACCGACGTGCTGTGGAACTGCGACTACCTGTTCGTGGATATGCCCCCGGGAACCGGCGACGTGTCCCTCAGCGTGTTCCAGTCCATCCCTCTGGACGGCATCGTGATTGTCGCCTCTCCCCAGGAGCTGGTGAGCATGGTGGTGGAGAAGGCCGTCAAGATGGCGGAGATGATGGAGGTCCCCATCGTGGGTCTGGTGGAGAACATGAGCTATGTCACCTGCCCGGACTGCGGGAAGAAGATCTACCTCTTCGGCCAGGGCAAGACCGCCCAGGCCGCGGAGCGGCACCATCTGCCCGTGCTGGCGGAGATGCCCATCGATCCGGCCCTGGCCGCCCTCACCGACGCGGGGGACATCGAGTCCTTCCAGGGCACCTGGCTGGACGGCGCCGCCGACAAGCTGGAGGGGAAATAAGGCCAACGCCGCGCTGTGTCTTTCCACGGCGCGGCGTTTACCGCCTTTTTGTCCGTCCTATGCAAATCCACCGGAGGAAGCCCCTGCTTTTTGTGGGCAAAAACAGTTGCAAAATCCGGCAGGATTCGAGATAATAGAAAAAAGATCAAATTTGGCATAAAACCATGCAAAATACAGACAGATCGAGGGGGAATCACCCATGCAGGAACTGAAAGACCGCATCGTGAAAGAGGGCAAGGTGCTGCCCGGCAACATCATCAAGGTGGATGGCTTCCTGAACCACCGCATTGACACCGAACTGATGGACCACATCGCCGAGGAGTTCGGCAAGCACTTCAACATGGACGAGGTCACCATGATCCTCACCGCCGAGGCCAGCGGCATCGCCCTGTCCGCCATCGTGGCCCACCACTTCCACAAGCCCATGATCTTCGCCAAGAAGGCCAAGAGCGACAACATCGAGGGCGGCCTGTACCAGAGCGACATCTTCTCCTACACCTACAAGAAGAAGGTGACGCTGCTGGTGTCCAAGGAGTGGATCTCCTCTGACGACAAGATCCTGATCATCGACGACTTTATGGCCAACGGCGAGGCCATGCGGGGCCTGTGCGACATCGTCAAGGCCGCCGGCGCCACGTTGGTTGGCATCGGCTGCGCCGTGGAGAAGGGCTTCCAGGGCGGCGGCGACCGGCTGCGGGCCGCCGGCGTGAACCTGAAGTCCCTGGCCATCATCGAGTCCGCCGAGCCCGGCAACATCGTCTTCCGGGACGACGACTGAGCCTCCGCATTTTCCGCGGCCCCCTGTAAGATTCGTCTCTTTTTTCCGTCTGATAGGATAGCGGAGCGATCGTTCCCTATCTTCCCGCGCATAAGAAAAAGGAGGACTTTTCCATGAAACGGACCGCACTGTTTTTGGCACTGCTGACCCTGGCCCTGGCGTTGCTTCCCGGCTGCACGCGGGAGGAGGAACCTGCTAACGAAAAACCGGTCATCTATCTCTATCCGGAGGCAGAGACTGACGTCACGGTCACCCTGGACTACGACGGGGAACTGACCTGCGTCTATCCCGCCATGGAGGGAAATTCCTGGACGGTCACCGCCAGCCCCGACGGGACGCTGACGGACGCAGCCGGCCAGACCTACAATTACTTCTACTGGGAGGGCGTCGGCGACACGGCCTATGACTTCTCCCAGGGGTTCTGCGTCCCCGGCCAGGACACCGCCGCCTTTCTGGAGGATGCCCTGGCCGACCTGGGGCTGAACCGCCGGGAGGCCAACGAGTTCATCGTCTACTGGCTGCCCCGGATGGAGGCGAATCCCTACAACCTGATCGCCTTCCAGACGTCCGCGTACACGGATCACGCCCGGCTCACCGTGGATCCGGCGCCGGACACGGTGCTGCGGGTCTTTATGGCCTGGAAGCCGCTGGAGCGCCCCGTGGAACTCCCGCCCCAGACACTGGACGCGCCGGAGCGCGCCGGCTTCACCGTGGTGGAGTGGGGCGGCACAGAAGTCTCATAACCGAATTTACACAAAGGAGGAATCCCCTTGTCTCACCAGACTGTCATCGTGCTGGATTTCGGCGGACAGTACAACCAGCTCATCGCCCGCCGGGTCCGGGAGTGCGGCGTCTACTGCGAGGTGAAGCCCTACACCACCCCGCTGGACCAGATCCGCGCCATGAACCCCATCGGCATCATCTTCACCGGCGGCCCCAACAGCGTGTATGATCCCAAGTCCCCCCAGGTGGACCCGGCCATCTTCACCTGGGGCGTGCCCATCCTGGGCATCTGCTACGGCTGCCAGCTGATGGCCCACAACCTGGGCGGCCGGGTCACCGAGGCCCAGGACGACTCCGCCCGGGAGTACGGCAAGACCGAGACGTACTTCGATACATCCTGCAAGCTCTTCAAGGGCCTGCCCGCCCAGGGCATCACCTGGATGAGCCACAGCGACTACATGGAGAAGGTCCCCGATGGCTTCTCTCTGGTGGCCCACTCCGACGCCTGCCCCAATGTGGCCATCTGCGACGAGAGCCGGGGCTTCTACGGCGTCCAGTACCACCCGGAGGTCAACCACACAGAGCACGGCACCGACATGATCCGCAACTTCCTGTACGAGGTCTGCGGCGCGGCGGGCGACTGGACCATGGGCGACTACAAGGAGACCGCCATCCGTCAGATCCGGGAGAAGGTCGGGGACGGCAAGGTGCTGCTGGCCCTGTCCGGCGGCGTGGACTCCTCCGTGGCGGCGGCCCTGGTGGCCGAGGCCGTGGGCAATCAGTTGACCTGCGTGTTCGTGGACCACGGCCTCATGCGCCTGAACGAGGGCGACGAGGTGGAGGCCGCCTTCCAGAAGTGGGACATCAACTTCGTCCGGGCCAATGCCGAGGAGCTGTTCCTGGGCAAGCTGGCCGGCGTCACCGAGCCGGAGCGGAAGCGGAAGATCATCGGCGAGGAGTTCATCCGGGTCTTTGAGGCGGAGGCCAAGAAGATCGGCCAGGTGGACTACCTGGTCCAGGGCACCATCTATCCCGACGTGATCGAGTCCGGCACCGGCGATGCCGCCGTCATCAAGAGCCACCACAACGTGGGCGGCCTGCCGGACTACGTGGACTTCAAGGAGATCATCGAGCCCCTGCGGATGCTGTTCAAGGACGAGGTCCGCCAGCTGGGCCGGGAGCTGGGCCTGCCGGAGTATCTGGTCATGCGCCAGCCCTTCCCGGGTCCGGGCCTTGCCATCCGGGTGATCGGCGAGATCACCAAGGAGAAGCTGGACACCCTGCGCCAGGCGGACTTCATCTTCCGGGATGAGATCGCCAAGGCCCATCTGGAGGGCACCATGAGCCAGTACTTTGCCGTGCTGACCAACATGCGCTCCGTTGGCGTCATGGGCGACGGCCGGACCTACGACTACACCCTGGCCCTGCGGTCCGTCACCACCACAGACTTCATGACCGCCGACTGGACCCGCATCCCCTATGAGGTGCTGGACCGGGTGAGCGTCCGCATCGTCAACGAGGTGCCCCACATCAACCGGATCGTGTACGATATTACGAGTAAGCCCCCGGCAACGATTGAGTGGGAATGAATTTTTAAAACCAGGAATCCATTGCACCGCAATGGATTCCCGGTTTTCTTCTGCCTGTTTGACCGCATTTTGACCGCAACTTTTCCTGTGAATTGGTGTGGGGCGGAAGTGAACGAATCCTGTGAATCTGCGTGGGCAGGAAGTCAACGAATCCTGTGAATCGGTGTCGGCAGGAAATCAACAAACCCTGTGATTTGGTGTTGCCTTTCCCGCAGGATTTGTTGACTTGTACGTCCACAAATCCTGTGATTTTGCGTCAACAGGTATCCAGTGAGGATCGTTGAAGGATATCGCCGCTCATCCAACATTACAGGAAGCGTAAAGAACAACGCCGCCGCAGTGGAAGCTGCGGCGGCGTTGCTATGTATTGATATGTCTGGAGGAGCTATTTTACCTTTTTCGCTTTTACACTCCCTTGAAGGATTCCTGGCGCACACACCTCAAGGGTCTGCCCAGGGTCCAACCGGACGGTCAGCGTCACATGGTTAAACCGCCGGGGATCTCTTGCACGCGCCGTGATCTTCGTCATGTCTCCGTTCTGCTCCGTCGTAATCATCTTCGTTCCATCGGGCGGTGCGTCCTCAAATGTCTTGTCCCTGGAAAGAACATTCAGCAGGAAGTCCTGCCCCTCCGGGCTGGTCATGCTGCGGTAATGATCTGCCGTGACGTTTCCGGACAGCGAATGTCCCATCAGGTAATTGACAACTCCGCTGTCCTCTTGAAAGCCGCTGCGATAAGCGAGCCGGTATTTGTAATTGGACAACAGCAGTCGCACGCCGATGCCATACGGTTCTGAACGATCCTGTGCCAGCTCTGCGGCTCCCATCCCACAGTGCAATAGTTCGTCCCTGCAAAAAGCAGTAAGTGCTTTACTTTCCACTCGTCTGCCGGAAAGTTCCTCCACAACGTAATGTCCCTCCAGCGTCTCCCATTGACGCCGGAAGAATTCCGCACGCCTGTGCAGTTCCCGTGCGCAGCGGGGACTCCCCGGCCGCTTGTAGTCATGTGTTGCTCCCGCGGAAAAATCTTTCTGGATCTCAAACTGCACCGTCGGTTCCGGACGCCCCATCTGGTTGAACTTCACATCATCCCAGCGGAGCTGGCAGGCTTCACTAGCAGAAAATCCTGCCTCCTTGATCAAAAGCAGGCCGGTCATCTTCGCATCTTCGGGGGATGCTTCCCGAATTCTCTGGTTGAGCGCACGCTCCACCTTCTCCGGGATCGACGCGGGCTGCATTGCTTTGCGCTGGAGATCCTCCGGCGTCGCCTTTTTCCCGGAGGGATTTTTCATCAGAAACTGTTCAAACGGGTTTTGACCATGGTAAACCCCAATGTCTCTGCAATAGCTCCAGAATCGTTCCAGCAGCCGGAATCTGCTCCCTCTCGTTTTCTCCGGCTGCTCTTTATAAATGGAGGATAGCGCCGCCTGGGGAATCGAGTCCATGGTGTATGCATCCACCTTGGCGGCGATCTGCATCATTTCCCGTTCCTTACGTTTCCGCGTGTCGGCGTTGCCCTTTTCTGTTGCCAGGAAGCGAGCGCCGTGGACGCGAACCGCCTGCGACGGCCGCATCCCATCCGCCGAGATCTCCCGGGCGTCGTCCAGAATGTCGTGCGCATACTTTTTATAAAGCCTTTCCGCCGCCTTTTTGACCGCCTTTTCAATGTCCGCCCTGTCTGTGCTGTTAAGATTGATCTCGCTCTTGATGGAAAATGCTTCTGACGTGGGTTCTTGGCTCTGGTCCTTCAAGCATTTTTTCCGATCTCTTAGTCTTTTCCCCCTGACTTTCAGAACGCTCCCGTCGCGTGCGGAAATCGCGCTGATTCGTCCGCGCATCAAATACGGTCCATGGCTCTGCGCATTGATGGAATACTGAAATGTACACCCGTTATAGAGACATTGCCCTTCCGCATGGATGAGTCCCTTGCGGTTTTTCGTTATGTTGCAGGTAAAATCTTTTTTTGCAGCCGTGCCCATTGTAACCCCCCTTTGCTTTATTGAAATTCAGCGATGTCCATTTTTCCTGCCACTTCCTCCAGTTCCTGGTAATAGGAATCCGGATGGATCGAACCGATCAACGGACGTGCTCTGCGCAATTCAGGCGTGTCCTTTGTACCGGCTCTCTGTTCAACAGCAGACCTCATCGTTCCATTTGTCGATATCGTAATGGGTTCCCCGCATTCAGCGGTCACAATGTCCAGTTTGACCTCGATCGCCTGTTCAGAAGCGCAGATGCGGTATGCGTTATACCCCTCTAAGTCGATGGTCTGCCCCTGCTTTGGGCAAATCGGGGCGAAGTAGGGATGCTTGCTGTATTCCGGCAGAAATACGTGTCTTTCCAGCTTTTGCGCAATTTCTTTCTGCACATCCGGATTTGTATAGTCTTTTTCTTTTGTCGCCGGATTCTTGTGCCCGATCAGATAATCCACATCGACAGATGACATCCCGCATACATTCATAGCCCTTCCCGCCCAATCGCGGCGCAGGATATACGCCGTGACGTCCTTCTCAGGAGGTCCGTCAACATCCAGCGGTTCCCGCACAGACAGTGAAGCCGCCAGCTGAAAGCGCTCCTGGGAATAGCCGCACGTCAAGAGCAGTGCTTTCGCATAGCTGGAGAGCGCAGACGGATCTGCATATTTGCAGGGATCATCAGAATCAGATACCAGCGGCATCTCCCAAATTTCCGCATCCGTGTACCCGGCCTGACGCAGATACTCAATCCGTGCCATGACCAGGCAGTACATAAAGTAGTCCCCGATTGTGTACCGATAGGCGGCCTCTGTCTTGAGCCGGGGAATCCGCTGCCCATTTTGGATCTGCCAAAAGGTCTTGCAGACCACATACCCCTCTTCCCGCAAAATGATGTCCCCGATTTTGATGGCGCAGGCTTCCGCCGTGCGGTCTCCCAACTTCCACATAGCCGCAACTCCCAAACTGAGCCCGTTAGCCGGCGACTGCACCAACGCATACGCCATGCATACGCGAACCCTGTCCGGAATGTATTTTGCCTCCTCCGTCACAGGGACCGCCGTTGTTTTTATCGTGTCAAAATACAGCTCACGGAGGGAGGGGTTACATGCATAGATCTGCCCCAGAATCCAGTTGACCCGATACAGATATTGCGAAACACTCTTCTCCGCCTGATTGGGGTTCTGGTTGCCGTTCTTGCTCTTTACCGCCATCTCGACCAGATCATTTTTGATCTCCGCCAGATCCTCAGATGAGAGATCAGTCCCCAGTGCATCCAAACGCGGGAGAATATTCCGTTCAAAATAAGTACGGGCCTTATATTCTGTGTTGAAGTTCCATTTGGGATTATGAATGTCCAGTCTCAGGAAATTCATGTACGCATCGGAGTAGGCCCCCGCTGCAGATGGTGCCCTTTTTGTTTTCTCCGCTTTCGCTTGACTGCCGCAGTATTCATCCCTGATGATATTTGCAAGAATCTGGGCCTCATGTTTCTCTGAGTGAATGGACTGGTTGCAGGTCCGTTGACGTCTGGGTCCAACTTTGGTCCCAGATTCCTGATCCATTGCGTAGCCCCGCAAAACGACTTTTCCACCAGGTTTCCTTATAGTGGTGATGTGTGCGCATACGCCAGCTACACCAATCGGAAGGTCAATGTATGACATCGGGCTTCCTCCTCATAGATATTTTTGTATGAGGAGTATGTATTAAATCGATTCCTTACAGTTTCAAGGGGAAACTCAACTTCAAATAGTTGGTGTATTGATGTATGAAAAGCCGGCGCCTGTCGCAAATGACAGGCGCCGGCTTATGTTTCAATCTGATCTTTAAAAAAATTCGGTTTCCTCCCGCAGAGCCTATAGGGCTATAGTTTGTTTCCCCTATCTAGTAATATATAAATATATTACTAGATACACTATTTCTGCTTCTGCCGAATAAAAAGCAAGAGATTTCTCTTATTGCCATTCCTGTCCCTGCTTCTTTTCGCTCCCCCGCTCCATGGCTTCATCCACCGCACGGAGCAAAAAGGCGTTCACAGATTCCCCGCATTTTTCAGCGTAATCTTTGATAACCGCCTTCTTTCCTTTGGGAACGCGAAACTTGATCTCTTCCATCTTTTCTTTTTGCCATTTGGCAATGGCCTTCTTCTGAGCCTCACTGACCGGCATGATATGCACCTCGATGTTGATCGGATTCAGATAATACGAATTGTCTATATTTAACAGATAATTCCTGATATGTTTGAGTAATTTGCCGCTTGATATAAGGGCCCCTAATATATTATAATAGACACAGAAAATAAAACAACGGCAGTGCATGGGAGTTCGCACCTCCCATGCACCTGCGAGGTGCTTCGACCACCTACACAGCGGATTCCTCCGCACCGTAAGGTCAGTATATCCTACTTTGTCCCAAGAAGCAAGGAGAAAGTGACGGTGTGAAGAGGGTCTCCCAGCGTGTTGCCACGCAACCGTTCCGCACCGTGTAGGGCGTGTACCCTGCACGGTGTTTTGTTTTCCAAAAAACAGAAAAGGAGCAACAGACTATGGAAAACAAACGGTTTTTGAATGTAAACGATGTGGCCCAGTATTTGGACATCTCCGTCCCCACGGCCTACAAGATCATCCGGCAGCTCAATGGAGAGCTGGGTAAAAAGGGCTACCTGACCGTAGCCGGCCGCGTCAGCCGGGCCTACTTTGAGCAGAAGGTCTATGGCGGCCTGCCTGTATAAGGAGGCGGTCTCATGCCGGTATACAAAGACGAAAAGACAAACACCTGGTATGTCAAAAGCCGCTACAAGGACTGGACTGGAAAAAGCAAGCACCTGATGAAGCGGGGCTTCGCCCTGAAGCGGGAGGCGGTTGACTGGGAGGCCGCCTTCTTCCAGCGGCAGGACGCCAGCCTGGACATGAGCTTTGCCGACTTTTACCAGATCTACAGAGAGGACATCGGTAGCCGCCTGAAAGCCAGCACCTGGGAGACAAAGGCGGCGATCATCGAGAAAAAGATCCTGCCGTTTTTCAAGGACCTGCGGATGCGGGACATCACCTCTGTAGATGTAATCCGCTGGCAGAACGAGATTATGAAGCAGAAAAGCTCCCGGGGCACGCCCTATTCGCAGACCTATTTGAAGACACTACACAACCAGTTGAGCGCCATCTTCAACCACGCCGTCCGCTTTTACAAGCTGTCCGAAAACCCGGCGCGCCTTGCCGGTTCCATCGGGGAGAAAGACGGGGCGGAAATGAGGATCTGGTCCCAGGAGGAATATCAGAAATTTTCCGAGGCCATCATGGACAAGCCGCTCTCTTTCTACTGCTTTGAAATGCTCTACTGGTGCGGCATTCGGGAGGGCGAACTGCTGGCTCTGAACCGCGCGGATTTTGATTTCAAGAAGCAGGAAGTCCACATCACCAAGACCTACCACCGGAGCCATGGGAAAGACGTCATTACTTCTCCCAAAACAAAGCAGAGCATCCGGGTGGTCTCCATGCCCGCTTTTCTCTGCGATGAAATGCAGGAGTATTTCTCCATGATTTACGATCCCGATCCCACCGAGCGGGTATTCCCCGTCACGAAGAGCTTTCTCGCGAAGGAACTGCAGCGCGGCGCCGCTGCCGCCGGGGTCAAGCGCATCCGTGTCCATGATCTGCGCCATTCCCATGTCTCCCTGCTGATCCACATGGGCTACAGCGCCGTTGCCATCGCCAAACGGGTGGGACACAAGAGCATCGACATTACGTATCGCTATGCCCACCTGTTTCCGTCGGTTCAGTCGAAGATGGCCAGCGGGTTAAATCTTTTGCGGGAGGCGGATGCCAATGTCTCGTAAAAATAGCGATGGGCGCGGACGGTGGCGGAGCCAGACCATCGCCTTCCGGGTCTCGCCCGAGGAGGGGGCCGCCATCCGGTCCTGCGCAAAGCTCTCCGGTTTGACATTACAGGAATATCTCACCCGACGCAGTCTGGAGCAGGACATCGTGGTCGTTGGGAATCCCCGGGTCTATAAAGCCCTGAAATCCCAGATGGAACAGATTTGTTCGGAGCTGCGGCGGCTCTCCCCCGGAGATCCCGTTGATCTGGATTTGCAGGAAACCATCCGGCTGGTGGCGGAGGTCTATGCGGGGATGGGAGCTAACGAATAGACCGGCTACAATGTAGTAAATTTTTTTCAAGATTTGCGAAAATACCTGGTCGGGTTTTCTGACCAGGTATTTTCGTTTCCTGCTTCTCTGTTTTGCACTATAACCTATAGTTTCTAGATATTTTCGTCGCTGCCCAATGGCAGTATATATGCATCACTGCAAGTCTGGTATTCTATGACTTCTCTGAATTTGTCGGATACTCGTGCCCATAATCTTGTGTTTCCAATCGCCGGGCATTCCCCCCACAGTTTTCTTGAATCCATTCTCCGCTGGCTTTCATCGCCTGTAATGACTCATAGGCCGGTGTGAAAAAATCCTCCTTGAAATTGATAGACGGTATATTGTCTGGGAGGTCTTTGAGTCGGTGTAGTTTTGGCTTACTATGTATATAACGATTTCTTACTTTTGTATATTTTGCAATGAGCTGCAAAGGGGCCTGTCCCTTGTTCAGCTCTTTTTGGAACGCCACTTTCATCGTAAGAAACCATTTATCTGCCGGCTCCAGCCTGTCAATGGATTCTGCAAAACTCCGCGACACATAATCAAGAGCGAACATATTGATGAAGCTCTCCAGTGCCATTGCTGAAAAACAGATTGCAGTGACACATCCTTTTTTGATCGTGTACACAGCCGCATACGCATCTTCGTTGGGCAACTCCAACCCGGAATTTCGATCCTCTAATTTTATGTATGCTTCCTGTGCTGCCACAAACCCATCTACGGCAATTTCTGCAAAGGTATTATACCAGGCATTGCTTAATGCGCGGCTCTCCCCCGAATAATCCGCCTCCAGTCCTTCACAAAACGGGTCCATTTTATCCCTCCTCTAGCAATATATGAACCTCTCCCAATCATCACTTTTATTTAGAATACCATAAAACGGAGAATTTTTCCAGATTCCCAAAACCTATGTGAAGCATGGCGATTTGATCTGCTTTTCCCCGTCGTATAACCCTCCGTTCAACTTTCTTCCCTCCAGGCCATGGTTTCTCGGTGCAGTTCCCCTATAATGGACTCATCTTAGAAACATGGACTTAGTAGGAAGGGGTATGCGCATGGGCACTTATCTAGGCTACTATGGCGACCGGACTATCCCGGAGGACAAGCGGGAGGAATTCACCCGACGGGTCCTGACGATCCTGGATCAGGGCGGTATGATGGACTTGGAAGAGGTCAGCATGTTCGGCAAGAAAATCTGGCTCATGAAACCGCTCCAAATCCAATCCGGCCAGGAGTCTCTGACCTTCTGCTACAACTACTTTGAAAACGACATCTGGGAGACTGCCGGCTACCGGCCCGGCTCCTGCCGCTTCTACACCAACAAGGTGGGCTGGCGGCAGTTTGACCTGGTCTGCTCCGCCGTGTATGTCCTCCATGAGTTCTATGCGGACTCTTTCGGCATGGCGAACCGGGATGACCATGTCTACGACGCCCGGGAGATCATCGGCTGGCTGAATTACTTGTTCGGAGAGCACTATACCAACAGCCGGGCCACCGACCTCTGGCGGATCTACCAGCTGCTTCCCGACTACCGGAAGGATGACAATCTGCTGCGGCTTCTGCCCGATGACGCCTCCATGGATGTGCTTGGCACGCTGATCTATCTGGCCGTCACCCGAGAAAATCACGAGGAGAACTGGAAGCAGCTCATTGCGGTGCCTCCCCACGGCCCGGAGGAAATCACCCTGCCGGACTGCATCCGGATCGCAGAAAATGCTCTGAAGGACCTGAAAGCCTCCGATGAAGCATCGGAGGAAGAAAAACTGGAGCAGTTGAAAAATGTGCTTAAAGCCGGAGATCAGAAAGCCTCCCCGGAAATCCCGCAGTTGTGCCGGTTCATCGGGGGCATTGCCTATTTGCTGCCGGTGGAGATCACCGCAAAGCTGGTGGCGGATACATTCTCTTTGGACTTCCCAACTTTGTTGGAGGAACTGCAGCCATACGCCCGTGACGTGCAGGAGGTATGGAATTATAAAGACCGACAGCCTCCCAAGCCCATTCTCCCGGTAGACACAGCCTCCTTTCTGGGCTGCTCGGACGATGACCGGGCCTGGTGGTGGACGCCAGACGGAGATGTTCGCTTTTCCGATGAGATGACCAACTGGCTTTCTCAAAGCCGCACGGAGTTGGAGACACTGGCAAATCAGGAGCCGCTTCTCCACGGGACGGAGCCGCTCAAGCTGCTGATCGAAATGCTACATGCTGTCCAGGAACAGCATCGGTATGTCTTCGCGTTCCGGGAGATGTTCTATGACTTTGTGGCCCGTTCGGAGTTGCCTATGGTTCAAGCTGTTATCCGGTATCTCCGCCAGCTGTCGGAACGGGAGCCGGATTCCTCGGGCAACCTCCGACGGTATCTGGCAGTCATGGGCAATCTCCCGCTGCGGGAAAAGGTGTTTGGATTTTAGGAGGAACGCAGCATGGAGCGCAATACCTTCTATCAGAAACTCGCCCGATTTTCCCTGTTCTACGATTACTTTGCGTTTCTGGATGTCGAGACGTATGCCGCTGACCAGCTGTTCATCCAGCATCAGGTGAGCGTCCATTTTGTCCGAAAATATGGGAAACCGGACAGCCCCTATCGGATCGTCCTTTGCAAAGTCCACAAACGGGACGCTGACCGTTTCCGTGCGGCCATGGCGGAGCTGCCGGACAAACTGCGTCTCCTTGGTCATATTGATTATCTGGAGGTATGCCGCACATTGTGGGAAAACGTTGAGCGACTCAGATCTTGAAACAGGAGGAACAACTATGGAAACTTATACGCTGCATATTGATTCCGAGCTATATGGCCGCTATTGTGATGTCTGTGAAAAGATTGGGGCAGAGCCAAGGGATGTAGCAGAGCGTTTTTTCCGCTGGTGCACCGATCATCCCAAGGAGCTTCAGAAGTGGCTTCACAGCGCACAGTTGGAACTTCAGATGCCCCGCATTCCCCTGACCGATCCGCGGACGCAGATGCAGGCCGTCACCGATTTCTGCTGCGCCTGGGGCGCTCCGGTTCAAATCGAACTTGAAGGCACAGAAACTGTTCTGCTGCCGTTCTCCTACTACTTAGAGCACTTCCGCACACAGGACAAGACCGCTGACTCCCAGAAGCAGGCAGACGATACCTGCCCATCTTACCATTCCGTGACACTGACAGACCCAGAAACCCAGATCTCTGCCCTCATGGACTTCTGTCTGGCGCTGGGGTCACCTGTTCGGGTGACATACGAGGGGAAAACGGCACTGCTCACCCCATGTAACTTCTTGGCTCAAAGCCAAACATGCTAGCAGGAGGAAGTCGTGCAAAATGATGTTGCCAAAAGCATTTGTCATCCATGCCAAAGTCTTGGCAAATGGCCGGATCACGATTCCAAGGGCGGTTTGCGATGTGCTTGGCGTGTCCTGCGGAGGCCAGGTCACATTCATCGTGGAGGGGAATGCTGTCCGCATGGTCAATTCTGCTGTTTACAGTACGCAGATGCTTCAGCGGGAAAGAAAATTGAGGAACGAGGGTTTTGATTGATGCCTGTTTCAGAATTTGGTCATTCCTCTCTTCCAACATCGTTCTTTTATGTATTCTCCCGCAGTGATTCCTTCACCGCCGCGGCCACATCCCGGAGAATCCGCCGCTCCCGGAGGGTGCAGTCCTCGAACAGCTCCCCGATCTCCGGGAGATAGGCAGCCTTGTCCTGGGGCTGTGTGCCGGACAGGAGCTGGTCTACGGTAACGTCCAATGCCTGGGAGATGCGGAGCAGGGCGTCCAGGCTGACCCGCTTCTTTCCCCGCTCCACATGGCTGATGTAGGGGACGGAGAGGTCCGCCGCCTCCGCCAGCTGTGCCTGGGTCATCTTCCGCCGGAGCCGGGCCGCGCGGATTTGCCGCCCGATCTGTTGGTAATCCATTTCCCTTCCCCCGTTCCCGCGAGCATCATTTTACCGTCAATCTATCGCAGGACAGAGGCGGCGTCAACTTGATGTTTTCCCATATAAGCGAAGGGGAGCACCCGAAGGCGTAAGAAAAGAACCGTACAGCTATCAATCGCTGTACGGTTCTCATTCTTGAACTTCTTCCGAAACTGACTCTGGAATGTATTCTACAATATCTTCTATCCGGCAATGGAGTGCTTCGCAGATTTTTCCCAGCGCATCCATTGTTACTGGCTCATCTTTCCCCATGTGGGCCAATGCATTCGAGTTGATTCCGGCAATCTTTTTTAGATCGGTCCGTTTCATCTTCTCTTTTACAAGTTTAATCCATAATTTTTCATACGACCAAGGCAAAGGACTCCTCTCCTTTCCCGTATATTTTAATTGGAAAACACTGTCTTGTCAACAAATTCTCAATCTCCAAAATTTTAAGTTTAATATTTAGATTTATTATTGATATTCGTGATTTTTTATGCTATAGTAATCTCAGAAAACAAAACACGGCAGCTTGAGAGGGCTGGCACCCTCCCAAGCCTGCGCAGGTGATACCAGCACCTACACAACGGACAAGTCCGCACCGTGGGAATAGTATACCCTTTTGTCGGCCAGTTGGCAAGGGAAACCTGTTCTCATCCCGGCGGCTGTTCGGCTCCTTTTGCATTGGATTCGGGGCACCGTGTAGCGCGTTTGACCGCCTGCACGGTGCTTTTGTTTTCCAATTTCAAATCCGAAAGGAGTCTTACACCATGCTGAACATCGAACAAAACGCGGAACTGACCAAGGCCCTGGACAACCTTTTTCATGCGGAGGGCGAACTCAACACCCACCTGGCCCTGCGGGAGGCCAAGAAGGTTTTCCGCTCCCACAGCACCCTCTCTGACCGGGACGACGCCTATCACGGGATGCTGGCGGAACTTCGCCAGGAGGTCATCGACATCACGGAGGACATCCAGGACAGCCATCCGAATGCCCTGCCCCATCAGACCCTGGGGTTCCTCAACGAGCTGCCGGAGCTGCGGGGTATCTGCACCGACTCCACCCCCAGGACCGGTGACCTTCAGCAGCTGGCGGACATCCTTCCCTTGCTGAAGAGCCTCTCCCAGTGCACCAGCTCCGACAGCGTCCACACGGTAGCCCGCATGATCCGGGACTACCTGGACAGCCACATCGAGGTCAAGGCCGCCGGATACCGCCTGCTTCTGCACATCGTGGAGGACGAGATCCTCGCCGCTGGAATGGCTGTTTATCCCGCGCTCTCTGGTCTCCCCTTTAGCGGGATTAGCCGCATCAGCTTTCTGGCCTCTCTGGAGAATGCCTTTGACCCCCGGTATGCCTTTGACTTGCTGGAGTACAGCGGCGGGATGTTCTCCGCCGTGCTGCCGGCGTCTTTCTCCCACATGGACAACGGGAAGTATCTCGAACAGCTCCTGGCGATCCTGGAGAAGGCCCTCCCCGGAATGAGCACGGAAGTTGCCGGCCGGTTCCTGGACGAAATGGATCGCCATATTCTCCACGAGGTCATCCAGTGGGTTCAGGAGCAGGACGGGGGGAACCTGCTGAAAGAGGACGATCAGAACCGCCTGGAGATCTTGGATGAGCTGCTCCACTGGAACGATGACACGGTGATCCCCTATGACCCGGAAACCGATCAGGCCGACCCGGTGGATATGCTGAACAACCTTCATCTCGGCTGCGCCATGGGGTGTCACCGGGACATCACCTACCTGCTGTGTGACTGGGACGGCTGGCGGAACACCATGGGAGACTGCCCGGCCATGCGGGAGCAGTTGACGGGATTTGCCGCCTATGCGGTGGCTGTCCATCTGTTCCATGGGATTCTGGTCCATCTGGAGCCCACCCCGGTCATGGAAACCCTCATGCGGCTGTATCTGGTGACGGCATCTCCTGACCGCTCCTGGATGGCCGACGAGGCGTCGTTCGACTGGGTCCGTGAGCCGCCGAAGGCGGGCCGCCATGGTTGAGGAATCTCTTCGGAAACCGAAGGACTGCTGGATAACTGCGAAGCGGTGGACGGAATGGGAGGACGCACTTTTGGAGAAGCATTTCCCTGAAGAGGGCATCCGCATGGCACCGATGCTCCCGAACCGCACCAGAGCCGCCATCCGGGACCGGGCGCACGTTCTGGGACTCCACCGGAACTACGCCCTCGGCCCTATCCCCACGGAGCCGGTGAAGCCTCGCTATGTGAGGAAACGGAAATTGAACCACAACGCTGTTTGATTGCACGGAGGGGCACCTGGAGTTTCCGGTGCCCCTCTATTCTCGATGGATCGTAGTCCTCTTCCTGCAAAGAGCGGACTTTTATCATGCTGGGTGGCGAACTTGCTTCGCTCAGATATATTTTTCATGTATAGCTATACTTTTTCGGAACCGCTGTCATTCCCGGTAGTTTCTTTTGAAATTTTCAACCACTTTATTCCGCCAGATTCCGGTAGAGATAGGTGACAATGTCGGCCCGGGGAGACAGGGCATCAGGTGAGAAGACTTTCCCGATGCCGGAGATCAGGCCAGTACTGTCGGCCCAGGCTACGGCGTCGGTGTAGTAACGGCCAGAATACGTGTCCGCCAGGGCGCTGTCGCCGCCGGAGGGCTGGCCCTCGGCTCGCCACAGGAACGTCACCACATGGCCGCTGGTACAGGTGCCGTTGGGATTGAAGGAGGCGGCGGAGACGCCGGTGGTGATGCCGTTTTCATAGGCCCAGAGGATGGCCTTGTAGAAGGTGCTGTTCTCCGAGACGTCCCGGAAGGGGTTTACCTGGGTCCTGGGCTCCGGGCAGCCCTTGGCCCGCCACAGGAAAGTGACCACCTGGCCACGGGTGCAGGCGGCGTCCGGCTGGAAGCGGGTAGCCGTCACACCTTTGGTGATGTCATTTTCCAGAGCCCACAGCACCGCGTCGTAGTAGTACGTTCCCTCTGCCACGTCCGCAAACGGGTTTTCGCGGGAGGGTTGAGGCCGCTGACCGGAGGAGGCAGAGGGTGCGGCGGAGCCGGAGGGAGTAGTGGAGCCGGCGCCGGTCTGGGATGCGCCGCTGGACTGGCCGGGAATGCCCTCCGGGACCTTCACGCCGCCCATAATCTTGGTGAAGGTGTCTAGCAGTTCCCCCTCGTTTTCCTCTGTGGTGATGGGAAGGTGGTCATTTTTGCCCCAGGCCCACAGGCTGCCGTCCCGCTTCAGAACCACGGTGATCTGGCCGGTGGTGTCCACGGCCACCACGTCTTGGATATCTACCTTCCGGGGCACAGTCTGGAACTCGGCATAGCCCACGGTATATCCCGCCTCTTTCATCTCATAGCCGTCGTTGCCGCCCTCGTAGCCCAGGGAATTCCAGCTGGTGTTGTCGCCCCAGCTGTAGAGGCTGCCGTCTTCGGTCAGGGCGAAGCGGAACGCCCCGGTGTTGAAGGAACCCTTGCCGCAGGACCAGGCGCCTACCACGTTGTCCATGATTTTCACCGGGGTGATCACAGGCCGCAGAGAGCCATTGCCCACCTGGCCGCTGGAGTTGCTGCCCCAGGACCACAAGGAACCGTCGGTCTTGATGGCCATGCCGGCGGTGACGTAGGCCACATCGTCCATGACCTTGCCCAGGGTTCCCCACTTGCCGGCGCTCCGGCCCAGCATATACTGGGCGTTGTCGCCCCAGGACCACAGGGAGCCGTCCTCCTTCACCACATAGGAGTAGTCACTGGAGCCAAAGACCTGCTTGCCGTCGTCGGTGATGTAGTAGAGCGTGTCCGGGCGGGTGATATCATCTTCCAGAGGGGTCGCGGACCAGACGGAGCCGTCGTTTTTCAAAACCACGTTCCCGCTGACCTGCTTGACATTGTCCGTCACATACTGGAAATTGTCGATGCTCTCGTCCCAATGGATCCAGAGGGTGCCGTCCTCCTTCAGCAGATAGTCGTCCGTGATGGCGGCGTAGCCGGTGCCCAGAGTATGGGGGGTGTAGTCATCCTCAATAATCTTCCCATGAAGGATCATATTGTACCAAGTTTTCAGGGTTCCGTCCTCCGTGATGTACATGCCGTTCATGAGGGGGGCGATGTAGGTGGAGTTAGGGCTGGAGATGATGTTCAGGCTGCCGTCAGAGGGCTGCTCCGGCTCTGTGGGCTGTTCCGGCTGCTGAGGCTCCTCGGGCACTTCCGGGACAGAGGGCACGGAGCCGGCGGCGTGGGTCCGCACACCGGAGCTGTCCAGGGTGTAGAACACGGGGGCGGAGTCGTCGGTCACATACCAGACCACCTGGCCGTTGAAGAAGATCGGTTGGCAGTCAGACAGGGCGCCCGTGGCGGTCTGGATCTGACCCGGTGCGCCGTCCGTGCCGTAGGAGAGATAGTAGAGGGTATCGCTGATCGTGCTGCCGCTCTTGCCGTTCCACAGCAGATAGCCACCGTCCAGGCCGGTGGGTGCCAGGACCGGGGTAGTACCGGCGGTGCCAGTCAGTCGGTACTGCTTTCCTCTGCCGGTTTCAATGTCCATCATCTGTAGGTAGATGGTCCTGCTGGCGCTGCCGGAGGCGCCGGTCCCGTTATAGTTGAATGCGAAGATATAGCTGTCCCGGGTCTCCGCCAGGCCGCCCACCGAGGCGCCGGTGGCGTTATTTCCGGAGCTGCCGCCGAAGTCCAGCAGGTTCATGCGGCTGCACCAGGTTCCCCACTGCTCTCCGGTAAAGGTGCCGACAGAGGCATTTCCGTAGTACCTCCGAAATGCCACGCCCCGCGTGGGATCGGCGTCGCCATGATCCAGAGTGACGGGGTACCCATCCCGGTCGATGAGGATGAGCTGATTGAAGGAGTGGCTGACGTAGCCGCTCTCCGTCCAGCCGATGTCACAGAAGGCGTCGGAGACGGACATGTCCTCCTCCCGGATCACGAACATCAGATTGGCCTGATGATTCAGGCCGTCCGTATACCGGTACATCTCGTGGCTGGTGCGGATGTACAGATAACCGCCGTACTCGTCCATCCGCAAGGATCCGGCGTCGAAGGGGATGGTGGTGTTGGCGCCGCGCAGGCTGGCCTGTCCCAGCCGCTGCCAGTCCTTGGAGTACTTTACCACCCGGATGACCTCCTGATTGTCGTTCTCCGAGGGGTTTTGCTGGCCGAACACAAAGAAGTTGTAGCCCTTTCCGGCGAAGAAGCCGCCCCAGATGGAGAGCTCCATGGGGATCGTCCGACCGGACAGGAACTGGAAGGAGTCGTCGTAATCCTCCACAATGATCCTGCCGCCGGTGTACTCCACCCGGGTCAGGCCCCCGTCCTCGTTTTCAAAGAGGTAGGACTTGACGGTGGAGGCCCAGGTTGTGTAGTCCTGCGCGTTGATATTGCTGGACTCCACAGGGCCCTCCGCCGCCCGGGTGGCTGGGATCAGGGACAGCGACAAAGTCAGGGAACAGGCCAGGGCTGTCAGTTTTTTCAAGAGATGGTGTTTCATAAGCTTCTCCTCCTTTGCATATGCGGGCTGATTTTCCCGCTTCTGTCTATTCGGACACAATTTCACTGCGGCAGGTTTTACAAGTCAAAAAATTTTCAAAATTTTTTATAAAACATAGAACCTGCCGGCGATTTTCTGTGTCCGATAAGTAGTAAAGGCGGAGCGGCATTTGCTCTGCGGATGACTTTGAGGAGGAATGAATCATGAAGAAAACAATCATATGGATCATCAGCCTGATGGTTATTTTATCACTGACCGCCTGCGGCGAGCAGACGGCCCTCGGCGGTGAAGATCCGATTCCCGCGCATCTGGCAGGAGCGGAGTCTGCCGCTGTCCCACAGGCGGAGGAATCCGAACCAGCACCGTCCGACCCGGCTGAGGCTGCCCAAGCTCTGATGACCGAGTTCTTTATCAATGTCGGAACGGATTACGACGCGTTTTCCAGTCTGTACCGCAACACGCCAGAGGCATCTATCCAGAGTGATTTCAACAGCGGCCTCTCTGTGGATGCATATGACCAGGCGTGCTTCGTCCCCATAGTCATAGAAGACCCATATGCCTATGTGGACTGCGTCTACTACATCGTTGCCGGCAGCTATCCAAATACCCACATGGACAGCTGGCACTTTTCCGTGCCGATGTCCTGGGAGGGCGGGGAGTGGAAAATCGACTTCGGCCAGGAGGCGGCGGACAAGCTCAGCGTCCTGACCACGGATAATCCTGCCATCTGCCCACAGGAGATGATCGACGCCGCGGCGGACAGCCGGAACTGGACAGTTTTCAACGGTAATTTCATGTATCTGGACAACGAGGCAGTATATCAAGGATGCAGCTACGCCGAGGTTCGGTTTGCCTGGCAGGAAGCAGACGGCTCCGTGACCGCCGCCATCTGGCTGGCCAACGGAACCGGAGAAAATCTCCACTACAGCACATACTCCCTTTCCATCACGGATGAGAACCTTGGGGAGGTCATCAATATCCAGAATGCGCCGCTGGATGTAACCCTGCGGGCCGGGACCGGGGTTTTGCAGTTTGTCAGGATTCCAGCGGAACAGGTCCAAACCGGCGTCTCAGCCTGGGGAATACAGCACGGCTCCCTGGATGTCCACTGGTAAGGTCTCCTACTCAGAACGAGAAATTTTGCAGGACGAATTGCAAGTAAAATCCAGCGGGTCTATAATACAGTCAAATATCTGTCTTCGTGGGCTGAGGCTTGCTTTGCCCCAGAGGGAGAACGGCGGAAGGAGGCTCCATGACATTTTATGTCTGGCTCCGGCGATGCCTTTTGCAGGAGGCGGCCCGTGAGCCGCGCCGTCCCGATTTGATTCCCGTGTTTGAAAAGAGAGAGGGAGAAAACGATGAGAAAAGACGAACTGATCCAACTGGTGCGAAGCGGCCAAAAGGGGGACGCAGAGGCGATGAGCCGTCTGATGGAGGAGAGCCAGCCGTCGGTTTCCTATCAGTGCAGAAAGATTCTGGGCCGCAAAGAAGACGCTGAGGACGCCACGCAGGATGTGCTGCTCCTGGTCTATCAGAAATTAGGGCAGCTTCAGGAGCCGAAGGCTTTCTGGGGGTGGCTGAACCGGATGACGGTCAACCACTGCAAAAACATGCTGATGCGCACCCATCCGGAGATGCAGTTCTGGGAGGATGAGGAGGGAAACACGATTCTGGACGACCTGGAGGATCTGGATGAACAGGCTGTGCCGGATCACGTGATCGACAACCAGGAGACCTGCCGCATGCTCTCCGAGCTGGTGGATAAACTGCCGCCGCCCCAGCGGATGTGCGTCATGATGCGCTACTATGACGAGATCCCGGTCAAGGAGATGGCCGTGTCTCTGGATGTGCCGGAGAACACCGTGAAGAGCCGCCTGAACTATGCGAAAAAAGCCATCAAGGCGGGGGTCCTGGATTACGAGAAGCAGGGTGTCAAGCTCTACGGTCTGTCCCCGCTGCCTTTCCTGGCATATTTTCTGCACAAGGACGCCGAGAGCTGCCGCATGAGCCAGGAGGCGATCCAGCATATCGTTGCCCAGGTGGTCGCCTCTGCCGGCGGCACAGCGGAGGCCGCCGGAGCAGCGGCAGGAGGAACTGCCGCCGGAACGGCTGCGGAGATCTCAGGCGCCGCTGCCGGAGAAGGGGCGGCGGCAGCGGCTAGTGCCGCCACCGCCGGAGAGGGCGCGGCAGCAGCGGCTGGTGCTGCCGCTGCCGGCGGCGGGGCCGGGATCGCAGCAACAGTCGCAGCAGGTAAAGCCGCCGGTGTTGCCGCAAAAGCCATCTCCCTGAAAGCGGCCGCCATTGTGACCGCCGGGGCGCTGCTGGTGGGCAGCGCTGGAGGCTCGGTGCTGACCCATAACGCAGTTTCCGGACGGGCTGAGGCGGAGATTTCCGCCGCTACGGAGCAGATCGACGCGGAGATCCAGGCGGGCATCGAAGCGGCAAAACCACAGACCACCGAAGATTTTGGTGCGCTTCTGGATGAGTACATAGCCCGTAGGACAGCGGAGGAGGACAGCGCCTGGGTGGACAGCCTTGTTGACAAGTCGATCACCCTTGCAAATAATCATGATTATGTCTGGGCAGGCCGTCTGCTTGAGCTGGGACTGAGATACTATCCAGAAGATCAACGGCTTGTAAATGCGCAGGAGCAACTTTCACAAATGCGGGGGATCGCACTATTTGATAATTATAACGAGGTTCATGGATTGATGATTCATCAGCAGACGGTTACCACTGCCGACGGTGTTGTTCATGACTCCGGAAATACTTATTGTCTTTCGGAAAGCGGCATAGCAGATGCGAATGACGACATCAGTGTGGATCTGAACGGCCGATATACCACATTGACGGGCCTCACTGGAATTTTGACATATACTAATGGAAGTGAAACGGTCCGCTTTACGATCCGGGGAGATGGCCAAGTTCTCTATCAGCGGGACTATACCGGAATCGACTATGGCCAGCTTGCGGCAAGCGACTATGCTACAGAATCTATTAACCTGGACGTTTCTGGAGTTGATCTCTTGACAATCAGTTTTTACGGACTCAATGATGCCACCGAGGAACTCTTTGGCCTCAGTTACGGAAACACCACTATCGTGGATCTTGCACTGATTGACTTTGAAGTGAAATAGGGAGGAACCATCATGAAAAAGGGCAAAGAGTTTCCGGCCCGGCGCTGGATGACGGCTTTGACAGCTCTGCTGGTTGCCGCGCTGCTGTCCGTCCCGGCTATGGCACTGGAGGCCAGGGACGGCGAGGTGACCATCCAAGCCGCGGAAATTGTTGAAGATGGGGATGGCAAGACCATCACCGTGGCATTCGACAATCAATCTGGGCGTACAGTTCGGCTGGGCTGGGGCGGCGACTGCACTCTTTCTGTCACCACGTCGGAGGGAACATACTCCCTCAGGATCAGCGGGATTACAATTGATGGCCCCATTCAGATTGTGAGCGGCACCAGTACTCAGACCTTTACTGTATCGCCCTGCCCCGGAGAGGTGGAGCAGATCGTCCTGACGAGCCTGCGGGCATTGGAACCCGGCAGTCAGCTCCCGGATTATCAGCTGAACGAGGCCGTGATTTATCAGGCGGACGATCCAGACGGATACATCTGGGACATCGACGCTGCGGCAGAGCAGGAAGCGGCGGAGGAAGAGGCCTGGCAGTCCCACTTGGATTCCATGAACCAAACTGTCCAGGAATTCCAGGAAGCGGCAGAGGATTATGCGGGCGGCTTTGGAGCAGGTATCCTGGAAATGCAACGAAGCATCTTTTCCGGCATCCAATGGGGCGCGATTTTCAGCGGCATCTTCGTGTTGATCATCTTCTGCGTCATTGCGTGGAACCTGCTCTATCCCAACTCTACGGTGCGGAAAAAGATCCGCTTGGAGCGGCTTGCGGTTCAGCGCCGGCTTGATGAGGAGGAGCGCTATGCCTCCGGCAAAAAGCAAGGCCGCCGCACCGGGAAGGTGCCGCCTTCCGAGAATGCCGCAGCAATGCTGCGGCAGAACCAGGAACAGCTGGAGCGCTACTGGAAGCGCTATTGTGACCGGACGGATGAAGCGCGCAGCCAGCCCGAAGACATCAGCATCATGGAAGAGGCCCAGGGGATTGCCCGGAACCTACTGACCGCCATGGTGCGGGGGATCTGGCTCTCCCGGACGGGAACCCAGATGCAGGAGCAGGGGGAAGAGAACCGGCTGGAAATGCAGATTAATCGTCTGGCGGACAACGGATACATCACATTAAAAAGCCGCGGCAACTACCACCAGATCCGCAAAATCTGCAACGCGGGCGCTCATGCTGAGTGGACCGGGTCCAAACCGGAAGAACTGTTCTATCTGGTAGCCAAGGAAGTGGGGCTGTGTATCGTGTCGTACAACCAGTACCTGCGCGGCGTCTGCCAAAACTATCTGGCTGGGAAGCTCCCAGCGGAGGAGGCACAGCGGATGGACGGCACAGCCCTCTGGCAGTTCATCCGGGAGATGCTGGCCGGAGTGGATGCGGAAAAGCTGTTTGGTGGAACCTTTCACGCCGAGCATGACGAATCCTCTGCAGCGGAGGCCAGCTGGCGGAACCAGTGGTTCCAGCAGCAGGTACAGCAGCAGTTCCAACAGCAGGTACAGCAGTTCCAACAGCAGGCACAGCAGTTCCAACAGCAACAGGTTGACCAATTCAATTGGCAAAGCGCCAATACCATCCCAGACGGAGGATTTATCCCGCCCCCCACTCCGCCGCCAATAAATCCCAACTAATTCCATATTTTCTCCCTTTAGAGCAAGGGGCACACTTCTACGCGGGGAAGCCATCCCCGACCGCAATTTGACCGCAAAAAGGTCCAGAAATCA
>ERZ827423.1176-NODE-1176-length-27120-cov-3.895511_pt1 | contig 27120 bp, 28 predicted proteins | sample MGYA00519775_ERZ827423 | MGnify/ENA primary metagenome ERZ827423 (study PRJEB31778, sample SAMEA3449296) | human gut metagenome | biome: human gut; feature: human-associated habitat; material: faeces | place: United Kingdom | collected 2010/2012 ...
AAAGAAATAGCATGAAAGTTCTCCCAACTTGACAGAGGAGAACTTTCATGCCCGATGGGACAGTCCCGCAACTGTCATTTTATTTTTGCGGCAGTATCTGTTGTGGCATGTGGCCTACTGCAATGCAGACTTCTTATACATGTGTAAAATCAGACACCTGCTATATCTCAAGCAGGTGCCTGACAATATCAACTACAGCGAAGAGCCGAAATCTTCAACAACAATTTGACCCGTAGTGTTTTTAGAAGAATCGGACACAAAATAAAGAATGTTTTCGGCAATATCTTCAGCGGTAGCAGCGCCGAGAGAAGGATCAGTGTGTTTGTTCATAGACCACCTTGATTACACGCCAAAAAAATGCTACACTATACAAGTGAGGTGGATGCACATGCTCAATTTATATGTGCTTGATGCGAGCTTGGCAAAGATACCCGTATTCGTCCGAGAAGCATCTGAGCCAGATCTTACAGCTACATCAAGTTGGCAGACTAATTGGACAAGCAAATATGTAAAATCTTTGCCGAACAAAGTTGCTCTGTGAGGCTGATGGTGACTTGCTGGCAGTTGAGATTATCTATATTGAAAGCGCGGCTCATAGCAATGCAAACCTATTACGCACGAGTGCCGGCCAGAAAAAGTATGTAGGTATTGCTAAAGCTCTATTTGCATATGCTATCATTATCTCGAAAGAGGCAGGCTTCGACGGCGTGCTGGTTTTCAAGGCAAAAACGACAGAACTGGTAGATTATTATATCCACGAGTTTGGTGCGTGCCATGCAGGCTCGTATGATCCATTCAGACTGATCATATGGGAAGATGCCGCTGAAACTATTTTGAGTGAGTACAGAAAGGAGGACATCTAAATGTCAAGAATAAATTTTTCTGAGCTTGAAAAAATTGAAAACCTTGGTGCTGCGACGGGCTGGGTGTCTCCTTTGTCAGCAGAGGACAAGGAGTTTATCAAGTACTTTCGCTCGGTTTTTAAGAGGTATAACATTAATCCATCGAAGGCGACCCGGCTCGAATATGACTTCGTGACGAGGGTGGCTGAAAGCGAGTTCTATCTCCAGCAGACCAACGCATAGCCTAATTCTTTGAATATAGCGGCGCAAATTTTGAGCATAGGTAGCAAAAAAGCAGACCTTTCAGGCTGCTATGAGAACAGGTTTTAAACGGTTCTAAACTAAAAGTTGTGGTATCTGGGTTTCCCCGGTTACCACAACTTTTAGTTTAGTCCTTATATTACTTCTACGAACTCTGAGTCTCATTTCTATGTCAAAATTTTGTGTTGGATGAAATTTATAAGGAGTTCCTCTTAAGCGTAAGATATTCTATTTCCTCCTGCGTGAGGCGGGTCTTGGATGCGGAAAGCACATTGTCTATATCTTTGCAGGAGCGGGGACCGATAATAGCAGCAACGGCGGCTTTCTGACTGAGAACATACAGAAGAGAAATCTGGGAAGGCCGGATGTTCTTCTGCTCGGCTAGAGAAATAACGCGCTCTTTCCGGGCAAAGTTTTCGGGAGTCAGGACGGCCATACGTGTTGCGGCATCGGCGTTCTCCGGCTGAAACTGCGGATAGCTGCCGAAAAATCCTCTGCCCTGAGACGACCATGCCGCGATCACGACATCTTTATGTTCCTCGAACCAAGGGAGCCACTCCTCTTTAAAAGCCGGAATACGGTAATACCAAGGCTTTTCGAGCTTCACAAGGCTGAAGAACGGGCTGTATACACTCGGCCCCTGATAACCCATGCGCTCACAGTATTCATATGCCTCAACAAAGCGATCCAGCCTCCAGTTGCTCATGCCGTATGCCTTTATCCAGCCGCGGCGGAGAAAGTCCTCAAAGGTGTCCATTATCTCCTCAACAGGAATTTTGGGATTGTCGCGGTGGGTGAGGTAAATGTCGATACAATCGACACCGAGATGGTCGCGGCTGAAGAGAATGTCGTCATACATGAAGGTTCTTCCCACGCGCGGCATCTCCTCAAACATATGAAGATTGCGGTCCATATATGGGTTGCAGCATTTAGATTCAATAATGACCTTGCTGCGGTTATCGTTCTTCTCAAGCCAGCGGCCGAGGATCTCCTCGGTGTGCTGTATGCCGCTCCCCCTGCCATAGAACCTCGCAGTGTCTATGTAATTTCCGCCGACGCTGATATAGTAATCAAGCATTTCGTGGATCTTAGCCTCATCCTCGAGCGTGGAGGTCGCAGTGCCAAAGCTTATATCTGAAACCTTTTCGGTAAGGCCTTTGATGTTAATATACTCCATAGCAATTTCCTTTCAATTTTCAGTGTGTTACGGCAGCATAGGGAAAAGCGTCATTATTATAGCAACTGCCGCAGTGCCGCTTGTTGTTGCAAGAACGGTAGATACAAACACAGGAGGGTAACCGTCTTTCATTTTCAGGTCGGCAAGCCCGACAGCCATTATTACGGCACCGCTGTTAGGAAGAGAGTCAAGGGTGGTGGCAGCGAACGTTCCTACTCTGTGAATGAACGGCAGGGAAAGCCCGAGTTTGGTAAGAGCGGGCGTAATGATCGGGAGTGCGATCTGCGTGCCGGTAGTGGAACCGCCGGTCATCATGCAGATAATGGCAATGCAGACGACAAGAAGTATTACCGGCGGAACGGTGGCGTTGAGGAGAGAATCAATTAATATCTGATATTCGGGAACGGCCTGAATAACGGCGGCGAACCCGTTTACTCCCGCGATGGCTCCGACAGGGATAAGCGATGACTGCGCTCCCTCGTTAAAGGAACTCATTATCTTCTTCCCCCCGAGCTGCGGGAAAAAGAGCGCGGCAGAGACAAGAGCAGTCAGCAGGATAGAGAGCGATATGTTTACCTTCAGAATATTGAAAATGACGAGAAGCACGAGAATCGGCAGCAGCGCCGCAAAAAATTTTGGCTTTGCCTGATCGACGGAAACAAAAACGTCTTTTGGACCTGCCACGAACGTTTCACCATTCGAGGTGGCCTTTACACACATTTTCGTAAAGACAAGCAGCATAACTCCGATTTCGACCAGAGCGCCGACAATACCTGCGACAAGGCCACAATAGGAGCTCGTACCTATTACCATTGCCACAACGTTGGTCGGCTGCGGCGAGCCGGGGCCGCTGAGCGCGAATGTGAACGCTCCCCCGCAGATTGCTCCCATTATGAACCGTTTGGGAATACCGGCGCGCTGGAAAATACCGATCGCAATGGGATAAATAGCAATAAGTGCAACCGCGGCGTTTATACCGCCATAGCAAAGGATAGCGGAGGCGATTATAACCGAGAGAAATCCGAGAGTGTATCTCGTTTTATCTTTTTTTGCGCCCTTGAACAGCGCGCTGCATACACTGTCCGCTATGGCTGAGGCCGCACCGCTGTTGGTGTAGAGCTTGGCAAGGACAGCGCCGAAGAGAAACATCGGGAAGAGAGCTCCGGTGATAGCGCCGAAACGAGTAAAGAACACATTTACAAGTGTATCGGTGAATGGAAGACCGGCAATGATCGTTACAGTAAATGCAGCGGCAAAAGAAGCCAGAATAACATTTACGTTCAACATGCACAGAGCAACAAGGACAGCAAAGCCTAATATTATAGATACATAACCCATGATAACATCCCCCTCCTCACCACACAGCCGATGCTGTGCGGTGAGGATTATCTATATTTTATTTCTTTTCGATAGCTGCCGGGCCGCCTACCTTGTCCCAGCCGGGAACTTTCTTGATGCCGGTGAAAGCGAGGATCAGGCATATAACAAGGACAATGAGGAGTGCGCGGAAGAGACCGGCATAGGAACCGGTGGCGTCATACACGATATTTGCGGCGGGGATGCCGACACTTGCCCCAACGGTAACTGCGGCAGTCAGTATAGAGATGATGGAAGCAGAATCGCGGCTTCCGAAGCAGAGAGCAAGCGGGGTGTGCAGGACTTTGCAGAAGAGGTAGCAGATGCCGATGAGCGCGCAGACGATATACATCATTGTGGTGTCGGGAGTAGTAAAGCCCAACACGACGCAGATGACGGCATAGAGAACACACAGGATAAGAATGGTGAGACGGGGACCGATCTTATCAGTCACATAACCGCCAATGACCATGGAGATGACATTTGCAGTAGCAACGACGCCGAATATTTTACCGTAAACGGCGGGCTCCCATCCGAGGTCAGCCATATAGAGAGCAACGTTTGCATAAGCTGCGTAAAACCCTGCTGCGAAAAGGACGAAGAAACCGACCATGGCCCAGAAGTTGTAGGTCTTTACCGCCTGCTTGAGAGTGAAGCCGGCGCGTTCTTCCTGAGAATGCGCGTTCATGTCAGTTTCGGACGGCCAAAGCATTACGGTGCCTTTATCAGCAGGATTGTTGCGGACAACGAGAAACACGATCACCATTGTCACGAGCATCAGCAGACCCATATTACGGAAGCTTGCTTTATAGCCGATGGTGCCGAGCCAGTTGCCGACGATGCTGGAGCCGACGGTGCCTCCGAAGCCGCCGATAGCCATGGAGATGCTGAGAAGAGTGGTGTTGAGCTTACCATACCAGCGGTTGATAAGCGCGCCGGTAGTAGTGGATGAGCAGAATGCCGGAAGCATGGCAACAAAAACTGCGCCTATATAGAAGACACCGATGCTCTGTGCAATCGAGTAAATGAAAAATCCGACTGCAAGACCGATGCCGCCGAGGAGCATTATTTTGCGGAAGCCGAGTTTCTGAACGATCTTCCCGTATGTAAGCAGAAATACGGTTGCAAACACGGAATGCAGGGTAGGTATTACTGAATATGCGGTGCGGGTGATATCGGGGTTCGCTTCAAGAACCTTTGCAGCGTATAGGCTGAAGGTGCTGTACACAATAGAAAACACGAAGTTCATGACGACTGTTGCCGCAAACACTATCCATGCATAGTGAAACCCAGTTTTTTTGGTTTCCATTTTCTTTTCTCCTTTGTGGTTTTATTAACTTTTTTACTTCGTAATATGGCCCCCGAACACTGGAGATTCGGGAACCATATTAAGCTTTGCATCAAATACAGGTCCAGCCGCCGTCTACGCCGATTATCTGACCGGTCACATAGCTGCTTTCGTCTGCTGCGAGAAATACAACGGCGGAGTCAAGCTCGCCGGGATGCCCATGACGCTTCATGGGACACTTGCTCTTAAGGAAGTTGTCAAACTTCTCGTTGCCTACCGGAGATACCTCGGATGCGAAGAATCCCGGTGCAATTGCGTTGCACGTTATGTTGTACCTTGCCCACTCGGCACCCAGCTGACGGGTAAGATTGCACACAGCACCCTTGGAGGCGGCGTACTCGGGTATGCCCATGCCGTAGGCAAAATCCATGCCAACGGAGCCGAGCATTGATGAGATGTTTATCATACGTCCATAGCTGTTTTTGATCATGGCCTTGCCAAATTCACGGCAGCAGTAGAACACACCGTTGATGTTGACGTCCATGGTCTTGTGCCATTTCTCGTCGGGAAGGTCTTCGGTATTGCCGCAGTTCCCGCCGCCTGCGCAGTTGACAGCAATGTCTATTTTGCCAAAGTCAGCTACGATCTTTTCAGCAACCTCGGCGACCTGACGGCTGTCCGTGACATCACAATAATAGTAACCGGTTCTGACACCGTATTTTTCGGCGATGGTTGCTGCGACTTCCTTGAGCATTTCAACGCGTCTTGCAATCACCACCACGTCAGCGCCCTGACGACCGAGTGCATGTGCGAACTGAACACCAAGACCAGATGATCCGCCAGTTACGACGGCGACTCTGCCTGAAAGATTGAACATGGGTTTGCCTCCTTGAATTTTTATTGTAATGTGTTTGCTTCAGTTGATGCTCAGCGCTGCACAGTAGCCGCCGCGTATAGCATCGCCGGACTTTGCTGCTTTAACGCAGTCCCCGATAAATATGGTTTTTTTATAGTATTTGTCCCTGAGCTTGTTTACCATATCCTTATCGGGGGTTTGACCAAATGCTGAAATGACCTGATCGCCTTCAATGAGTTCTTCTCCGCCATCTTTGTTTATGATGACAACACCATTACCCGTTATTTCCTTGACGCGGCATCCGCATCTGAGTGCTACGCCAGCTTCGGCCATGCTTTCCTTAAGGGATATCTGATTCATCATTATGACGTCAGTTGCAACATCATCCTTCATCTCAATGACGGTTGCTTTGCGTCCAAGGGTGGTCATTGCCTCAAGCGCAAAGTCGCAGCCAGACATACCGCCGCCGCATATGATAAGATTTCTGCCCGTAACGAGCTCAGGCTTAAGGTGCGCGTCGATAACACCGAGGACATTTGAACCGTTAATGCCGGGAATCGGCAGGCTGAGCGGCTTCGAACCGGTTGCACACACGATCCGGTCGCATTCTGCGAGTATTGGAGAATCTATGCTGAGCTCAGTATACTCGTGTATTTCAACGCCGAGCTTGTTGAGCTGAACTTTATAATATTCAATGAGCTTTCTGATCTGGATCTTGAACTCTGCGGTCGCAGGGGCATTCAAGGTACCGCCGAGCACATTCTTTTCATAGAGCCTAACTTTATGACCACGAATGGCGCAGGCTCTTGCTGCCTCCATTCCGCCGGGACCGCCGCCGATAACAACGACATTTTTAGGCTGCTCGACTTTAGTAAGCTTCATTGCGTTTTCATCGCCTGTTGCAGGGTTGACGGCACAGCTGAGCTTTGAGCGGTAGCGCAGAATACGTCCAATACATTCTTCGTTGCAGCGCATGCAGGGGCGCACATCCTCGGGTCGGGCATCAAGAAGCTTGTTCCCGGTCTCCGGGTCGGCGATAAGCTGTCGGCCAAAGATAGCGAAATCAGCGTCGCCTGACTCGATAAGATGCACGGCGCTTTCCGGAGTGTGCGAACCGGCGTTGAGCAAGGGCTTTCGGGTAACTTCCCTTGCGGACTTGCAAATATACTCCATGCAGGCCTCACCCATATACATAGGCGGATAGACGTATTTGATGGTTTCGTAGCATCCGGCATCTATATCAAAGGCATCCACACCATGCTCCTCTAGTACCTTCAAAATCTTTTGGCTGTCTTCAAGAGTACGTCCTCCGGGGATCCTGTGATCGAGCGACATGCGAAAAATAACTGGGAAATCATTGCCTGCGCCGCGATGGATAGCGTCGACTATATCAAGCGCAAACCGTGCGTTTTTCTCCGGAGACCCGCCGTATTCGTCCGTCCTGTGGTTCCAGATCGGCGATAGGAACTGGTCGATAAGATAGCCTATGTGGGCGTGGACCTCAATGCCGTCAAACCCGGCGTCACGGACAAGTCCGGCGCTGTACTCCCACTGCTTCATGATCTCCCGGATCTCTTCGAGCGTCAGTGCATGACACTTTACTTTTGGATCCCATACCCAAGTATTTTCAGAGGACGAATACGGAGGCTTGCCGTGGAGCTCATTTGCATTGCGCCCTGTGCCGCAGCTCAATTGGGTGAAGACCTTGCAGCCATATGCTTTGCAGCGATTGGTAAGCGCGCGGGCCGAAGGGACGATATGATAATGATCCCAATAATGCCCAAGTACGCCCTGGCCGAGGTCAGCAGTGAGATAGCCTTGACCGACGATTATCATGCCGGTGCCGCCCTTTGCACGCGCTTCGAAGTAAGCTATCTCATCCTCGGAAAAAGTACCGTCGCGGTTGGACATAAGCGTGCCCATTGCGGACATGACGATACGGTTCTTGATTTCGCATTTACCGATGCTGAAAGGTGTGAACAGTGAATCGTAGTTCATTTTTGACTCCCTTATTTATCGAAATATATGATAGGCTTGATGACTTCCGGATTTTTGGATTTCATGAGATCAAAGGCTTCCTCGATCCCGTCAAGTCCGTAAAATCTATGAGTAATGAGCTTTTCCGGTTCGAAGCGACCGGCTTTTACCATGCCCATCAGCCGTTCTATTCTTCGTCTTCCGCCGGGACAGAGACCACCAGTGACGGTTTTGTGTGCGCAGAATCCAAAGCCCGATTCATTGGTGTATATGGGGAGCAGAAGCTCTGTTCTGCCGTGCCCTGCAAGATTGGCAACCGTACCGGTATATTTCACAAGGGCGAGAGCGTCATTGAAGACGGTAGGTTCACCGCCGGCTATGATGACCTTTTCTATTTGCTGCCCACCGGTAAGCTTCATGACCTGTTCGACGATCGGGCCGTCTTGGTAATCAATAGTTGCTGTTGCACCGTACTGCATTGCAAGCTCACGGGTGACCGGACGGTGACCGACTGCATATATTTCCGCCGCGCCGCGCAGAACGCAGCCGACAACGCTCATAAGGCCGACAGGGCCGATACCGATAACGCACACACGGTCTCCGAACTTCACATCAGCAAGCTCGACTCCGTGAAAGCCTGTGGTTACCATATCGCCGACAAGAGCGGCGGCCTCAAGAGAAACACCGTCTGGGATCTTTGCCACATTAAGGTCAACATCGGGGACCTTGAAATACTCGGCAAACATACCATCCCACTTGGATGACAGGTAACGTCCGCCGAGATAACCTCCGGAATGCTGATGATTGCAGTCCTGAACGTCAAGATTTCTCCACATCGGCGTGACAGCTGGGACGGCGACGATATCGCCGGGTTTAAAATTCTTTACCTCGCTGCCTACGGAAACGATCCTGCCGACACCTTCATGCCCAAGTATCCTTCCGACGGGAGCATTTGGGTTTTCCGCAGCGGTGTCGACGTCAGAGGTACAGGGGATAAGCGCAACAGGCTCCAGTACAGCCTCATATGGCCCGGCTACGGGAGCATCCTTCTCGATCCAGCCGACTTGTTCCAAGGGCTTGATAATGCCAAAACCTTTCATTTTCCCTCCTAAATGTTTGACACACATGACTTCATGTGATATTCTTTTTACAAGACACAAACGCAGATGGTCAAAAAATAGTTTATATTGTACTCGTGTATTGTTTTGCAATACATTTATACATCCGTGTCGAAAATATGTCAATACTATATTTTGCTTTCTGCATTTTTGACAAAGTTGAGGTATGAAATGTATACATCTTATACAAAACCAAACACTAAGGATATTATGGTCGAAAAGGCCATCGAGCTTTTCAAAGAGCGCGGGACGGAAGCGGTTTCTATAAAGGACATCTGTGATAGAGCCGCGGTGACACGCAATGCGTTTTATTATCATTTTGAAAGCAAGGATCTTCTTTTTGATTCTGTAGGCGATTGGGTGAGCAGAATATCAAAAGAGCGCATACAGATGATCTATGAACCCGACTCGTACTATCAGCAGTTCTGGGAATATTATCGCGCTTATATTCTTACTGAGATAGAAATGGGTGCGGATATTATGAACCGCATCTGCTTTTCTCGAACGATGAAGGGGCGGGCAGATTATTACAGCTACATTGACGATAAGCTTGCGCTTCAGATGACGGCGCTTATAAGGCGTGCGCAGGAGGAAAAAATTATCCGCAATTCCGGATCGCCCGAAGATCTGTTGTGGACAAGCTATGATATTGTTCGCGGTGTCAATATCAAGTGGTGTTTCCAATGGGGCACGTCTGATATTCTCAGCGAGACTAAACGCGGCCTTGATACATTGTTTATGCCATCTGAAGGACACACTCTTAAATGAGCATAGTCTTATTCTTTGAATATAGCGACGCAGATTTTGAACCCATGGCAACAAAAAACAGACCTTGCGGCCTGCAATAAAATGGCATCAGTATAAACGCCAAAACGGGTTTGACCCAAACGCTGACCCATACGGGGAAATCACCGGGCAGTACGGCGCAGTACAAAGCAGCAATTTGGTGAAACAAAAGAGGGCCAAACAGCAGTTAACCGACACAAAAGCAGCCCATTTAATAACCGACCGCAGCTCATAACCCGGAGGTCGTTGGTTCAAATCCTTCCCCCGCAACCACCAAAAACACCGTTTCAGAACTTGAAGCGGTGTTTTTCATAACTTTTCGGGCAAATTAAAAAGAGCAAGCGGGAGGAAAATTCAACTTTAATTCAACTCTCGCTATTTTTACGCTTGTTTTAGTAAACTGTACCCATAAAAATGGACAGGAAGAAAAACAAGAATCCAAGAAACAGGACAAAAGCGGTTTCTGAAAAAGATGGCGGTATCCAGAGGTTCGTACAGGCGGCTTTTCGAAAACCCATAAAGCTGGACAGGCTGCAATTTAGAATCCATAAAAATAGACAGCCACCAAAAATACTGTCCCTGTAAACTGGACAAAATAGCTTTTGACACGGGTTCGGATTGAGAATATGTCCACAATAATTGACGCATATACGAAAGAGATTCTTTCATGGGTATTGAGTGATTCTCTTGTTCTGGACTTCGTGCTCGACACTGTTACTCAGCTCTGCTATACGCATGACATCTCACTCACAGAGGAAACTATTATTCACTCTGACCAAGGTGCCCATTATACGAGCATAAAATTTATTGAGCTTGTGAAGGACAAAAATCTTCGTCAATCCATGTCCAAAAAAGCTAACTGCTGGGACAACGCACCGCAGGAGTCTTTTTTCGGGCACATGAAAGATGAAATAGATATCTCTCAATGTACCACCTTTGAAGAGGTTTGTAAGGTGGTGAGCGATTGGACTGATTATTACAACAATGATCGTTACCAATGGGATTTGGCCAAGCTATCTCCGCGAGAATTCTATCTCTATTGCATTACCGGAGTATACCCACTGACCATCCCAAAGCCTAAAGGCAAGCAGCAAGACCGCTAATCTCCACCTTGCTGCCCCCTGAAATCTTACTGTTTTCTCAGCTCCGTTCCCGTGTCTAAAAAACTATTTTTGTCCTTGACTTTGGGTACACTTTAAAGAACACTGAGAGCGGGATCGAGGTGTTCTGAATGAAGAAGTATCGGAAAAGGATTGCCGATGAGATATTGGCGCGGAAGCTGGAGGGCAAAGGCGCTGTCTTGATTGAGGGGCCAAAGTGGTGCGGCAAAACCACTACGGCGGAACAGATCGCTGCCAGCATTCTGTATATGGATGAGCCTGAGAAGAAAGAGCAGAACATCACCATGTCCGAACTGAATCCAAAGCGCCTGCTGAAAGGTGCAGCGCCAAGGCTGATTGACGAGTGGCAGATCGCGCCGAAGCTGTGGGATGCCATTCGCTTTGAGGTCGACCATCGTGGAGAGTTGGGACAATTTGTGCTTACCGGCTCTGCTGTTCCAGCTGATACCAAGGAGATTACTCACTCCGGCACAGGTCGTTTTACAAGGCTGACCATGCGGCCTATGAGTCTTTATGAGTCCGGGGACTCCACAGGCGAAGTCAGCCTGAAAGATTTGTTTGACGGAGCAGCGGAGATCGATGGCGCTTCCGAACTCGACATTGATCGTTTGGCATTCCTTGTGTGCCGTGGTGGGTGGCCGCAGGCAGTGGATATGCGGGACGAGATTGCTCTGGATCAGGCAATGGATTACTATGATGCCGTGGTGCGTTCTGATATTAACCGTGCCGACGGTGTGCAGAAAAATTCCGAAAAAGTGCATCGGCTAATGCGTTCCTACGCCAGAAATCAAGGCAGTCAGATACCGAATACAGTGCTTGCGCAGGATGTATCCGCAAACGATGAAGTCTCTATGAGCGATGAAACAGTAGCTGCATATGTCAGCGCTCTCCGCAAGATCTTCGTTGTAGAGGATATGCCGGCGTGGAATCCGAATCTTCGCTTCAGGACTGCCATCCGTTCTTCTGACACCAGATATTATATTGACCCATCTATTGCTGCCGCGGCATTGGGCATCGGACCTAATGACCTTGTGAATGATCTCAAAACCTTTGGTTTTCTGTTTGAAACACTCTGCATCAGAGACCTGCGTGTTTTTGCGGATTCCTTGAATGGTGAGGTCTACCATTATCGTGACAGAGACGGTCAGGAATGCGATGCCGTTGCTCATTTAGGAAACGGGAAATACGGTTTGATTGAGATCAAGCTGGGCGGAGATAGACTTATTGAAGAAGGAGCAAAGAGCCTAAAGGCAATGGAAGCCAAAATTGACACTGATAAGATGAATGCACCGTCGTTCCTTATGGTTTTGACAGGCACCGGCGACTATGCCTATCGCCGTCAGGACGGTGTATATGTCGTGCCAATCGGCTGCCTAAAAAACTGATATTCATAACGCAACATGTTTACTACTAACACGTTTAACACGAATCCAACGCTTTGGATGTGTGGGATTCGCGTTAAGCTCATTTACTGCTCATTTTGAGTTTCCCATATCTGGTCTTGCTGACCTTGCAATACTGATAAAATACTTAATTACCTTAAATGAAAATGTTAAACTGCGTATACAAAGCAGGTGAATAAACTTGCTTGGTACGCATCTAAAGCGAGCTGTTGCGGAGAACATCTAAATGGCAAAAATGAATTTTTCCGAACTTGAAAAAATTGAAGACCTTGGTGCTGCGACGGGCTGGGTGTCTCCTTTGTCGGCGGAGGACAAGAAGTTTATCAAGTACTTTCGCTCGGTTTTTAAGAGGTATAACATTAACCTGTCGAAGGCGACCAGACTCGAATATGACTTCGTGGACGCGGCCTGGACGGTGTGAAGCTCATCGTCGGCGACAAGTGTATGGGAATGCTGGAGGCCGTGGGAGAAGTGTTTCCGGATGCCAGATACCAACGCTGCGTTGTCCATTTCTACCGCAATGTTTTCTCAGTTGTTCCCAAATCCAAGATTAAAATTGTGGCGAAAATGCTTAAGGCAATCCATGCGCAGGAAAGTAAAAATGCCTCTCGTGAAAAAGCAAAGGCCGTAGTTGCCGAGCTGAAAGCGATGAAGCTGAAAGAAGCAGCGAAGAAAGTGGAGGACGGCATTGAAGAAACACTGACCTACTGCGACTTCCCAAGTGAGCATTGGACTCGCATCCGCACAAACAATGTGATCGAACGACTGAACCGTGAGATTCGCCGAAGAACCCGTGTGGTGGGGACGTTCCCGGATGGGAACTCTGCCCTGATGCTGGTCTGTGCGAGACTGCGCCATGTGGCGGGGAACTCAGTGGGACAATAAGAAATACATGAACACGAAGCACTTAGAGGCGGCTTTGGACGACGTCTCTATTGCCGGCTGACTTCATTCAGCCGGAGTCTGCAAACTTTTTTGCGCATAATCCTTGTCAGTACCTAGGACTGCAAATCCGTTTCAGATAAGCAGTCCTAAACTATTTATCCTGTTTCGCATGATATTGCTCGGCATTGATTTTGCCTGTTGCAAGCATCTTTTCTGACCATAACTGTAGGGTTTCAACTGTGATTGAAATGCGTTCAAGCTCGTTTTGTATGTAAATAAAATCGTCGATCTCATCATCCGAGATAACTCCATCGGCCGCAATTTCTATGAGTCTGTCTTTTGATTTGCTTACGGAGTTCAGCGATGCAAGCATTTCAAGGACAATAGATGACAGCTCTTTCACATGAACTTCTGGAACATACTGTTTGCCGATTGGGCATTCATTGAACAGTAATAGTTGCACAGCGACGGCTTTTTGTACTTTTGTGTCATGATAAGTACTTCTTCTGGCTGCGGGATAGACCGCTCATTCTCAATCCTCTCTATACGGTCTTCCGAAATAACTTCAAGTAGTTCACTCGCATCTGCCCGTGTGAGTCCAAGCTCTTCACGTGCTACATGATATTTCGTTTTGTTCTCTTTTACAGAAACTTTTCCCATTATCTATCTCCAATTTGATAAATATCTTTTGTGTGAACAATGTCTTGGCTATATTCTATCTGTTTGAAGATAAATGCGCAATGGGAACTTATAGTTTTCTTGAATAAATGACAGCAATTCACGTTACCTCACTGCATTCGCAAGCAGCCTTCCCATCGTCTCTGCTGCTTTGACCTAAGCAAGTGTTGTGACGTGAGTGTAAGTGTCGAGCGTGAAGCCAGCAGAGTAGTGACCGAACATCCAGGAGACCGTTTTAATGTCTACTCCGTTCTGCAAAGCCAGGGTTGCAAATGTGTGACGGAACGCATGGGGGGTGATGTGCGGCAGACCGTGCCGCTTGCTGAACTTACTAAGCCAATCTGTCACGCTATCCGGGTGCATAGGCTCTCCGTTATCCTGTGCGAACATAAAGCCCCTCACAGCTCCGGAATTACCGCAAACGAAGAATAGGTTTGCCGGAAACTGTAGGGGCTTTATCCCTGCCTGAGCGGTGCGCCGACGGAAACAGAAACTATTTTGTCAGCGTTACACAAGCCTCCGATGCAGCAAGCCCCTAAGTAACGTCCGAAACGTCTCTTGTTTCTCCACTGACGTTGCCGATTCGGAGGTGAATGCTGGTACACCAGCCCACACCTTTACGCCCATGACGACCGAACCCGCAGCACAAAACAAGCCCGGTACTTACATTAGACAGCACTATTGCCCTTTCGGGTGACTTCGAAATCGTAGTAATGCCAGGAGCGGGGAAAGCGCCAATCTAACCGGCCTTACAGCTCGTCAGCTGCGCCGGGACGCTTAGCCCGCATTACATGGAGGCCGTTGCCTCTGATGGTGAATATATGCGACTGCCAGCGCAATGTCAAGAGAGCGAGAGAATTCCCGCACTCTGCTTTATGTGCCTGCCTTTAGTTCATTCAATTGCGCTTCACGGTCTGCCTATTTTCATCGAAATCCAGATAAGTCTGTCTTGCACACACTTTATTCCGAGGCTTCCGGCTCGGCAGCCCCTGTTACGTTCCGGACAGTTTATCCCTGTATATCATCATGGCTGCCATGATACCGGACTTCAAGTGGTTTGTGAGCTTGCGGTTTGCCTCAATGAAATAGACATCGCCGCGGCAGGAGAGACGCAGATTTCCCACGCCGTAGCCAGTTTTGCTGCCGGAGGCATCAAGAACAGGCAATGCGTCCATCGGCAGCTCGTACGCAAGAGCACTATCGAACATATAGTTGAAAAACACTAACCGCCGCGTCGTAACGCACAGCAGCATTTTTATCTTGCTGCTGACCCCGGCACGGGCAAGATACCCGGACGGTGCACCATCATGATCCGCGGCTCGGCGCGTCACATACACTATAGCGGCACAGACCAGATCCTCATCCTCACGAAGCTGAGACTGTCCATATTCTATCAGCGCCCGATTAAAGAGTCCGCCGCTTTTGCTGTCCTTTACGGCTTCGGCTACGGTCATACTCGTTCTCCTTTACATGGATGTCAGGTATATATTTCTAAGTTGCGCCGCGTCGAGCGGAACGCAGGCATTCGCCATTAACCGCCCCTGCTTTTGCTGCACATTCTCTATAAACGCTGGAATGTCCTCTTCCGCTGCGCCGAACGAGTTCATGCCGTCTCGCGGATAAAAGCATTCCAAAAGCTTCTCAAGCTCATCATATACCTCTTCAGGTCCGCATTCAAGCGCCGCGGCAAGCATATTTTCCAGCTCTGCAAGCTGCGCGCCCCCGCCTGCGTGCTTGTACTCCCTCAGCACGGCAAGAAACAGGCAGTAGTTTGAAAGCCCATGCGGCACGTGATATTTCTCTCCAAGCGGATAGCTCATCGCGTGTACCGCACCGCAGCCCGCGTTCCCGAAGGCGACCCCGGCGAGCGTACTTGCAAGCAGCAGTTCTCCGGCAAAATCCATGCGATGTTCACTCCCCAGTGCCGTGAGCTTTTTCATGCCGTGGATTATAAGCTCCATAGCGCGGACAGAAAACATACGTGTCAACGAGTTTGCTTTGGGCGAGATATACGACTCTACGCTGTGGATAAGCGCATCTATGAGGCTCGACGCAAACGCTTTTGCCGGCAGCGCTTCGAGCAGCTGCGGGATGAGTACTGCGGCATCGGCATAAAGCGTGTCGGAAACGATGCCGCCTTTGAAGTGTATGCCGGTGAATGTGATGATGGATATGTTGGTCATCTCGCTTCCTGTGCCGCAGGTAGTGGGTACAAGGATAAGTTCCCGCTCGCGGATAAACTCGGCATCCGGAGCGAGAAAGCTCTCCAACGGCCTGTCCAGCGGCAGGACCAGCAGCTTTGCCACATCCATTACCGTGCCGCCGCCGAGGGCGATAATACGCTTTGCGTCGCGAGGGCATTCCGCGCGTATTGCGTTCACCATCACATCCGTCGGCTCGCCCTTGCCGTAGTCCTCTTTCCATATCACGCTCGCGCCGCTCATCGCGTCGAGCGCAGCTCCGGAGAGTATATAGCGGTTCGTGAGTATGACATCCCCGCGACCGATCGAAAACTCTGCCGCCAACTCTTCGAGCCGTGTGCAGGAGTATATTGCTGTATTCATGGATAGAAGCTTCATTGCAAACCTCCGTTTTCCCTATGGAATGCCCCGCGATTCATTTCCCCTGCGCGCTGTCAACGAGACGGCGCACGCGCTGCGCATCGACTGCGTTCCAAACGTTGCCGTCCTTTTTTATCGAGCTGCCGACGATCACGCCATCTGCGACGCTGAGATAACCGGCGATTGTGCTGTCCTTTATGCCGCTGCCGATGAGTACAGGCCTGCCATGGGCAAGGCTCTTCATTTCGCGTACTTCGTCGAGCGTAGGTGCAGAGCCGGTCTGAAGCCCCGTCACGATGAGCGCGTCCGCGCCGGACTCAATGGCGGAATCGATGGTGAATGCCGTGGGCTGATCGACCATGGGGAAGGTGTGTTTTACATGTATATCGGCAAATATCATGCTCTTGCCGGGATACCGTGCGCGGCGGCGCATGAGCGAAGGAGCGGATGCGGTGAATATTCCGTTCGGCCCCATGCGGTTTTCGGAGAAGGTCTCGACACGCAGAAATGCCGCTCCCGTCAGGTACGCGAGATTCCACTCGTCATCCGTGCAGTTATAATGCACATTCACGCCCAACGGGATACTGGCTTCGTGCATGAGTCTGTCGAGCATTATCGCCATGGCGTTAACTGTTATGGGCTCTATCGCGCCGGTGTACGGCACGTCGCCGAAGTTTTCGACTATCGCGGCGGTAATGCCGCCCTCGGTGAGCGCTTCAAGATCCGCCAAAGCCGCGTCCCAGATCTCTTCCATGCTGCCGCCGTAGTTCGGCGCGCCGGGCAGCGGGCGCAGATGCACCATGCCGATGATCGGCTTTTGCCCGCCGAATAGAGTTTCAAAGTTCATATATCGTGTGCCTCCCTCATTTTGTCCACTTGCTCCCTCGTATAGCCAAGCTGCCCATATATCTCGTAATTATGTTCGCCGAGATTCGGCGCGCCGCGGAAAAGCTGCTCCGGCATCGCGGAGAACGCCGTGGGGAAACCCTGCATGGGTATATCCCCAAGACCGGTGTAAGGTACGTTGATTATCTGCTTGTTGTGCTTTACCTGATCGAGCTGCAAAAATTCGTGTACGCTGAGCACCTTGGCCGCGGGTATGCCCGCCTTGTCCAGCTCTGCGATGATCTCTTCTACCGTGAGCTTCTCCGTCCACTCTTCAACGTAGACATTCACCTCGGCAGCATGCGCGTGGCGCACGGGCACGGTCTTGAAGCGTGGGTCATCCGCAAGCTCCGGGTGCCCGATGATATCGGCGAGCTTGAGCCAGTGTGCCTGCGGCGCGGCAATGATATATACATACTCGCCGTTTTTATCCCTGAAGCAGCCGACAGGCGCGGTACACTTATCGAGATTACCGATCCTGCTGCGGCGCTTGTTGAGCAGTATATCCTCCGGTATCGCATCGATCAGGAGACTTGCGGCGGTGTCCATCAGCGACAGCTCCACGCGCTGCCCCTCGCCCGTTTTCTCGCGCTGGATAAGCGCGGCAAGCACAGCATAGGCGCAGTATATCGATGTGCAGTAATCAATGACGAATGTACCCATGAGATACGGTTCTCCATCGGAAGAACCGGTGAGGCTCATCAGCCCACTCGTTGCCTGAAGTATGCTGTCAAAGCCCGCCTTTCCCGCCATCGGGCCGCTCTGACCGAAGCCGGAGATAGACGCAAGGATGAGCTTTGGGTTGAGCTTGTGAAGTTCGTCCCAGTTCAGACCCATCTTCTCAAGCGTACCCGGACGGTAGTTTTCCACGAGCACGTCCGCATCCGCCAGCAGCGCGCGCAGCAGTTCCTTGCCCTTGTCCGTGCGCGTGTTGAGCGTCACGCCGCGTTTGTTGCGGTTGAAGACCATATAGTAAAAGCTCTCGCCGTTGAGCGCCGGCTCGTATTCTCTGACCGGTTCACCGTCGGGGGACTCCACCTTTATCACGTCCGCGCCAAGGTTCCCCAGCAGCGAGCAGGCGTTCGGCCCCGAAATATAGCGCGAGAGATCGACGACCTTTATGCCCTCAAGTATTCTGTTATTCATTGTGTTCCTCCTTCACGCCTCAAGCGTTGTTCCCAGCAGCATCCCGTTGGGATCGACCTGCGTGCGCAGGATGCGCAGCGTCTCGTCATCCGGGACAGGCGTCACGGGGACGTTGCTGAGATCACCCAGCTCGAAGCCAGTCGCGCCGCGCAGCTCCTGCTCGCTCACGCCGGGGTGGATGGACTCCACATATATTTTACCCTCTGCGTCAAAGACAAAGATGCACTTGGGAGTGTACACGGCGCACGGGCCTCTGCCTCGCAGACCGAGCCTTGCCCTGCCCTCTCTGCCGCCGGGGTAGCCCACGCCGCTGATGCAGTCGGCCTTTTTCACGAGAGCGCGTACCTCGTGATGCGGCAGCATCACATACTCCCTGCCAAAATCAGCCATATGTTCCGGTACGAAGATCGGCCCTACGAGTGCGACCTTTGGGCGCTCTCCACTGCCGATGCGTGTACAGTTGACATTCCCTGCCTCGTCCACCTGCGCGCCGGAGCAGAAGCCGAAGCTTATCTCGCCGCGGTGATGCGACCATGGGCCGGGCCATGAGGTCATGTGCGCCTCACATGGAAGCGTCAGGAGGGCGTTGTCGTATTCTGCCTCAGGCATCGCCGTCAGCGCGCTGAGATCCGGATTCACGCACCAGCCGTTGAAGAGTATGGTCAGATCGGGTGCATGCGTGAGCTGGGCAAGGCGCATTGCGGCGAGCGGAATACTCGTGATATACATTGATGCCGCCTTGCCCGTCGCAAGTCCGGTGAATCCAACTTCTCCGTTTTTGAAGGTGGAGGCCAGCCGTGCGGCAAGCATTTCCTCAACTGTGCAGTTCATTCTTCCTCCTCCAGTCCGGCAAGCTGCTCTTCGCCTATCACTTGGCGGTATTGCTGTTCATCCGCCGTACTGTATACGTATCTGTCGAGGTATTCCCTGAACCCCTCCGGGGTCTTTGCCGCCTCGGCATAAAGGCGCATATGCGCCTCGTCCTCGCGGCACTTGAGCAGCGTGGAGAGCGGGTGCGACCCGTGTGCCACCGGTGTCACGCCGCTCACGCGCATAGCGGGTATCTGTGTAAGCTCCGGTGTTTTGCGTATTTCGGCGTGGTCTATCAGCTCTTCGAGCGTCACGAGTACCGTGCTGCAGCTGCGCGCCATTTCCACATCCATTGCCTGCGGCAGCATGCTGTGCCCCTGAAGCCTCACGTTGCCGTATTTGTCGCCCTGATAGCCGTGTATTACGACCACATCCGGCTTCGCCGCGGGGAGCGCCCAGGCTCTGCGCCCTGTGACAGGGCAGGTATATTCCTTTATATCCGGGTTATTCAGTATTACATCGTTACCTCCCAGCGAGTAGCATGGCCAGAACGGCCAGCCTTCTCTGTCAGCACGGAAGCGGTCCCATGCCAGCATTTCCGGGTAGGAGACGAGCTTGATCCTGCCGTCCTGCACGGCGCGGCGGAAGTTCGGCGCGAGCCCGTAGCGCTCCAGTCCGACATAAGAGGTCTCCACGCAGTCAACGCACCCGGCGCCGACGAGCATATCCACATCCAGTGAGTGTACCGTGCCGACGATAGTGAGGTGCTTTTTCCCCTGACGTATAAGCTCCCTGACTGCCGCCATGGGCTTTTGATATACGGCAAAACCGCCGAAAGCGACACGGCTGCCGTCGGGTATCCGGGAGACAAGCTCAGAGAGCGTGCAGAGCTTTGATGTTCTCTCTGCCATTTTATTTTTCCTTGTTCCAGAGGAAGGCTTCCGGCCAAATTGTGTAGCTGCCGTCGAAGTCCACTTCTATCATGTATGACCCGTCGTGCATCTGGGCACGCTCGACTGCTGCGGGCAGCTCCGCGGCGCTGGCGATCTTCTCCGCTCCGAGACCGAGCGCCTTTGCCACGCCCGCATAGTCCGCCCCGCGGAAGAGATCGACGCCGTAGTAATGCCCCTCGCCGAATTTGAACAGCTCCTCCTGCTTTATGTTGCCATAAGCATGATCGTTGAACACGACGATGGTGACGTTCTTTGTGAACCGGCTGAGCGTCTCAAGGTCGCCGAGAGTCATGCCGAGCGAACCGTCACCGATGAAGCAGAAGACACGTTTGTCCGGCTCCGCCATTGACGAGGCAAGCGCGGCGGGGATGCTGAAGCCCATATTGCCATAGTTGACGGGCTTGAAGTAACGGTTCGTGGGCGCAAGCCTGAAAAGGTGCGACCATGCGCCCGGATTGCCTGCATCGACACAGATAATGTCGTCCTCGCGGAAGCAGCGGTTGAGCTCTGCCATAAGCGCGACGGGCGCGGCAGGAGTGGCGGCGGGGTCGTTGACCGCACCGGAGTATACGCACGTGAGCCATGCCGCGCGGTCATTCTGGAGCGCCTTGACCCATGCCGCACGCTCGGGGTATTCGCAGGGGGCAATGCGCGCGTTCAGCTTATTGAGCGCGGCGTTCAGCTCGCCGACAACGCCGAGGCACACGGGATACTGCCGGCCTATCTGTTCCGGGGCAAAGTCTATCTGAATAATGTCGGGCAGATTGAGTCCCCATCTGTTCGTGGAAACGCTGGACATACTGGATCCCAGCACGAGCACGCAGTCCGTTTCTTCGAGCACCCGGCGGCTGAGCTCCGTGCCGTGGCGGCTGCGTGCGCCGAAGACAAGGGGGTGCTCCGTCGGGACGGAAGAGATGCCGTTGAATGTGGTGACGACCGGCGCACTGAGCTTTTCAGCCAGCTCAATGACCTTGCCGCCGCAATGGCTCATCTTCACACCGTTGCCGCACCAGATCGAGACTTTTTTGTACCCTGCAAGCTTGCTTATTATCGCATCTATCTTCGCGTCGGAGGGCTCTATGGCCATGTCCGCACAGTAGCTCTCCACGCTCTGGGATGTGTAGTCACACTCGCCTTTTTCTATAACGTCTCTGTAAAAATCGACAACGACAGGGCCGGGACGGCCGGTCATCGCTACGCGGTATGCCTCGCGCATTGCCCAGACGACGGCGTCGGGATGGCGCACGGGGATATATTTTTTCACTATGCTGGAAAACAGCTGTTCATGGTCAGCTTCCTGCGCGTCGCCGCGCCCTGCACCGGCGAGCGTGTTCTGAAACACGAACGCTATGAGCGGGCTGGAATCTCTCAGCGCGCCGCCGATGGAGGTTATAAGATTCGTCGCCCCCGGACCTGTTGTGGCGAGGCAAAGACCGGGTTTGCCGGTGAGCCGCCCGTACACGTCGGCAGCACCGGCGGCTACGCCCTCGTGCCGGGTCTGGATAAAGCGTATATTTGATTTACGCAGCGCGTCAGTGAAATACAGCGTCTGTCCACCGGGAATGCCAAAAACGAATTTTGCTCCCTGTTCTTCAAGTACCTTGATCGCAGCAACTGAAGTCTTCATGTTTTTCTCCTTCTGATTTTGAAAATTGTATTATTGTTAATACAATGATGCTTAAAATTTTTCCGCATACTTAGAGACTTTTTTCAAAGCTGCCTCTGTATCAGTGTGCGGAATTAGAAAATGCCGGTTCGGTGTTACTCGGAAAAACTGTCAGCGAGTGCGGCAAGCGTGTCCACTGCCTTCTGCTCGTCCTCCCCGTCGGCGGAGATGACGACGGTCGTACCCATAATGAAGCTCTGCGCAAGTACCATGATGATGGACTTCGCGTTCACCGGCTTCTCGCCGGGTCTGTTCACGGTTATCTTCGACTTGAAGCCCGCCGCGCAGCGGGTGAACTCGGACGCCGGACGGGCGTGCAGCCCGGTGGGGTTTTTGATGACGATCTCTTTTACGGTCATGGTGCTCCTCCTTATAAAAGTGCTTTTACTTCTTCCTCTGTGGTGCAGCTCAGTGCTTTCTCTGCAAGCTGGCGCGCCTTATGTGAGTCAAGATTGCATATCGCTGATTTCACGGACGCAACGGCGGATGGGTTCATGCTGAGCTTCTCCATACCCATGCCGATCAGAACCGGGACAATCTTCGGGTCGCCGCCGAGCTCGCCGCAGATACCGACAGTCTTTCCCCTTGCGGCAAACGCCTTGATTATCATATTGATGAGACGCAGCACTGACGGGTGATAGCTCATGTAATACGGACGGACGATGGGGCTCATGCGGTCGACAGCCATTGTATACTGGCACAGGTCGTTGCTGCCGATGCTGCAAAAATCGCATTCCTCTGCCGCCTCTTCCGCCATCAGGGCGATGGACGGCGTCTCTATCATTATTCCTATCGGCACATCGCGCCGGTACGCCGTGCCCTCGCGCTCAAGCTCATCGCAGACGTCGCGGCAGAATGCCTTTGCCTTGCGTATATCCTCAATGCTGTTGACCATGGGGAACATTATCCAAAGGTTGCCGTTGACCGCAGCGCGGAACGCCGCGCGCAGCTGAGTGCGGAACAGCCCCGGCATTGCAAAGCACAGCCGAAGCGCACGCAGCCCGAGAAACGGGTTGTCCTCCTGCGGAATGGTTATGCAGTCGGTCTTCTTATCGCCGCCGATGTCCAGCGTGCGCAGTATTACCGGGCGCGTGCCGAAGTAGCGGAGTGTACGGGAATATATCTCGTACTGCTCATCTTCGCTTGGCAGCTCCTTTCTCGACAGATACAGAAACTCGCTCCTGAATAGCCCCACGCCGTCCACATACGGCAAAAACGGGCGGTAATGCGTGTCATCCGGGTCGCCGATATTGAGGTTGACGCTGATGCGCTTTCCGTCGAGAGTTACCGGCTGCATGGGCAGGAACGCACGCTCATAGTCCTGAACGCGCTTGAACTCCTCCTGCTTATCCCGGTAAAGCGAAAGCTGTTCTGCACTCGGCTTTGTGATGAGTATGCCCTCTATACCGTCGAGTATTGCCTCCATGCCATCCGTGACATCGCCGAGTATGCCCGGAATGCCGAGCACTGCAGGAATGCCGAAGCTGCGGGCGAGGATCGCGGTGTGGGAGGTCATGCCGCCCACCTCCGTCACAATGCCCGCAACACGTGAACTGTCAAGCGTGACGGTCTGCGACGGGATAAGGTCGTGCGCAACGAGTAAGGTGTTCTCCGGCAGGTCGGCGAGGCTGACTGCCGGGGGAGCGTTCAGAAGCACCCGCTGAAGCCGGTCCGACACATCTTTGAGATCCGCCGCACGCTCGCGCATGAGCGGGTCTTCCATGCCCGCGAACACCTCTGCGTACATATCGTATATCGACGCGACTGCCCACTGCGCGCACTTGCCTTCTTCGAGTATCGCGGTCTCGACTTCTTCGCGCACCTGCACGTCCTGCAGGATATCTATGTGCGCTTGGAAAATTTTGGCCTTGTCGGCGTCGTGCCGGGCGCAGTGCTCGTATACCTCTTCAAGCTGCTGCCCGGCCTTCACGATCGCCGCGCGGTAACATTCTACCTCCTCGCGGCGCAGCACCTCATCGAGGTGCTTCTCTTCCACCGGCAGGCTCTGGTCGTTGTAACAGAATATGTTCGCTATCGCAACACCGCGCGATGCGGCGCATCCTTGATATTTCATGCCTGTGCTCTCCTGTTTAATAATTATTCGTATCAGCTTATGTAGTCTGCCAGCTCTCTCAGTGAGCCCACACGCACCGCGCATGGGACGGAGTCTGCCGCACCGGGCTTTTTGAAGCCCTCGCCGCACATCAGCGGGATAAAGTCCACGCCTGCCGCTGCTGCCGACTGCCCGTCATTGGGGCTGTCGCCTACCATGACGGCCTCTCTCTTGTCGGCACATCCCAGTGCCGTGAGACATTCGTTTATCATCCCTGCTTTGTCTGTGAGGGAGTTGTCCAGATCCAAGCATATATGATCGGTAAGCTTATCCATACCTGTTGACTGCAAGGTTTTTGTGGCGAGCTGGTGCTGCTTGAGCGTTGCAATGGCGCTTTTATAGCCCAGCGCGCGTATTTTCCGGAGGAGCTCGAACGCACCGTCAAAGACTCTGGTCTTGTCCGTACCCACGTCGAGGTAGCAATCGCGGTAGACGCGCGTCATTTCGTCTGTCTCCTCCGGTGCCGCACCGTAGTATTTTATGAAGGACTCTTTCAGCGGCGGGCCGATAAAGCCGCGAAGCTCCGCCATGCTGAGAGGTGCAAGCCCCATGCGCTTCTCCATTTCCTGAAGCGCGGCTATTATTCCATCGGTACTGTCCAGAAGTGTACCGTCCATGTCGAAAATAAAATATCTATACATCATAAAATTATCAAAATGTCGAGGGCGTTTTTACTTATACTTTCCGCCGCTTCCCGCTTTTGCCTGCGGGAAGCGGCGCGCAATGATGGAGAGAAAAGAGAGGTGTGATAGACTGGTTCAGAGAAGCTTCCAGAGCTTCAGCGCATTCGTGCGGAATATCTTGTCCTTTGCCGCGTCGTCCAGCTCATAGTAATCGAACTTCACGATCTCGCTGCCAGGATACTTGTAGGGCCAGTCGGTGGCGAAGATGATACGGTCGGGGCCAAGCTCATCAAGCGCTTTTTCTATAACAGGAATCTCGACCTGCCCTGCGGTGTCGACATAGACATTCGGCAGTTCCTTGACGCACTCGACACAGCCGTAGCCGAAGTCAAGGTAGCCGATGTGCGCGAAGACAAACGTCGCTTTCGGGTGACGCTTTGCAATCGCCGCCCACTGCTGCGGCAGGGACAGCGGTGCCGTGCCCGTATGGCAGAGGATGGGGACGTCATAGGGCTCGATCGCCTCTATGATGCCGTCGAGAGCGCTGTTGTTGTCGGGGAAATATCCGTGCTTCCATGAGTGGAACTTGATGCCGCGCATACCCGGAGTATCCAGGCAGCGGCGTACTTCGTCTATCGCCTTTGGCTCTCTGGGATTTATATAGCCGAACCCGACGATGCGGTCGGGGTGGTCTTTAACGGCCTGCATCACACGGTCGTTCAATTCGGGAGTGAGTACGCCGTTGAGGATGGACAGTCCGGATCTCTCAATGTCAAAGCGATCCATTGAACGCAGCAGATCGTCTACGGTATAGTTCGTGCCGCGGCTGCTTTTACCCATATGGACATGGAAATCATTGATCATTTTTACATACCTCCTGAGTTTTTCTTTGAAAAGTCCCATGTATCAGCCGATTCTTCGGCTGATACATGGGAGGGACAGATCACATAATGCCGAGATAGGTGCAGGCGATGGCAAAGAGCATGATGATGAGCATCAGCAGTATTGCCGACACCTTGCGCTTGCTGAGCACCTTGTACACGCCGAAGGTCAGCAGTACGGGCAGCAGCGCGGGCAGAAGAGAGTCGAGGGTCTGCTGGATGTTGATGGTCGCGTCGCCTGCGGTGTAGACGATGTTCAGATTAAACGCGACATTTGACACAACGAATCCGCCTATGACGATATACGCCGCAACGGAAGCAAGCTCCGTGATCTTGTTGATGAGACCGGACTTCTGGAGGTCAGCAACAAGCTGGACGCCCTTCTCGTAACCCTTGAATACGCCGAGATAGCGCACGCCGAGGGTGATGATGGACATACCGATGAGGAACAGCAGCGGTCCGAGCACACTGCCGGAAAGTGCCAGCGAGCAGGCGATACCGGCAAGGATCGGGCGCGCCGTGCCGTTGATGAGGCTGTCGCCGAGCGCGGCGAGCGGTCCCATAAGCGCGGTCTTGGTGGAGTCGATGCTCTCAGGCTCGATGTCCTTGTCCACAACGAGGCGCTCTTCCATTGCAGCGGAAACGCCGATGGGGATGGAGGCGACCATGGGCTGGGTGAGGAACATCTGCATATGACGGTCGATGGCTTCCTGCTTCTCCTCGGGAGTGTCGTAGTATTTCTCAATGATGGGGCTCATCGCGTGGGTGAAGCCGATGTTCTGCATGCGCTCAAAGTTGAGGCAGCTTCTGATGAAGAACTGGCCGCGATATACGTGCCAAAGGTCTTTTCTGGTCAGTCTCTGATCCGTGTTTTTCATTTAAGCCGCCTCCTTCATGTAGTCTGCGCGGACTTGTTGTCGATGAAGTAGTTGTGCAGGAAAACACAAGCCACAGCAATGACGCCTATGCCCACGTTGTTGATGCCGAGGAACGCCGCGGCAATATAACCAATGACGAAGTACGGCCACAGTTTCTTGCATTTGATGGTGGTCAGCAGCATACCAAAGCCGACCGCCGCGAGCATTCCGCCGCCGTTTGCGAAGCCGGCGAGAAGGGTAGTGGGGAGCTTGTCGATGAATGCCACGACGTACTCTGCGCCATAGAACACGGCAAAGAACGTGGGCAGGCCGTAGAACACGGCGTTGAGTGCCAGCGCAATGTAGTTGCCCCAGCGGACGCGGTTGAGGTCGCCCTTTTTGCTGCCGCGCTCGACCCAGTGCAGGATCGCAACGTTGACGACGCTGTACTGAAGGGTGTTCATGGTCTGGCCGATGAGTGCCACGGGGATAGCTGTCGCGATGGCGACCTCGGTGCCGCCGCCGCTGAGTACGGCGATCGCCGTCGCTATTGCCGCAGACAGCGTGACATCAGGTGCCACGGCAGTGCCGACGAACACGGACGCAAGGAACATAAGCTCGACGGTCGCGCCGACGATAAGACCTGTCTTGAGGTCTCCCATGATGATACCTACTACGGTACCGGTGATGATTGCTCTCGTGGTCTGCAGCTGTAAAGTCTGTTCATCGATCATTGCCCATGTGACCCACAGCGCCACAAGAAGTGCCTGGACGAAAAGCATTTTCAGTCCTCCTTTTCTATTTTCTAAACGAGTTCCCGCCCTTTCTCCCGAACAGGACCCAGATAGACAGAATTATTTGAGCATATCCGCCATGT
>ERZ827423.1179-NODE-1179-length-27073-cov-5.647753_pt1 | contig 27073 bp, 30 predicted proteins | sample MGYA00519775_ERZ827423 | MGnify/ENA primary metagenome ERZ827423 (study PRJEB31778, sample SAMEA3449296) | human gut metagenome | biome: human gut; feature: human-associated habitat; material: faeces | place: United Kingdom | collected 2010/2012 ...
TTTCCAGACCTAGAACCGGTAAATTATTGCCAAAAAAACCCGGAACCGATGGCAACCGATGGCAATTTATTGTCGAATAATGTCAAACGATTTTGGTTGACATTTTGGTGAAAGGCAATTATAATAAAAAAAAGTTATACAAAATGTAACTTTAATTAATTCAAATTAATTTATTTTAAATTTTTTATTCATAGTATTTTTATTTCAAGGGAGGTTTTTTTATAAAAGTCATATTATTTATTTCTATTTTTTTAATTGTAAGAAATACCGTAAGAAAATTTTTATCTAAAATTCTTTTAAAGAAAATATCAAATTAAATACTATAATACAAAATAAAAATTAAAAAGTTTTTAATTTTGTAGGGATGAAGAACCCCATTATAAATATTTCATTTTTGATATATCTAGTTTAAGCCCCTATATATATTCACATTTTGCTATATTATACTATTGTCCCTACAATACAATAAATAAAAATATTAATTACTAACTATATAATAGTTAATTAGTTAAATAATTGGTATTACTTGTGATAGTTTTCACCGATTAGAGATTTTAAAAGCTCTAAATATTTGCTCTAATAGGAATATTCGAATAAGTTGATGTGGAAATGTCATTTTTGAAAAACATATTTTTTCATCTGCTAAACTTAGTAATTTATTTGTTAAACCAAGCGAGCCGCCTATTATGAATGTTACTTTGCTATTTTGCATTGATATTTTATCTAGTTTTTCAGAAAATTGTGGAGATGAAAATTCTTTGCCATTTAAATCCAAACAAACAACATAAGAGTCTTTTTTTAAATGATTTATTATATTGTTACATTCTTTTTCTTTAATCTCGTTTGAAATGCTATCATTTATTTTTTCTGGTATTTTTTCATCTGGTAATTCTAAAATATTTAATTTACAATATTTAGATAATCTTTTAGAATATTCGCTAATTGCATCTTTAAAAAATTTTTCTTTAATTTTTCCAACACATATTATATTTATTGTAAGCATTTATTTTTCCTTTCATTATATATTATACTTATATTTTAATTAATTTGCCTGGAATATCTCTACTTGCAACACTTAAATTTAAAGAATCTTCTTTGCAATTACCTGCAATAACTTCATCTAAAACTGTTTTATATGCAAGCTCTGGGAAATTACTTTCTTTACTTAAATGACCCAGCATGGCTGTTTTTAGGTTGCATTTTAGAAGATATGCAATTGTTTTACCAGCTAATTCGTTTGGTAAGTGACCATTTGGACCAGCTATTCTACTTTTTAATATGTATGGATAAGGTGAACACTTAAGTACTTCAGGATCATAGTTGGATTCTAATAAAACAAAATCACTTGGTTCTAATACTTTTAAAATTTCTTTTGTCATATGACCAATATCTGTTGCAATACTTATGTTTTTTTCATTATTACTAATATTAAAACCACATGGATTTACAGCATCATGAGGTATTGCAAATGATTTTATTTTTAAATCATTTATTTCAAATGTATCTCCAATTGCAAAATTTTTTATTATATTTTGAGGTATTTTATCTTTTTGTTTTGGCATATTGTCTAGTGTTTTAGAATTAACAAATACTGGAACATTAAATTTTTTTGCAAATGTTCCAAGTCCTTGTACATGGTCTGAATGTTCATGTGTAATTAAAATTCCATCTAGTAAAGACGGATTAATATTTAATCCGTCTAGTGCATTTTCAATTTTTTTTGAGCTTACTCCTGCATCAATTAAAAGTTTTGTATTTTCTGTTTCCACAAATAAGCTATTTCCACTACTTCCACTATATAAACTACAAAAATTTAGCATGAATTTATTCCTTCTTTTTACTATTCTGTTACTCTTTTTATATTTGCACCAATTGCTCTAAATCTACCTTCTATATTTTCATAACCTCTGTCAATATGCTCAAGATTATAGATTTCTGTAATACCTTCTGCTGCAACTCCAGCAATAATTAATGCTGCACCGGCTCTTAGGTCTGTAGAGTATACAGGAGCACCATACAGTTTTTCTACACCTTCAAAAAATGCTGATTTTCCTTGTGCTGTAATTTTTGCACCCATTTTGTTTAATTCATCAGTATATTGAAATCTTGATTCCCAGATGCTTTCATTTATTGTGCTTGTTCCATCTGCAAGTGATAATACAACTCCCATTTGAGGCTGTAAGTCTGTTGGGAATCCAGGATAAGGAAGAGTTTTTATTGATGCTTTTTTTGGCCTTTGGTCACAATAAACTCTTATACTATCACCATAGTCCTCAACTTTGCCACCTACTTCTAAAATTTTTGCTGTAATTGACTCTAAGTGTTTTGTAATACAATTTTTTAAATATAAATCTCCTTTACTTGCAACTGCTGCTAGCATAAATGTTCCTGCTTCTATTTGATCTGGAACAACACTATATGTAGCATTACCATGTAATTTTTCTACACCATTTATTTTAATTACATCAGTACCAGCACCTCTTATGTCAGCTCCCATTGTGTTTAGAAAGTTTGCAACATCGACAATATGAGGTTCTTTGGCAGCATTATCTATTACTGTAGTACCTTTAGCAAGGACAGCAGATAGCATTACATTTATGGTTGCACCAACAGAGACAATATCCATATAAACAGAGTTTCCTGTAAGATTGTTTGCTTTTGCATGGATTGTTCCTTTTTCAACAGTAACTTCTGCACCAAGAGCTTCAAATCCTTTTATGTGTTGATCAATTGGTCTTGCACCTAATTTACATCCACCAGGCATACCAACTTCAACTTCTCCCATTCTACTAAGCATAGCACCAATTATATAATAAGAAGCTCTAAATTTTCTAGTTAGATCAAGTGGTGCTTGTGTTGTTATGATATTTCTTGAATCTACAGTTATAGTATGCTTATCTATCCAATTTATTTTTGCTCCAAGTTTTTCTAAAATTTCACATGATATCTTTACATCACTTATATTTGGTAAATTTTCTATTGTACATGTTCCATCTATTAAAAGTGTTGCAGGTAGTATTGCAACTGCTGCGTTTTTTGCTCCATTTATTATTACCTCACCTTTTAATGGGGTAGGTCCTGTAACTACTAATTTTTCCAATAAAATTACCTCCGTTTATGCATAAATTATTTACAATTTAAAATAGAGTGTAAAAAATAACACTCTAATATATAAGAATATACCATAAACTCTAAAACAATGCAAGCTATTTTTTTGCAGTTATTATTCCATTGTCTGTGAAAAATTCTAATAGTTTAAATTTAAATTGAATATTGCTTGATTGGTTGTCTGAAATTAAAGCAAATTCTTCTTCGGAAAGGTTATTTTGCAATTCTTTTTTAGACTCTTCTGGAACAACTCCTGATGTTACATCAACAAAACATAAAGGAGGGAACATTACACACCACCAATTTTGTCCTTTTGCTTCTCCTATTTCTACTCTTAATGCATCATAGAAACCAGCAGGCAATGAAATATCTCCATATGTTTTTGTGGGAAATTCAAAATTTCCTACTTTAACATTAACATTATATGAATAACCTTGTTCCTTAATTGTATTTATTGCAACTTGTTTAAATTCATCTAAATGTTCATTGGCAATTTTAATTGCATCTTCTTTTGTAGAAGTATTTGAAAGATAGGAATTCATGTATTGTAATAATTTGTCACGTACAATATATTTTAAATTTTGGTCTTCTTTAGAATCACTATTTGCAATTACATGAAGTCTAAAGACACTATTTTCAAGATCTTCTGAAACAGATTTTGCATATGAAATTGCACAAATAGTTGTATATATAAATAGTAGAAAAGCTAAAATACAAATCATTTTAAGTTTGGGATTTTTAATAAAGTTTAAAAATTTTTTCATGTGTTACCTCCAATTTTCATTTTTTGAAAAATATTCTTTAAATTAATTATTTACAGAATTTCAAAAAATATACAAATTTGAAAAAAATAATATCAACTTGAGATTTTTTACATTTAATAAATCATAAAAAACGCTTAGGTGTCGAAAAAAGGCGATGAGTTTTATTTGAAATATTATTGACATATTTGTAACAAAATGGTAAAATTTACCAGTAAACGATAGAAGAAAACTTTAAAAATTAGTACACGAAAGCGAAAGGAAGGTTTTTTATGATAGAAAGCAAAGAAAATTCATGTGCATTTTATGCTAGTGATTATCATTTAGAAATGATAATGCTTCCATACATAAACGAAAACTTTAAAAATAACAAAACAGTATATGTATTTACACAAAATAATTTAACTAATACTGTAAATACATTAATGGAAAAGGTAAATTTAGAAAAAGAAACAAAACAAAAAATTATGAAAATTAACTGGGCAAAAGATGATGAAACAAAATATAAAAAATTAATAGAAGATAATAATGAGTCACTAATATTTGTAAAAGGAGACGAACAATATATAAAAAAGGTAAATAATAATTTAAAACAATTAAGAGATTATAAAGGAATTGAAGTAATTGACTGTTATAATTTAAATGATATAAATGGAGAAGTTAGAAATATCTCAACTAAATATGGAAGCGTATTAAAAACATTAGGAAAATAGAAAATACAAATATTCATTTTTTTCTTGACTAAAAAAGTAAAATAGTATAATATGTTAAATACAAAAAACATATTTAATACTAAAGGAGTGTTTTTATGGAAAAAGAATTAAATGAAATTAAATTTGACCTAAAAAAATATGGGCAAGAACATTTACTAAATAACTTTGATAAGTTAGATGAAAGTAAACAAAAAAGACTATTAGAGCAATTAAGCAATATTGACTATGAGTTAATAAATGGTTTGTATAATGGAACAAAAAAAGAAATAAAAAATGAAAAGGACACAATTGAACCTATAGAATATTTGGATAAATTCAAGTTAAATGAAAAATATAAAATATACGAAGGAATAGGTAAAACAGCAATAAAAGAAGGAAAACTTGCTGTAGTTACTATGGCTGGAGGACAAGGAACAAGACTAGGACATTCTGGACCAAAAGGAACATATGATATAGGATTAGATTCTCATAAATCATTATTTGAACTTTTAGCAGATGGAATAAAAGAAGAAGCCAAAAAATATGATGTTACAATTCCATGGTTTATAATGACAAGTAGAGAAAATAATGAAGAAACAGTTAAGTTTTTTGAAAAAAATAAATTTTTTGGTTACCAAAAAGATAAAAACATATTCTTCTTTAAACAAGGAGAATTGCCAATGGTTGATACAGAAGGAAAAATACTAATTGGTGAAGATGGATTAGTTAAAGAAGCTGCAGATGGGCATGGTGGAATTTATGAAGCACTTGTAAAAAATGGTATGACTAAAAAAATGAAGGAATTAGGTGTAGAATGGGTTTTTATAGGTGGAGTAGATAACTGTTTGGTAAAAATGGTTGATCCTGTTTTAATGGGAATTGCTATTGATAAAAATGTTTCAGTTGCTGGAAAATCAATAGTAAAAGCAAATCCACATGAAAAAGTAGGAGTATTTTGCAAAAAAAATGGAAAACCATATGTTATAGAATATTCAGAAATTACAGATGAAATGGCAGAAGCAGTTGACAAAGATGGTGAATTATTATATGGAGAATCACATATATTATGTAATTTGTTTAGAATAGATGCAATAGAAAGAATGGGGTCAAATCCACTTCCATATCATATTGCATATAAAAAAGCAAAATATATAGATAAAGATGGCAATTTAGTTGAGCCTGAATCTCCAAATGCTTACAAGTTTGAGGCATTTCTTTTTGATGCCTTTGGTGAAGTTGATGATATTGCAGTATTAAGGGTTAAAAGAGAAGAAGAATTTGCACCAGTAAAAAATGCTGATTCTGCAGGAGTAGACTGCCCTAAAACAGCAAGAAAACTTTATGAAGATTTTTATCATTTAAAATAAAAATAATGGGGAGATAATAAGATTGTATTGTCTTCCTTTTTAAATTTAAAATACAAGGAGGAATTTATGAATTATTTAGAAGAATACAAAAAATGGTGTGAGGCAAATGAATTTGATGAAGAAACAAAAAAGGAATTGTTATCAATAAAAGATGATAAAATGGAAATAGAAGATAGATTTTACCAAGAACTAGAATTTGGAACAGCAGGGTTACGTGGAGTAATTGGTGCTGGAACAAACAGAATGAATAAATATACTGTAGGAAAAGCTACACAAGGACTTGCAAATTATATTTTAGAGCAAGGAACTAAAGAAAAAGGTGTTGCAATTAGTTATGACTCTAGAAGAATGTCAAAAGAATTTAGTATGCAAACAGCGCTTATTTTATGTGCAAATGGAATTAAAGCATATTTATTTGAAAATTTAAGACCAGTTCCAGAATTATCATTTGCAGTAAGAAATTTAGGATGTACAGCAGGGGTAATGATAACAGCAAGTCATAATCCACCAAAATATAATGGCTATAAAGTATATTGGGATGATGGCTCTCAAATTGTTTCTCCAAGAGATAAAGATATTATAGCAAAAGTAAGAGAAGTTAAAAATTTTAGTGAAATAAAAGAAATATCAGAAGAAGAAGCAAAGCAAAAGGGATTACTTACAATTATTGGAACACGGAATGGATGATAAATATCTTAAAGTTTTGAAAGATTCAGTATTAAATCCTGAAATAATGAAAGAAGAAGGAAAAAAATTAAAGGTTGTGTATACTCCATTACATGGAACAGGAAATACAATAGCCGAAAAGCTTTTACGCAGTTTAGGAATAGAAAATTTATATGTAGTTCCAGAACAAAAAGATCCAGATGGAAATTTCCCAACTGTAGATTATCCAAATCCAGAAGACCCAAAAGCATTTAAAATGGCCTTAGAATTAGCTAAAAAAGTTGATGCAGATGTGGTACTTGCGACAGACCCAGATGCAGATAGATTAGGAATATATGCAAAAGATGAAAAAACTGGAAATTACATGAATTATACTGGAAATATGTCAGCTCTTTTAATTGCAGAATATAGAATTTCTCAAATGAAAGAAAAAGGAATTCTTCCTAAAAATGGAATGTTAATAAAAACTATAGTATCTTCTAATCTTGCAGATGCAATTGCTAAAGAATATAATTTAGAATTAATAGAAGTATTAACAGGATTCAAAAACATAGGTGCTGTTATGAAAAAGGCTGAAGAAAATAAAGATAAAACATATGTATTTGGCTTTGAAGAAAGTTATGGATGTTTAATTGGAGATTATGCAAGAGATAAAGATGGAATTGCAGCAGTAATGGCACTTTGTGAAGCAGCATGCTATTACAAATCAAAAGGATTAACATTATGGGATCAAATGAATAAAATTTATGAAAAATATGGCTATTATAAAGAAACACAAGTATCTGTTGTAAAAGAAGGCGCTGAAGGTGCACAAATTATAAAAGATATGATGACTAAAACTCGTAATAAAGATATAGAAAAAATAGGTGATTATAAGGTTTTAACTTTTAAAGATATAGATAAAGATATTGTTAAAAATATGAAAACAGGGGAAATTACAAAAACTGGATTGCCAAAATCTAATGTTTTATATTACGAATTAGAAGATAATAGTTGGTGCTGTGTAAGACCTTCTGGAACAGAACCTAAAATAAAATTATATATGGGAATTAAGGGAACATCAAGCAGTGATGCAACAGAAAAATTGGAAAAATTAAAAGAAGCAATGGTAAAAGTTGTAGAAGAATAAAATAAAAATAATATAAAATTTTCAAAATTTTTAATTAAATTAGATTTTTTGAAAATTTTATATTATTATTTTTAGCTATTTTTTGGATTAATTGGAGCCCATCCATCAATAGTTCTTTGAATTGCTCCAAATAAATTTGCTTTGATTGTTGGGATTTCTTTTTGCCACAAATAAATTTGGTTTTTCATAGTTTCACGTTTGGAAGTTCCATCCATAGGGCATGCTTTTGGCATGACATCTATATTATATTTTTTAATAAATCTTCTTGTATCTTTTTCTTCTGCATAAATTAAAGGTCTAATTAAAGTTATTTTACTCCTATCCATATAACTTACAGGTGCAAATGTATTTATACTTCCTGCATAAAGTAGGTTTAATAAAAAAGTTTCTAAAACATCATCTTTATTATGCCCAAGTGCTATTTTATTACATCCTTCACGAATTGCAACTGAATTTATAATTCCTCTACGTAAATTTGCACATAAAGAGCAAGGATTTTTTTCTTTTCTTATATCAAAAACAATTTCTTGAGCACGACTATTTTCTATAAAAAGAGGAACATCAACTTTTTTACAAATATCTTCTAAAAGTTTTGTATCGAAATGTGGAAATCCTGGATTTATACTTATAGCAATAATTTCAAATTTTTTTGGATAAAATATTTGCAAGTTTTTAAATGCGTGTAAAAGAGTAATTGAATCTTTTCCGCCAGATAAACAAATTGCAATTTTATCATTTTCTTCAATCATATTATAATCTTCAATAGCCTTTCTCATATGGCTTAATATTCTTTGCATTTTTTCATCACCATTTTCTATTATAACAGACTTGTCAAGTATTGATTTTTAATAAATAAAAGTATATAATATTAAAAGTAAATTCAAAGGAGGTAAAATGAATTTAGATTTTTTTGAAAATTTAATTAATCATAATGAACATAAGAAAAACAAAGAAACAATAAATAACGAAAAAATAAATGAAGAAGAAGTTAAACTAGCTTACAAATTAGGAGCAATAGAAATATATACAGTAGATAGAATAGAAGAAAATGTGGCAGTTTTGCAAAACAATGAAACAAAACAAATAAAAAATATAAATATAGAAGAATTACCAGAAGAAATAAAAGATGGGACAGTATTAAAATGCATAAATGGAAAAATTTTTTTAGATAAAGAAACAGAAGAAGAAATTTCAAAACGAATAGAAGAAAAAATGAACCGATTATGGAACTAATGGAAGGGACAAAAGATGGCAAAAAGACAAAAGAAGAAAAATAAACTAATAATTAGTGTAATTGTTGTAATAATTTTATTTTTAATGACATTACTTGGAGCAAATCCGAATTTTATAAATAAAATATGTGAAACAATTGGAATTGAAAAAATTGCGAAAACACAAGAAACAGTAAATACACAAAAAAATATTCAAAATTTTAATCAGGATTTAAAAATATATTTTATAGATGTAGGTCAGGCAGATAGTATATTAGTTATAAATAAGGATCAGTCAATGCTAATAGATGCAGGAAACAATGATGACGGAGATTTAGTTGTGAATTTTATAAAAGAAAAGCAAATTACTAAATTAAATTATGTAATTGGCACACATCCACACGAAGATCATATAGGCGGTTTAGATGATGTAATAAACAATATAGAAATAGAAAAGTTATATTTACCAAAACAAAAAACAAATACAAAAACTTTTGAAGACGTATTAGATGCAGTAGAAAATAAAGGTTTAAATATATCTTCTCTAAAAAAAGGAGATATATTTAAACTTGGAGATGCAACAGTTGAAACTATGACAGATAGTATTTTAGATGATAGTAATTTAAATTTATCTTCAAATATATTAAAATTAACATATGGAAATAATAGTTTTCTATTTACAGGAGATGCAGAAACGAAAAATGAACAAACAGGAAATTGGGGGCATGTTGATTTATTAAAAGTTGGGCATCATGGTTCTAAAACAAGTTCTTCAAGTAATTTTATAAAAAGTTTATCTCCCAAATATGCTATAATTATGGTTGGAAAAGACAATTCATATGGACTTCCAAAAGATGAAATTGTAAAAAGATTAGAAAATGCTGGATGTCAAATATATAGAACAGATAGAAGTGGAACAATAGAGGTTACTTCAAATGGAAACGAAATATTAATTAATACTGAAAAATAAAGGCAGGATTTTAATTCCTGCAAATATATGTGCTTATAGCTCAGCAGGATAGAGCAGTCGCCTCCTAAGCGACCGATGGTGGTTCGAGTCCGCCTAGGCACACCAAATAAAAATAAACGTAATTTATGCGTAATAAAAATCAGTGGAGATTAAAATGGAAGAAAAATTTATGAAAGAGGCTTTAAAAGAAGCAAAAAAAGCATATGATAAATTAGAAGTGCCAGTAGGTTGTGTAATAGTAAAAGATGGAAAAATAATCTCAAGGGCGCATAACTTAAAAGAAACAAAGTTTGACACAACAAAACATGCAGAAATACTTGCAATACAAAAAGCAAGTAAAAAATTAAAATCTTGGAGATTAATAAATTGTCAAATGTATGTAACTTTAGAACCATGTTCAATGTGCGCAGGAGCAATAATTAACTCAAGAATAAAAAAATTATATATAGGTGCATTAGATAGTAAAACAGGGGCATGTGGCTCTGTTTTAAATTTATTAGAAGATTATAAATTTAATCATAAAGTAGAAGTTGAAAAAAATGTTATGAAACAAGAATGTGAGAATATTTTAAAAGATTTTTTTAAAAATTTAAGAAAAATAAAAAGTAAAAAATAAATGGGGGAAATATGAAAGAAAAACTAAATGATTTAGTAAATAAAAAATGGTTTCATATTGTTATAATGGTTATTATTTTAGCGGTATTAATGTTTATTTTAGGAATAACTATTTTAAAATATAATGTAGAAGGCGAAACAAATATGCCATTTAATTTAATAAAAATTTCTATAATAAGTACAGCAGAAGGAACTGACAAACATTCAGATACAAACAAATGGGCATTTGATATAAGCCAAAATAATGACATATTTTTATACATAGAAAAAAATGAAAATTATAAAAAAACAGAAGCACTAAAAAGTGTTTTAATAGATAATATTAATGTAAATAAACAAAAACAAATAGGGCAAACAATAATATATAAACCAGATGCAACATCTGAAAATCAAATATTTACTACAAAAGATGAAAATATAGTAAATACTATAGAATATGTTGGAGATACAAAATCAAATTTTAGAGAATTGAAAATCTTAAACCAAGGTGATAAATTAGCATTTAGAGTTGCCAATAAAGATGTTTGTAGTTATGAATCAAATGATGAAGAAACAATAAATCATAATGAGTTGCTAAAAAAAGCTAATTTAACAAAAGAAGATATTAGTTTAAATTTAAGTTTTGATATTACAATAAGTTTAGAAAATGGCAAACAATATAAAGGAACAGTAACTTTAGAATTGCCAGTTGGTAATATTATTGATGAAGGAACAGGAAAATTAGAAATAACAGATTTTAGTAATGTGATATTTAAAAGAATTAAAAATTAGAAAATTTTAATATTTACTTGAAAAAAGAAAAAATACATTATATAATACAGATGGTATGAAACTTAATCTTTGTATGGAAAGTAAGTCCAATAAAGACCTATGAATCTTGTCAGGTCCGGAAGGAAGCAGCAATAAGTAGTAAATCTTTATGTGGAAATGCTTTCCATAGAGAGATTGAGGTTCACACCATTTTTTAAGTATAAAGGATGTGAATAAATATGGGGTACACAGCACTTTATAGGAAATTCAGACCTATTTTATTTTCGGAAATAGTTGGACAAGAACATATAACAAGAACATTAAAAAATCAAATAATAGCAGGTAGAGTAGGACATGCATATTTATTTAATGGAGGAAGAGGTACTGGTAAGACTTCTGCTGCTAAAATTTTAGCAAGAGCAATAAACTGTTTAAATCCAAAAGATGGAGAACCATGCAATGAATGCGAAATATGCAAAGGTGCAATATCTGCTTCATTAACAGACATTGTTGAAATGGATGCTGCATCAAATAATAGTGTAGAAGATATAAGAGCTATACGTGAAGAAGTTAATTTTTTACCAACTAAAGCTAAATATAGAGTATATATAATAGATGAGGTTCATATGTTATCACAAGGTGCATTTAATGCATTATTAAAAACTTTAGAAGAACCACCAGAACATGTTAAATTTATTTTGGCAACAACTGAGCCTCAAAAGTTGCCAGCTACTATACTTTCAAGATGCCAAAGATTTGACTTTAAAAAAATATCAAATGAAAATATAATAAAAAGATTAAAAATTGTATGTGAGCAAAGCAATATTGAAATTACTCAAGGAGCATTAAATATAATTGCAACATTATCAGAAGGAGCTTTAAGAGATGCACTTTCAATACTTGAAAGATGTATACAAGATGGAGATAACGAAATAGATGAAGAAAAAATAAAAAATTTAGTTGGAATTCCTAAAATAGAATTTGTACATGGTATTGTAAGAGCAATTGCAGAATATAATGTAGAGGACGCTTTAAACTATATAAATAAAGTACTAGAAGAGGGAAAAGAGTTAAATAATTTTTTATGGGAAATTATAAAATATGTAAAAGATATTTTAATATATAAAACATCTGGAAAATTAGATTTATATAGTGAAGAAGATTTAAATAAAATTGATGATATTTCTAAAAAAATAGAAAAAGAAAGATTAATAAAATTAATATATGAATTTTCAAATTTAGACGGGGAAATGAAAAAATCTACTCAAAAAACAATTATGTTTCAGGCAGGAATAATAAAATTATGTAATAAAGAAAATGTAGATAATACAAGTCTAGAAAATAGAATTTCTAACATAGAAAAATATTTAAAATCTGGAAATATAAAAATTGCAAATAATAATCAAATTCAAAATTCTGTACCAGTAAGAACAGTTGTAAATAGGGAAAAAAATGAAACAAATACAAAAACTAGTACAAAACCTGTAGCAAATAAAGTTACAAAACAATTTTCAACTGAATCAAGTAAATATTGGCCTGAAATTGTAAATGACCTAAAAGCAAATGGGAAAATTGTGCTATATACAAATTTAATGAACACAAAAGCGGTAGAATTAAATGATATGACTGTTGGTATTGAATTCCCAAATGGAATTACATCATTTGGAAAAACAGTGCTAGAAAAACCAGAAAATGTTCGTGAAATATCAAATTTAGTTTCTATGGCTTGTGGAAAGCCAATGAATATAAAGTATATTCCAAATGGAAATACTGCAAGACAAATAACAAATGAAGATGCTTTACAAAATTTAGCAAATGATTCAGATATACCATTTAATATAATAGAATAAAATAAATATATAAGGAGGATATAAAAATGGCAAAAAGAGGAGGATTCCCAGGTGGAATGGGAGGATTTGGCGGAATGAATATAGGAAATTTAATGAAGGAAGCCAAAAAAATGCAAGCAGACATGGAAAAAACACAAACCCAGTTAACACAAATGGAGTTTACAGCAACAGCAGGTGGTGGTGCTGTAACAGCAGTTGTAACAGGAGCTAAGTTTATAAAATCTTTAAAAATTAAACCAGAAGTTGTTGATCCAGATGATGTTGAAATGTTAGAAGATTTAGTTTTAACATGTTTAAATGATGCATTTAATCAAGTTGATAATAAACAATCTGAACAAATGGGCAAATTCAATATTCCAGGATTAATGTAAAAAAGGATGTATAAAAAATGTCACTATATTCACCATCTATAGAAAAATTAATAGAAAGTTTTGAAAGGCTACCTAGCATTGGACATAAAACAGCTGCTAGGCTTGCTTTTTATATGTTAAATTGTTCAGAAGAGGAAACAAATGAGTTTATTTCTTCAATAGTAAATGCAAAAAAGAATTTAAAATATTGCAGTAAATGTTTTAATATATCTGATACAGATCCATGTTCAATATGTTCAAATCCAAAAAGAGATGAATCTGTAATATGTGTTGTAGAGGATGTAAGGGATATTGTTGCAATGGAAAAGACACATGAATTTAAAGGTGTTTACCATGTTTTGCATGGTTCAATATCTCCAATGAATGGTGTTGGACCAGATGATATAAAAATAAAAGAATTACTTGCAAGGCTTATGGATGGGCATGTTAAAGAAGTTATACTTGCAACAAATCCAAGAGTAGAAGGAGAGGCAACTGCTATGTATTTGTCAAAACTTATAAAACCATTAGGAATAAAGGCAACAAGAATAGCGCACGGAATTCCTGTTGGCGGTGATTTGGAATATACAGATGAGGTTACCTTAACAAAGGCTTTAGAAGGAAGAAGAGAATTATAATATTTAAATTAAGAGGAGTTATTTGACTCTTCTTTTGCTTTTTGAATTGCAATTATAGCTAAATTATCTGCAACAGCAGTTAAAAATGCAGCTAAAAGGCCAGATTGCTCACTATCTAAATCATTTGAAATTGCAATAGCAAGAGAGCTTGCAAGTCCAACTAAATTATTAGCTGATAAATTTTCAAAATACAATAAAAACACCTCAATATATATTATGAGGTGTTTTTACAATTGTTACTTTTTTAATAATATAGAGCAAATATCATGTGTAGAATATTTATTTGCTAATAAACTAGTATTTTTTTTCATAGAATCCAATTTTTCTTGGTTATTAATTATATTTTCTAAAATTTCTTTTGGATTATCATCTTTTTTAATCCATTTTGCAATTCCTTTACTTTCTAAAAATTCTGCATTTTCTTCTTCTTGACCAGGGATTGGATTAATTATAATCATAGGTAAATTAGAAGCTAAACTTTCTGTTGTGGTAAGCCCGCCAGGTTTTGTTACAACTATATCAGAAATACTCATAAATTCTGGAACTTTATTTGTGTATTCCAAAACTCTAACTTGTGATTGTTTATTAAATTCGTCTACTATTTTTTCAAAGTTTTCTTTCATTTTTAGATTTTTTCCTGCAATTGCAATTATTTGTAAATCATTGAAGTCTTCTATAAATGATTTAAAAATTTGAACTGTTTTGGTTTTACCTAATCCAAATTCTCCACCACCAAAGAATAAAACTATTTTTTTATTGTCTTCAAATTCCAATTGCTTTAAAATTTCTTTTTTATCGTATTTTTGTAAAAATCTATCAGATAAAGGAATTCCTGTTGCAAATACCTTATTTTTATCAATACCTTTAGAAACTAGGTAATCTTTCATTTTTTCGTGTGCTACAAAATAATAATTTGTAAAATCATGACCAACAAGCCATTGATCATGTGGTGCAAAATCTGTCATTATAGTTGCAAGCTCAAAATCTACTTTTTGCTTTCTTTTTAAATAACTACACATTTGGCTTCCAAATGGATGTGTAGAAATTACTAAATCTGGCTTTTCCTCCTTTAAAAGTTTTAAAAGCTTAACTGCCATAATTTTATTTGATCTTGTAGAAATATGTGCAAGAATTCCTTTTTGTGATGCTGAATAAATATGCCCCCATGCCCAAGGTGCCTTTTTTGCCATTTGCCTATAAGCTGCTGTAGTTAACTTTTCTACACCTTTATTTACATATTTCATACAATCTATTAATTTTGTTTGTGTATCTTTATAATTTGTGTTTATTACATTTTCTATGGATTTTGCAGCAGATAGATGACCACCACCATATGATGCATAAAAAATCAAAATCTTTTTCATTATAACCTCCATCTATTTAACAACTTTTTATTTATTTTATCAAAATTTTATAAATTTTGGAATATTTTTATTAAATAAATGCAAAATATATGTAAATATAAAATTAAGCTAAATATAGAAATGAGGGATATTTTGAAAAATTTAAGAAAAATAATGTTAGTCATGTGTATTTTATTAATTATAGGAACTATATTTACTATTGTTTCAGATCAAAATAAATTAGAAAATACAAGTTATGCAAAAGCAACAAATTCATCAGATATTCAATTAATGGCAAGGGCAATAAATGGTGAAGCAAGGGGAGAACCATATGAAGGACAAGTAGCAGTTGGAGCAGTTATATTAAATAGAGTAAAGAGCTCGCAATTTCCAAATAGTATATCTGGAGTAATTTATCAAGCTGGAGCTTTTACAGCTGTATCAGATGGTCAAATAAATTCACCAATTAGTGAAAATTCGACAGTTTATAAAGCAGCAAGAGATGCAATTAATGGATGGGATCCAACTGGAGGGTGTATATATTATTTTAATCCAGACACAGCAACTAATAAGTGGATATGGTCAAGGCCATTAGTAAAGGTAATAGGAAAACACAGATTTTGTAAATAAAATAGGAAAGGAGAATCGTATAGTTTTATACGTATATTAATTATGAAAAAATTAAAAATAAATGAAGGCTTTTTAAAAGCATTTACAATTATATTATTATTGGTGATTGCAACACTTGGAATTACACTTTATAAAAAACAAGAAGAAATAACAAGAACATCAGAAAATTCATTTAATATGGCTTTTTATGAATTAGTTGATTATGTTCAAAATGTTGAAGCATATCTTGCAAAATCATTGGTTTCAACTACATCTGAAAGAGGAGCTGAAACATTAACACATTTATGGAGAGAAGCAAATCTTGCACAAAGTTGTTTGTCTAAGCTTCCTGTTGAAAGTCAAGAATTAGAAAATACAGAAAAATTTTTAAATCAAGTAAGTGATTATAGTTACTCATTATCTAGAAAAAATATATATGATGAGGATTTAACACAAGATGATTTGAAAAATTTAAAACAATTACACCAATATAGTGTTGAACTAGAAAATACATTAACACAACTTTCAGAAGATATAAATAGTGGAAGAGTTAATTGGAAGGATTTAACAAAAGATGAAAATGTAAATTTTGCAAAACAAGTTTCAAATATATCTAAAGATAGTTTTAAAAATATGGAAGAAAATTTTCATGAATATTCTGGTTTAATATATGATGGTGCATTTTCTGAACATATAACAAGTAAAGAAAAGAAAGGGCTTACAGGAGATGATATAACAGAAGAAACTGCAAAACAAAAAGTAGAAGAATTTATTGGCAAAGAAAAAATAAAAGAAATTAATAGTTTGGGATTTGCAGAAAATGCAAATATTCCATCATACAATTTCTCATTAAAAACTGAAGAATGTGATAATATAAATGTTTCTATTTCAAAAAAAGGTGGACATATTATTTATATGAATGGGAATAGAGAGGTAAATTCAGAAATTATATCTTATGAGGATGCAGTAAAAAATGGAAGTAAATATCTTGATGAAAAAGGTTTTAAAAATATGAAAGAAACATATTATTTAAAACAAGAAGGAATGCTTACGATAAATTATGCGTATGAGCAAGATGGAGTCATAATGTATCCAGACTTAATAAAAGTAAAAGTTGCATTAGATGATGGAAGAATATTAGGAATTGAAACAACGGGATATTTAAATAATCATACAGTAAGAGATATAAGTAAAATAAAAATTAGTAAAGATGAGGCTAAAAAGACATTAAATAAAGAATTAAACATTATGAGTGAAGGTCTTGCTGTAATTCCAACGGAATGGGAAAGTGAAGTACTATGTTATGAATTTAAGGGAAAAATTGAAAATCAAGAATTTTTAGTCTATATAAATGCAGAAAATGGAAAAGAGGAAGACATTTTAATAATTACAAATACGCCAAATGGAACACTTACAATGTAAAAAAAGGAGCATGCTCCTTTTTTTAATGTCTTTTATATGTATCTTTTGATAATAAAGATTGACTAATAATATTCCCGTCTTTTTTTAATATTTTGTATGCTTCAGAATTTATACTATAAGATGTTTTACTTGTAATTCTAGAATAAATTTCTACATCATAATCTTCTGAAGTTTTTAAACCTAAAATTTGAAAATTTGCAACACCAGAAGATACAGAACAAAGAATTTTTATAGGGTAATTTCTATTGTTTTTAAATTTAAAATCTATTGCTCCATATACTACAGTTGCATCTCTACTAGCTCCTGCATAAGATGGTACAAATTGATGGTTTGTTCTTTCTGTAATTTCAAGATTTGCATAAACTACAGCATTATATAATGTGGTTGTTATTTGGCAAATTCCTCCACCCAAACCATCTTCAACACGACCACTAACATAAATTGGAGCCTCTTTGTAACCAGCAGCAATTGTTCTTTCTCCAACTACTTTATTGTAAGAAAATTCTTCACCAGGCATAACAACAGTTCCATTAATTTTGTTTGCAGCAAGTCTTAAATTAGTTGTTCTATTTACATTTTGGGCAGAATAATTAGTTGAAAAGCTTGATAGTTGATCTGGAAAAGCTTCGCTTCCAATCATATTTGTTGTAACATTTGGGTAAAGAACTTTAAGTGGAATTGTACATTCTTTTTCACTTTCATTTAATAATTTTTTTGCATCTTCTATAGAAATGTCAAAATCTATTCCATTTTCACTTGGAAATACTGCAAGAGGTTCTTGAGTAAAATAGGCATCAACAGCATCTTTATGTACTTCATTATAAATTTTTTCTATATCTACTTCATTTGGCTTTTTTGATTTGGTTATAATTTCAATTTTATTGTCTTTAACATTTAAGTTTTTTATATTATTTTCTATAACTGTTATCATTTGAGAAACATCAACAATATTTCCATCTTGCCCTTTTGTAATTATTAGATTGTTATTATCTATATAATAACTACTCTCAATAATTTTGTCAGGAAGTTTTGTTGAAATATCATCTAAATCTTTTTTTAAACGCTCTGTATCTAATGAAAATGTTGGTTCAATATTTTTATTTACAATTAGTGTAGATAAAACTTCAAAATTATTTTTTATAAAATTTTTATTTCTACCAATATTATATGATAAATCTACTGCTTCATTTATATTAAATTTTATATTTAAATCTGAAAGATTTATAGATGTTTCATAATCACCATGTTTTAAAATTATTTCTTCTGGTAGATAATTTTGTATATATTCATTTAATTTTTTTGTTGCATCATCTTTGCTTAAATTTGAAACATCAATGTTTTTTATATATATTCCTGAAAAAATATTTTCATTTTTCATATTTGAAAATGAGAATATTAAAAATATTGTTAATAATATTATAATAAAAATTGATAACAAAATTCCAAATATTGATAATGTACTAAGAGTTTTTTTGTTTTCTATAATATCTGTACTTATATTTTCATTTTCTTTTATTTCTACTATTTTATTTTCTTTTTCTTTTAAATTATTTTCTAGTGACATTTAATATACTCCTAAATATTTATCTAATTTATTATATCATATTTTTTATTGAAATGTGAAAAAAATAAAAATTACCAAAATAATTTTTTAAAAAATACAAATAATAATTTTAATAAAACTTTAATTTGAGTTTTATTAGTTAGGAGGATGTTATGTCTAGAAATAGTAAGTTAATATCTGAAAATTTAAGAGAAGAAATAGCAAAAGAATTAGGTGTCTATGATCAAGTAAAAAAAGATGGAGGAAGTTGGGAAAACGTTTCATCTAAAACTTGTGGAAACATTGTAACAAAGGCAATAGAAATAGCAAACAGATCAGTAGAAAATAAGTAGATATGAAAAATGAAGGGAAATAAGGGAAAAACTTTATTTCCCTTTAAAAATATATTGCAAAATTTAATCAATAATCATATAATTTAAAAGAGGTGAAAAAATGAAAAAATTATTAGTAAAAGACATTTTAAAAGTTACAGGAGGAAAATTAGTTATAGGAGATTGTGAAGAAGTTTTAGAAAACTTTTCAAAAGATACAAGACAAATTAAAGAAAATGATACATATGTTGCAATAAAAGGGGCAAATTTTGATGGAAATAAATTTTGGAAGCAAGCTCTGGAAAAAGGTGCTAAAGCGGTAATTGTTCAAGATATAGACTTTTCTAAAGAGGATTTAACAAAATACAAAAATAAAATTATTATAAAGACAAAAGATGTATTAGAATCATTATATGAAATTGCAAAATATAAAAGAAGTTTATATGATATACCAGTAGTCGGGGTTACAGGAAGTGTAGGAAAAACAAGTACTAAAGATGTTATTGCAAGTGTACTTTCAAAAAAATATAAGACCTTAAAAACTGAAGGAAATAATAATAATAATATTGGACTACCATTTACAATATTAAATTTAAAAGACCATGAGGCAGCTGTTATTGAAATGGGAATGAATCATTTTAATGAAATTAGTCTTTTAACAAAAATTGCAAAACCAACTATTTCAGTTATAACTAATATTGGAACATCACACATAGGAAATTTAGGATCTAGACAAAATATTTTAAAGGCAAAGTTGGAAATTTTAGAGGGTATGACAAAACCACTATTGGTATTAAATAATGATAATGATATGCTTCATGATTATTATGAAAAAAATAAAGAAAATATAAAAATGATTACATATGGAATTGAAAATAAAAGTGACTTAATGGCAAATGATATTATAAAAAAAGAAAATGAAAGTATTTTTTCATATGAATATAATCAAAAGAAATATAAAGTAAAAGTTCCTGTTGGAGGAGAACATTTTATATTAAATAGTCTGTGTGCAATTGAGGTAGGGAGACTTTTAAATATAGAAGATGAGGCCATAATAAAAGGAATTGAAGAATTTAAATTGACAAATAAAAGGATGGATATAAGTACTTTAAAAAATGGAGCTACAATTATTAATGATAGTTATAATGCAAGTTTTGAGTCAATGAAGGCATCATTAAAAAATCTTTCTGAATACAAAAATAAAAGAAAAATTGCTGTACTTGGAGATATGTTTGAACTTGGAAGTTTTTCAGAGCAATTACATAAAAATGTTGGAGAAGAAGTATATAATAATAAAATAGATATTTTAATATGTGCAGGGGAAAATGCAAAATTTATTGCTAAACAAGCAGAAAGCTTAGGTATGAATAAAGAAAATATTTTCTATTTTAAAGATAAAAATGAAATTGTAGATAAATTAAAGAGTATTATAAATAAAGATGATATAATTTTGTTTAAAGCGTCAAATGGAATGAGGTTTTTTGACATAGTAGAAAATATAAAATAATATAAATAAAAAATCCATAAAACTATGGATTTTTTAATTTTTTGTGGTATAATATGAATACTAAAAATAAGATATAAAAATGAAGGCAATAAAAAGCAAAGCTTTCCTTAGGGAGGATGTCAAATGATTTTTAAAGATTATTATAAAATACTAGAATTAGATTCTAGTAGAGTAACAATAGATGAAATAAAAAGTGCATATAGAGTTGCTGCAAAAAAATATCATCCAGATGTAAATGTTGGAGATAGTTTAGCAGAGGAGAGAATAAAAGATATAAATGAAGCTTATAGAGTATTATCTACTCCAGCACAAAAAAGAAAATATGATAGAACATGGAATAGTAGTGTAGGAAAATTAAAAAAATCATCAGATAAAATGGAAAAAAGCTCAATAATAGGAATGTTTTTGGGAAACATAGAAAATAAGCAAGAAGTAAAACAAAAAAAAGACCCTATAAAAGGTGAAAATATAGAAACAAAAATAGAAGCAAGTTTAGAGGATGCTTTTTTTGGAAAAGAAAAAACAATAGTTTTAAAAAATAATAATGGAAAACCAAAAACACTATCAATAAAATTACCAGAAGGAATAAGAGATGGAGAAAAAATAAGGCTAATTGGTCAAGGAAAACATGGAAAAAATGGTGGAAAAAATGGTGATTTATTAATTCAAATTAATATAAAAAACAATGATAAATTTATTTTAAAAGGATATGATATATACACTAATTTATTATTAACTCCATGGGAGGCAAGTTTAGGAACAAAAATAGATATACCTACAATTGATGAAACTACAAAAATATATATACCACAAGGTGTGCAAACAGGTGAAAAAATAAAAATACCAAATAAAGGTTATAAAGATGGAAATGGTGGCAGAGGAGATTTATTTGCAGAAGTAAAAATAATGGTACCAAAAGAGTTAACAGATGAAGAAAAGGCAATATTTGAAAAACTAAATAAAATATCAAACTTTAATCCAAGACTTAAGGTTTAAATAATAATACTATTATGTTGACAAATAAGCAAAAATACATTATAATAAATATTAGTGATTAAATCTGAGACAAACTATGGATTAAGGCATAGGAATGGGGTGTATAAAAATGGAGATGATGCAAGGAAAACACTTTAGCATTACAGATCCAAAGGGGGTAAATACTGTTATTTACCAAGTAAACAAAACAGAAAAAGAGTTTATGAATGAATATCCAAAATATACAGTTGAAAGATTAGACCATACAGAGGAATTGGTTGGGAATTTCAACAAAAAAACTTTTTATGTTAATGAACCTCAAAAAGATGGAAATCAACTAGTAATTTTATCTTTTGCGCAAGATAAAGTTGTAATAAATTCTGGTCTTTTATTAGGTAATGAAGTAAAAATAACAAAAAGACCAACACCTTTTAAATTTAACACATTATATTCAGAAGAAGAAATGGAATATAAAGATTTTGACTATACACCAAATTTAAAAAGGTCAATATCAATTATAGACCCTGAAACTACAGAAGAAGTAAAACCTGTACTTTATTTTGATGAAAAAACAAATGAAGTAAAGGGAAAATGCAAGTTAAAACCATATAAGTCTTATTTCGCATTCGAAATAAGAGAAGGAAAATAAGGAGGAGAATTGATTATGGCAAATGCTAATGCAAAATCAAAACCAGCAGGGATTAATGATAAAGTAGATATAGATGTAATGTCTATGGTACAAATAGTAGAAAAGGAAAATAAAAAAGATGCACCAGTAAAAACAGTAGTAACAAATTCTGCAAAAGTAATTGGGATTTTAAGTACAGATTTAGATTTAGGTGTAACTATAAAAGCATATGATGGTGTAAAGGAAAAAGAAGATACAGTGGCAAGATAATTTATTACAAAAGAGAAGGTGATTATTAATGAATTATAAGGTTGAAGGTGCAATAAAGAAAAATAAAAAACCATTTATAATAAGTGTAATACTATGGGTAATAATAACCATAGTATTTATTGTGCCATTGTCATATAGTGTATATGCAGCAACATATAAAGGAGGCTTTAATGGCGAACTATTCATGAAAATGTTTGGTAACGCAATTCAAAGGCCTTTTAGCGTTATTGGGAAAATTATAGAAAAAGGAGCAATAGGAGAATTTTTCAAAATTGAAATAGGATTTACATTGTTTTATTCAATATTTTTCTTTATTGGTTTTGTAAAATCTGCTCCAAAACATGAATATTCAGATATTGAACATGGTTCAAGTGACTGGAGTAAAAATGGTGAACAATATCAAATATTAAATAAAAATAAAGGAATTATATTGGCAGAAAATAATTATTTACCAGTTGACAAAAGAGGAAATGTAAATGTATTGGTAGTTGGACGGTTCTGGTTCTGGTAAATCTGCATCATATTCAATACCAAATGCATATCAAATGCTTGGCTCATACATATTTACAGATCCAAAAGGAGAATTATATGATAGAACAGCAGGCTATTTAAAACAAAATGGCTATGATATAAAGGTTTTAAATTTGGTAAGACCACAGTATAGTGATGGTTATAATCCATTAATGCATATAACTTCAGAGCTAGATGTAGACGTCATTGCAAATACAATAGTAAAAGGCCAAAAATCTGAAGGTGGTGGCTCAGACCCATATTGGGATGATATGGCAGAAATGTTATTAAAATCATTAATATATTATCTAATAGCAACAAGACCTGAAGAAGAACAAAATTTAGCAAGCTGTGCAGAACTTGTAAGGGCAGCAAATGCAAATGGAGGAAGTAACTTACTTACAGAATTGATAAGTCAGCTACCATATGATCATCCAGCAAGAATGTATTATAAATCAATAGAAATAGCACCAGAAAAAACATATGGCTCAATTTTAAGTTCACTTCAATCAAAACTTGGAAAATTTGACTCAAAAGAAATTGCGGAATTAACATCTACAGATACTATAGATTTTGAAGAAATAGGAAACAAAAAAACAGCAGTATATGTTATATCATCAGATACGCACACAGCATATGACTTTTTACTTACAATATTTTTCTCACAAATGATACAACAACTATATGATTATGCGGATCAAAATGGAGGAGCATTAAAAACTCCAACATATTTTATATTAGATGAGTTTGCAAACATTGGAAAAATACCAGATTTTGATAAAAAAATATCAACATCAAGAAGTAGGAAAATATCATTTAGCGTAATATTGCAAAATGTTGATCAATTAGAAGCTGTATATGAAAAATCATATGAAACAATAATGGGTAACTGTGACACACATGTATTTTTAGGAAGTAACTCATATAAAACAGTAGAATATTTTTCAAAGGCACTTGGCGAAAAAACAATTGATAGAGATAGTATATCAATAAATAGAGATAAACAAAATATGAAAACAGGAAAATCAATATCAGACCAAGTAATGGCAAGAGCTCTTATGACACCAGACGAACTACGTAGACTAGATAATGATATGTGTATTATATTTGAAAAAGGGATAAAACCTGTAAAAGCCCCTAAGTTCTATTATTTTAAACACCCAATGGCAAAGCAAATGGCTGCATGTGAAATAAGCCATAATGATATAGGAGAAATAGAAAGAGGAACATGGAGAAAATACAATCCATATAACCCATATGTAGAAGAAAAAGAAGAAAATACACAGGAGAATTTAAAAGTTGAATCATTAGATGATTTATTTGAAGATATAGATGCTCCAAAAAAAGAAGAAAAAAATAAAAAATCAAATGTAATGGACAATAATAAACAAGATGGAGGAATAAATTTATTTGATTTAGGAAATGATGAGGAAGAAAACTTAACAAAATCTGTGACAAAAGAAGATGATGAATATGATCTACAAAAAGAATTGGAAGCAAAATTTGATGAATTATTTGGGCCAATAGATGACTAAAAAATCAAAATCTATAATTGTTAATATTAAAATAGGAAATTGCCTTAATGGCAATTTTTTATTTAATTTAAACTAAATAAAAGCGAAAAAAAATTCGCTAAAACTATTGCAAAAAATAATTAAATATAGTAGAATAATTTTCAAATAAAAAAGGAGAAAAATATGAAGTTTGTACATATAGCAGATATGCACTTTGATAGTCCATTTGTAAATTTATCAAATAAAGAAAATTTAGGAGAAATAAGGCGACTAGACCAAAGAAAAGCATTTAAAAAAGTAATTGAATATATAAAAGAAAATAATATAGAATTTTTATTTATTGCTGGGGATTTATATGAACAAAAATATATTAGAAAGTCAACAATAGAGTATATAAATAATTTATTTATGCAAATTCCGAATACAAAAATATATATAACTCCAGGAAACCATGACCCATTTATAAAAAATTCATATTATAATGATTTTTCATGGAGTGAAAATGTAAAAATATTTAATTCAAAAATAGAAAAAATAGAGTTAGAAAATATAGACATATATGGTTATGGATTTGATGATTTTTATTGTAAAAATTCTGGAATTGAAAATATTGGAATAGAAAATAAAAATAAAATTAATATATTAATAACACATGGTTCAATAGATGCAAGTTCAGAAGTTGATGCTGTTTATAATCCAATAAAAAAATATAAAATAAAAGAAAAAGGTTTTAACTATGTTGCACTTGGACATATTCACAAATTAAGTTATAATGAAGAACAAAATCAAAATATTGTTTATCCTGGTTCAGTTATTTCCTTGGGTTTTGATGAGACTGGAAAACATGGTATGATAGTTGGAAATTTAGAAAAGAAAAAAATAAATTTAGAATTTATTCCATTAGATGACAAAGAATTTAAATTATATGATTTAGATGTTACGCAAATTAATTCAAAAGAAGAATTAATAGAAAAAATAAATGAATTAAATTTTTTAGAAAATGAATTAGTAGAACTTATATTAATTCGGAAAGAGAAATTTTGAAATAAATAAATATGAAATTTTAAAATTAATAAATAATGAAAAAATAATAAAAATAAAAAATAAAACACGGAATAAATTATGATTTAGAAAAATTATCAAATCAAACGACATTAAAAGGATTATTTGCTAAAGAAATGTTAGAAAAAATAAAAAATGTAAAAAATGAAGAAGAAAAAGAAATAATAGAAAAAGCAATAGAAATAGGATTAGAAGCATTAAAATAATTAAATAGAATTAATTATAAAAGGAGATAAAAATTGAAAATAAATAAAATAAAAATAAATTCATTTGGTAAATTAAGAAATAAAGAAATTGAATTTAAAAATGGAATAAATATTTTATATGGTGAAAATGAGTCAGGAAAATCAACAATAATGAATTTTATAAAAAATACTCTTTATGGTATTTCAAAAAATAAAAAAGGAAAAGAAATTTCAGATTATGATAAATATAAACCATGGGGAAAAGAAGAATTTTCAGGAAAATTGGAATACACTTTAGATAATAATGAAAAATATGAAATATATAGAGACTTTAATAAAAAAAATCCAAAAATATATAATGAAAATTCAGAAGATATTTCAAAAGAATTTAATATAAATAAAAAAACAGGAAATGAATTTTTTTATGAACAAACAAAAGTAGATGAGGAATTATTTTTGTCAACAGTTGGTATGTTACAATCAGAAATTAAATTAGAAAAAAATAATCAAAATATATTAGTACAAAAGTTGGCAAATTTAGCATCAACAGGTGATGATAATGTATCATATAAACGAGCAATAGAAAGAATAAATAGAAGGCAATTGGATGAAATAGGAACAGACAGGTCAAAAGAAAAACCAATTAATTTATTAAAAAAACAAATACAAGATTTAGAAATAAATAAAATTAATTTGGAACAATATCAAAATAAAAAATATGAGATTGAAGAAAATGAAAAAAAATTATTAAATGATTTAAATAATCTGAAAAATGAAAATAATTATTATAATGAAATAAAATTATTAATAGAAAATAAAAAAATAGAAAAAGAAAAAATAAATATAAAAGAAAATATTAATAAAGAAAATAATGAAAAAATTAATTTATTAAAAAAAGAAATAGAAGAAAAAAATAAAAAAATAAATATTGAAAAAAATAAAAATAATTTAAAATCAAAAAATAAAATAAATAAAAAAATAAAAATATATTTTTTATTTTTAATAATAATAAATATAATTTTATTATTTATTTTAAAAAATAAATTTAAATATATTATTTTAATTA
>ERZ827423.1182-NODE-1182-length-27037-cov-4.883774_pt1 | contig 27037 bp, 19 predicted proteins | sample MGYA00519775_ERZ827423 | MGnify/ENA primary metagenome ERZ827423 (study PRJEB31778, sample SAMEA3449296) | human gut metagenome | biome: human gut; feature: human-associated habitat; material: faeces | place: United Kingdom | collected 2010/2012 ...
TTGTTTCTGCCACTGGCAGCAACAACCGAAAACCCCTTTGGAAACCTTCGGGCAAAAACACTTAGCTCTACTCTTGAAATATCGGTGTTGTTAGCTTGACAGCCCCTCGCATATCTTACTCGAACAGGTCGTCGTCGTCCTCATCGTCGTCGTTCGCGTCGATCAGGAAGTCGTCGTCCTCATCCTTCTTTTTGCCCAGACCGAAGAGACCCTTCTTTTTCTTCATCGGCTTGATCTCCTCGCGCTTTTTGCCCTTCACGCCGAAGTGATCCTCGCGCGCCTGCGTCTTGAGCTTCTGCACATCCTCGCCGCTCAGGCGGATGGTCTCCTGCGCGGCCTCGGTCTTTTCCTCGTCGGCCTTCGGCGCTTCCGCCTTGGCCTGTTCCTCCTTCAGCGCGCCCTCCACGTCGAGCCTGCCGAAGATGCGGGTCTTGGAATCGTCCACCTTGCCCTGCGGCGTGAACTCCGGGCGCTCCTCGACGGGCGCGACGCGGAGCGTCTTATCGGTCGGCACCTCCTGCTGGGCGCGGCGGCGGCGGTTCTCCTCGCCCTCCGCCCTGCGCAGCGCATCTCTGGCCGGGGTGGAAGACGGCTGTTCATCCGCCTTGAACTCCGGGGTCGGCACAATCTGCGCCTCCGCCCGGTTCTCCTCCGGCTTTTTCGCGTCCTTTTCCGGCTTGGCGCTGCCCGCGTTCTGCGCGCGGCGGCGGCGCTTGCCGAAGGAATCGCGCACATCCGGGGACAGCTCAATCGTGTCGATCGCCTGCGCCATGCGCTTCTTGCGCTTGGCGCCGCTGACGCTGCTCATCGCCACCAGCAGGACGATCACCGCCGCCAGCACGCCCGCCACGGTGTACAGCACGACGGGGTTCACGCGCTGGGCGATGATTTCGCCGATGGTCGGCACGGGGGTGGCCGTCGGTTCCGGGCTGGGCGTCGGCGGCACGGCCGTCGGCGCGGGCGTGGCCGTCGGTTCGGGGGTCGGCGCGACATAGGCCAGCTCGATGACGTTGGAATCGTATGCCTTGTCGTTGCCCGCCGCATCCTTGCCGGAAACCACGAACTGAATCTGACCCGCGATGCTCGTTTCCAGATCGAACACGAGCGTGCGGCTCTCGCCGGAGGGCAGCGACGGAATGGTGGCGACGGTCGTTCCGGCTTCCTTTACGGTGAGGGTCGCCGCGTCCGTCTGGCCGATGTTCTTCACCTGCACGGCGAAACGGACAACCGCCGGTTCGCTGTAAATGGTGGTGGTCTGCGCCTGCGCGGTCACGTCGAGCACGAGCGCCTGGCTCGCGTCCTGCGTGGTGATCGTCAGCTCCTCGGAGGCGACGGAGACCGCCTCGCCGTTGTCGCTCATGCCGTCCACCTGAACGGTGACCGCGCCGCTCTGTGCGGGCGCCCACTCGATGGTCTGCTCGAAATTCGCGCCGGCGGCCAGCGAAATATCGGAGGCCATCACGGTGCCGTCGCTGAGCGTAGCGGTCAGGCCGGTGTAGCCGTTATTGCCCGTGTTTTTGATGCTCAGCTTCAGATGGATCTTTTCGCCGGGATATACGTTGTCGCCCGCGTCGGTCGTCAGCGCAGTCTCCAGCCCATCCTGCGCCAAGGTCACGGTCTTGCGCGCCATGTCGGAAATGGTGTAGGTCTTGCTCTCGCCGCTGGCCTGATAGGTCACGGTCGGCTTGCTGACCAGCTCGCTGTCGCCCATGGTGAAGCTATCCTGAAGCGTCACCTTTTCGCCGACGGACAGGGAGGGCGCGGTCAGCTTTTTGCTGCTGACGCCCTCGTTGCTGATGGCGATGTTGCGCAGCTCGATGTTGCCCGTGTTGGAGAGGGTGTATTCCACCGCGACCTTCTGCCCCTTGCGCGCGCTCGTCGGCGAAAGGGTATACGTCGCGGTCAACTGCGGCGCGGCGGCCTCGGTCTGGATGGTCACCGGCACGGCGCGGACAACCTTTTCCAGCCCGTTGCCCGAATCAAAGCTGTACTGAATGTAATACTTGATTTTGCCTTCTTTGATCTGGTCCTGCGTCACGTGCCACGTGCCGGTATAGGTCACGCTCTGCTCGCCCTGCAGGCCGTTATACGTGCTCACGGGCACGCCGCCGGTCGGATCATAGAGCGAGATTTCCTCGGTCATATCCGTCTGGCTGCTGTTGTAAATCTTGATGGTGATCGAGACGTCCTGCTCGGAGATGACGGACTGCGGTTCGCTGAGCGAGGAGACGCGGATGGGGTCGGCCTCCGCCATCGCAAAAGCCGAAACGGCGAGCAGGAACACCAGCATCACCGCGGCGGCAGCCAGACGGAACCCTCTTGAGCGATTATCCATGTTGATATCAGGGCCGAAAGACCCCTTCCTCCCTTCACAAGCGGGCAAGCCCGCATAGCGATGTCAAAAGCATATAAAACCACTTTGGATTATTGTATTCGATTCGACGATTTCTGTCAAGCGCCGACAGCGCTTCAGCCGCTTTTTACCGTTTCTTCCTCAGACCAGCCATGCCGCCGCCCATACCCCCGCCGCGTAGGCCACAAGCGCCGCCGGAACGGCATAGCGCGACCGCTTCACCCCCGCCGCGCCCAGATAGAGCGACGCGGTGAAAAACACCGTTTCGCTCGCCCCGCTGATTACGCAGCAGAGCCGCGCCGCCCGGCTGTCCGCACCCATGCGCGCCATCACATCGCTGACCGCCGCCAGCGCCGCCGAACCGGAGAGCGGGCGCAGCAGAACGACGGCGGCCGCCTCGCCCGGCAGGCGCAGCGCCTCCAGCGCCGGTCTCAGCGCCTCGGTCAGCGCGCCCAGCAGTCCGGTTTCGCGCAGAAGCGCCGTCAGCGTGAGGACGGCGCACAGGCATGGCGCCATCTGCAAAAGCGTCTCCATGCCCGCCTTCGCGCCGCGCACAAACGCGCCGTATACGTCGATCCGCGCAAACAGCCCCGCCGTCAGCACCGCGGCGCAGAGCGCGGGCAGGAACAGCGCGCTCACGCGCCGCACCTCGCAAACGCGCGGCAGGCCGCAATGCCGCACAGCGTCGAAGCCGCCGTCGCCAGCAGCGTGGGCAGCACGATATCCGCCGGATTCGCCGCTCCGGCCTGCGCGCGCAGGGCGATCATCGTCGTCGGCAAAAGCTGAACGCTCGACGTGTTCACCACCAGAAACAGAATCATCGCGTCGCTCGCCCGCCCGTCCGGGTGAACGCGCGCCATTTTCCGCATCGCCGCCATCCCCGCCGGGGTCGCCGCGCCGCCCGCGCCGAGCATGTTCGCCGACAGATTCAGGCTGACGTCGCCCAGCGCCGCCTCCTCCCCCGGCGCAAAGCGGAACAGGCGCGAAAGCGGCTTTTCCATCGCCCGCGCCAGCGCGTCCGCCGCGCCGCTCTCCCGCAGAACGCCGAGCAGCCCGCCAAAAAACGCATACGCGCCCGCCAGCCTCATCAGCAGCCCGACGGCCTCCCCGCCGCCGGAAAGCAGCGCGCGCTGCGCGGCGTCCGGCCGCCCCGTCGCCGCCGCGTAAAGAAGCCCCGCCAGCATCAGCGCGCAGAAAACGCCGTTCATGCCATCACCCCGTCGAAGGTATGAAACCGGCGGGGAAAAAAGAAGCCGCCTCTCCGGCACACGCAAAGAGGGCGCCGCCTTCCTCCGACCTTTGCACGCGGATAAAGGCAACGCCCTTCTTGATATGCCTGATGCGTTTTGGATGCGTTTCGGGGCAATCCCCCGTTTTCTTATCGGATCATTACTGAATCATTCATTCCCGGATCATTACAGGATCAGATCGTGCAGACCCAGCGGCGGCACATCCTCCGCCTTTTTGCCCAGCTTGACGCACTTCATCAGCAGCTTCGCCGTGTCGATGCTCGTCACGCAGGCAATGCCGTATTCAACCGCCATGCGGCGCAGGCGGAAGCCCGCGCGCATCGGGTCGCGGCCATGGGTCGGCGTGGCGATAATCAGGCGGATTTTGCCGGAATCGAACAGCTTGGCCAGCTTATCCGTATCCTCGCCGGGGCGCGGCACGGGCTGCGCGCCGACATAGTGGTGGTTGAGCCTGTGCGCCGTGCCCGTCGTCGCGTAAATCTCAAAGCCGAGTGCGGCGAAGGTTTCGGCCAGCTCGAGCGCCTCGCGTTTGTCGTGATCCGCGATGGAGAAGAGCACGCCGCCCTCCTCCGGCTTCGGAATCGCCATCTTCGTGGAGGCAAAGCCCTTGAGGTACGCCTCCTCCGCCGTCTCCGCCAGACCCAGCGCCTCGCCGGTGGATTTCATTTCCGGCCCAAGGCTGACCTCGACCTCCGGCAGCTTTTCAAAGCTGAACACCGGCATCTTGACCGCGACGGTCGGCGCGGGCGGATAGAGCCCCGTGCCAAAGCCCATCTCCGGCACCTTCTCGCCCAGCGACGCGCGAACGCCCAGCTCGACGATCGGGATGCCCGTAACCTTGGAGATATACGGCACGGTGCGCGAGGAGCGCGGGTTGACCTCGATGATGTACAGATCGCCCGCGTATTCGATGAACTGGATGTTCACCAGACCGCGCACATGCAGGCTGCGCGCGATGTTGATCGTGTAATCCGTCACCATGCGCTGGATGCGCGGGGCGAGGTGCTGCGGCGGATAGACGGAGATGGAGTCGCCGGAGTGAATGCCCGCGCGCTCGACATGCTCCATAATGCCCGGAATCAGCACGTTCTCGCCGTCGCAAATCGCGTCCACCTCGATTTCGCGGCCCAGCAGGTACTTATCCACCAGAATCGGGTGCTCCTGCACGTTCATGTTGATGATGGACATGTATTCGCGGATGTGCTTTTCATCGTAGGCGATTTCCATGCCCTGACCGCCGAGCACGTAGCTCGGGCGCACGAGCACCGGATAGCCCAGCTCCGCCGCCGCCTTCGCCGCCTCGTCCGCGGTGAAGACGGTCGTGCCCTTCGGCTGCGGGATGCCCAGCCGGTTCAGCAGCTCGTTGAACAGCTCGCGGTCTTCCGCCGCGTCGATGTCGCCCAGATCGGTGCCGAGGATGCTGTATCCGGCTTCCCGAACCGTCTTGGCGAGCTTGATGGCCGTCTGGCCGCCGAACTGGCAGACCACGCCGACCGGCTGCTCGATCTCCAGCACGTTCATCACGTCTTCCGGCGTGAGCGGCTCGAAATACAGGCGATCCGCGGTATCGAAGTCGGTGGAAACCGTCTCCGGGTTGTTGTTGATGATGACAGTATCGAAGCCCGCGCGCTTGAGCGCCCAGACGCAGTGCACCGAGCAGTAGTCAAACTCGATGCCCTGGCCGATGCGGATCGGGCCGGAGCCAAGAACGACGACGGTTTTGCGCCCGCTGTTCTTCGCCTCGGTCGCGGTGCCGTAGGTGCTGTAGAAATACGGGCTGACGGCCTCGAACTCGCCGCCGCAGGTATCGACCATGCGGAAGGCGGGCAGCACCTTGAGCCGCTCGCGCAGCATGCGGATATCCGCCGTCTTGCAGCCGACGAAGCGCGCCATCGCGCTGTCCGCCACGCCCATCTTTTTGGCGGCCATCAGCGTGTCGCGATCCAGCGCGGCGATGCCGTCCATCGCGCGGAGCTTCTGCTCCATGCGGACGATGTTCTGCACCTTTTTGAGGAACCAGATGTCGATCTTGGTGACCTCGTGGATGTGCTCCATCGTCACGCCGCGCCGCAGCGCCTCCGCGACGACGAACGAGCGCTCGGTGTCGATATCCCGCAGCTTGCTCTCCAGCTCCTCGTCGCTGAGCGCCTCCAGCGCCGGGGTCACGAGGCTGTCCCTGCCCATTTCCAGCGAGCGCACGGCCTTGAGCAGCGCGTTTTCGAAGTTCGTGCCGATGGCCATGATTTCGCCAGTCGCCTTCATCTTCGTGCCGATGTGCTTGTCGGCGTAAACGAACTTGTCAAACGGCCAGCGCGGGAATTTCAGCACCACGTAGTCGATCGTCGGCTCGGCGCAGGCGTAGGTCTGCCCGGTCACGCCGTTGACGATTTCATCGAGCGTGTAGCCCAGCGCGATGCGGGTCGTCACCTTGGCAATCGGGTAGCCCGTCGCTTTGGAGGCCAGCGCGGAGGAGCGCGACACGCGCGGGTTGACCTCGATGACGTAATACTGCATGCTGTCCGGGCTGAGCGCATACTGCACGTTGCAGCCGCCCTCGATGCCCAGCGCGCTGATGATGTTCATTGACGCGCTGCGCAGCATCTGGTGCTCCGGGTCGCGCAGGGTCTGGCTCGGCGCGACGACGATGGAATCGCCGGTGTGCACGCCGACCGGGTCGAAGTTTTCCATGTTGCAGACGGTGATGAAGTTGCCCGCGCTGTCGCGGATGACCTCGTATTCGATTTCCTTCCAGCCCGCAACGCTGCGCTCGATCAGGTTCTCGTGCACGCGGGAGGAACGCAGGCCGTCCGCGCAGATTTCGCGGAGCTGCTTTTCATCCTCCGCAATGCCGCCGCCGGTGCCGCCGAGCGTATAGGCCGGGCGCACGATGACCGGGTAGCCGTATTCGTTGGCGAAATCCACGGACGCCTGCACGTCGCGGACGATCACCGAGTCGATGCACGGCTCGCCGATGGCGAGCATCATGTTCTTGAAATCCTCGCGGTCTTCGGCGCGGCGGATGGAGTCGATCTTCGTGCCCAGAAGCTGCACGTTGTACTTTTGCAGAATCCCCTTTTCGTCCAGCTCCATCGCCAGGTTCAGGCCGGTCTGGCCGCCCAGAGACGCGAGCAGGCTGTCCGGGTGCTCCCGCGCGATGATCTTTTCCAGCGAACCGACCGTCAGAGGCTCCAGGTAGACCTTATCGGCGATGCTGGTATCGGTCATAATGGTCGCCGGGTTGCTGTTGACCAGCACGACCTCCACGCCCTCCTCCTTGAGGACGCGGCAGGCCTGCGTGCCGGCGTAGTCAAACTCGGCCGCCTGACCGATGACGATCGGGCCGGAACCGATGACCAATACCTTTCGGATATTCGGATTCTTAGGCATGCGTTTGTCCCCCTCTTACTGCACGTTGTTCGCCTGAATCATGGCGATGAAATCGTCAAACAGGTACGCCGTTTCGCACGGCCCGCCGCAGGCTTCCGGGTGGAACTGCACGGAGAACGCATTTTTATCCGTGTAGCGCACGCCCTCCACCGTCTGGTCGTTCCAGTTGAGGTGGCTGACGACCGCGCCCGCCGGAAGCTGATCGGGATCGACCATGAAGCCGTGGTTCTGCGCCGTGACGGAGCAGGTGCCGCGCGCCAGATCCTTGACCGGGTGGTTCGCGCCGTGGTGGCCGTATTTCATCTGCACCGTGCGCCCGCCCATCGCCAGCGCCATCAGCTGATGACCCAGACAAATGCCGAACATCGGCTTTTTGCCCATCAGCTCGCGGATGGTCTTTATGGCCTTCGGGTTATCCTGCGGGTCTCCGGGGCCGTTGGTCAGCATCACGCCGTCGCAGCCGGAATCGAGGATGGTCTGCGCGTCCGTATCCGCCGGGAACACGCGCAGCGTGCAGCCGCGGCTCAGCAGCGCGCGCAGAATGCCGCGCTTGAGGCCGAAATCCAGCACGGCGATGGTATACGCGCCGTCGCCCTGCACGTCGTAAGCCTCCTTGCAGGTGCACTGCGCGACCTGATCGTGCATCTCGTGCGCCCTGACCAGCGCGAGATCCGCCTCGGTCGGCTCGCCCTCGACGATGCGCCCGCGCAGCGTGCCGTATTCGCGGACATGCCGGGTCAGCGCGCGGGTATCCACGCCGCAAAGGCCGGTCACGCCCTGCTCGTCCAGATACTGGTCGAGCGTCTTCTTCATCTGCCAGTTGCTCGGCGTATCGCACAGTTCGGATACGATAAAGCCGCGCATCCGCACGCCCGCGCTCTCGCTGTCGATATCGTTGATGCCCACGTTGCCCATGAGCGGATAGGTCATGCAGACGATCTGACCGCAATAAGACGGATCGGTCAGCGTTTCCTGATAGCCGGTCATGCCGGTCGTGAAGACGACCTCTCCCGTTACCGGAGCCTTGTGCCCGAACAGCGTTCCCTCGTAGCGGGTGCCGTCCTCCAGAATCAATGTTGCCATCGGCGCACTCTCCTTTACCATGAATACAAATTGAATCTCTCACGTATACAATCGCACATTATACGCAATCGCATCCGTTTCGTCAATCGACCAGATGTGCAAAAAGAAAGCCGCCCAAAACGGCGGCCTTCTCAAAAGGAATGACAAAAAGACAGGAAAAAGGGAAACAGCGCGCCCATCATGCCCGAATTTGTAAAGCCGATGCGCTTCATGCCGTTTCCTCCTTTCCGTCTCTTTCCCATGCGTTTTATATGGTGTTATGCTCAGCGATAGATGATTTCGTCGCGGCGCGGGCCGTTGGAAATGAGCTTGAACGGGCAGCCGACTTCCTTTTCGAGGAACTCGATGTAATGGCGCGCGTTCTCCGGCAGCTCGTCAAAATTCTTGATGCCGCGGGTATCGCACTTCCAGCCCGGCAGCTTGACGTAAATCGGCTTGCACTGCTCGAGCTTCGGCGTGACGGGGAAATGATCCACGCGCTCGCCGTTCAGCTCGTAGGCCACGCAGACCGGGATTTCGTCGAGATAGCCCAGCACGTCGAGGTTGGTCATCGCCACCGCCGTCGCGCCCTGCATCTCGCAGCCGTAGCGGGTCGCCACGCAGTCAAACCAGCCCACGCGGCGCGGGCGACCGGTGGTCGCGCCGTATTCGCCGCGGTCGCCGCCGCGCTTGCGCAGCTCCTCGGCCTCATCGCCGAACAGCTCCGTCGTGAACGGGCCCGCGCCCACGCAGGAGGAATACGCCTTCGTGACCGCGATGACCTCTTTGATGCTCCAGACCGGAACGCCCGCGCCCACCGGGCCGTAGCCGGCCAGCGGCGAGGAGGACGTGACCATCGGGTAAATACCGTGATCCGGGTCGCGGAGCGTGCCGAGCTGACCCTCCAGCAGGATCTTCTTGCCCTCGCGAACCGCCTGCATCATGTAAGCGTCGGTATCCGCCACATACGGGCGGATGCGCTCGGCGAGCTCGGTCAGCTTGACGATCAGCGCCTCCAGATCGACCGGCTCCCGGTGATAGAGGTTGACAATCATCGCGTTCTTGATATCCAGCGCGTGGGCGAGTTTCTCGCGCAGCACGTCCGGATAATACAGCTGGCAGAGCTGCAGGCCGATCTTCTGGAATTTGTCGCCGTAGAACGGCGCAATGCCCGATTTGGTTGAACCGAAGGAGTTCTTGCCCAGGCGCTCCTCCTCATAGCAATCCAGCGCGACGTGATACGGCATGAGCACCTGCGCGCGCTCGGAAATCAGAATCTTCGGCGCCGGGAGCCCCTGCTGCTCGATGGCGGCCAGCTCCTTGAGGAAAAACTCGATATCCAGCGCAACGCCCGGGCCAAGCACGTTGACCACGCCGGGCGTGCACACGCCGCTGGGCAGAAGATGGAGGGCAAAGCGGCCATAATCATTGATGATGGTATGACCGGCGTTCGCACCGCCCTGAAAACGAACCACAATGTCGGACTCGGAGGCCAGCATATCGGTGATCTTGCCCTTGCCCTCGTCGCCCCAATTCGCGCCAACAATCGCACGGACCATGGAAGGTTCAACCCCTTTCAAAGCAAAAGCGGCAGAAGCCGCCATGATAAACGCGCCCGCACCGTGTTTCCCCTGTGCAGACCGTCTCTGAACCAGTCGTTTATGATACAGGAAGCGGCGAATTTTGTCAAGCGGTTTCGCGGTTTTTGTTCGGAAATTCGCTCATACCGCGCGTTCGTCGCCGCGCGGCAGCGCCGCCTCGTCCGGCGCAAGGCTCTCCACGCCGCTGAACACCCGCTCCACCAGCGCGGACAGCTCGCGCCATGCGTCGGTTTCGCCCAGCTCGTCCCTGAGCCCCACCGCGCAGCTGCGATAATACCACGCATGGCGGCGCTTGTCGCGCTGATGAAACCGCTGGAACACGGCCTCGCCGCTTCGGGCAAAATCCCGGCTGATGGCGCGCATGTTGCTCAATTTATCGGAAAGCGCGATGATCTTCGCCGCGCGGCAGCCGCCGCAGATCCGCTTGACCGCGCCCAGCTTGCGGGCGTTCCACGTCAGGCAGGGATCGCCGCAGACGCGCTGGCTCTCCTCGCAGACCAGCCTCGCCACGCGCACGCCGAAGCGCTCGCTGAGCGTTTCAAACGTCACGCCGCAGTCCTCCATCACGTCGTGCAGCGCGGCCGCGGCCAGCACCTGCGGGTCGTCCGTCATCGTGGAGGCAATCGCGACCACCTCCATCGGGTGAACGATGTAGGGGATTTCGCTCCCCTTGCGCGCCGCGCCGTCGTGCGCCTGCGCCGCGAAAATAACCGCCTGAGTCACCAGCGTCATGGGTTCTCCTCGCTTTCCGCGTTATGCTTCGTATTCCCCGTCGAACACAAAAGCAGCCGGGCCGGTCATCAAAACGCGCCCCGTCTGTTCATCCCACCGATCGAGCAGCGTGCCGCCGTCCAGCTCGATTTCCGCCTCGCGCCCCGCCAGACTGCAGAGGTTCGCCGCGACCAGCGCCGCGCACGAGCCCGTGCCGCAGGCCAGCGTCACGCCGCTGCCGCGCTCCCAGACGCGCATGCGAAGCCGCTTTTCGGAAAGGACGTTGACAAACTCAATATTCACTTTTTTCGGGAACGCCGGATGGCATTCCAGCGCCGGGCCGTATTTCGTCAGCTCAAACGTCTCCACCGGCTCGTCAAGGAAAATCACCCCGTGCGGGTTGCCCATCGAAACCGGCGTGATTTCAAACCTGCGCCCCAAGGCCGTGATCGGCGCCCGCTTGACGACGCCCTGCCCCAGCAGGCACGGCACGGCCTCGCAGGCCAGAATCGGCGCGCCCATATCGACGCAGACGCTCTGTGTCCGCCCGTTTTCAACGGTCAGGTTCAGCGTCTTCACGCCGGAATCGGTTTCCAGCGTCACCACCGTCTTATCCGTCATGCCCCGGTCGTAGACATATTTCCCGACGCACCGGCTGGCGTTGCCGCACATCGCCCCGCGCGAACCATCCGCATTGTACATCACCATGCGGAAATCCGCCTTGTCGCTCGGCGCGATCAGCACCAGCCCGTCGCCGCCGACCCCAAAGTGCCTGTCGCTGAGACGGCGCGCCAGCGCGGGCGGGTCGTCCACCCGCTCCTCAAACGCATTGATATAGATGTAGTCGTTGCCAAGCCCCTGCATTTTGGTGAATTTCATGCGCGTCGTTCCCCGCCTTCCCGTTCGATCAGACCCACTCTATACTGTTCGCGAATGTACGCTGTTTTTCCTGCCGACCCACACAAAAACCGTGTCGTTCCGCCGTTTCTTGATCGCGATGCGAAAAAGAGAGACCGCCGTTTCCGGCAGTCTCTCCCCATATTCGGTTTTACTCGGCCATGGCCGCCTGAGCGCCCGCAACCTTGCCGAAGCAGACGGACTCAGAGTAGCCGCCGGCCTGCCAGGTGACCTCGCCCGCTGCGTACAGACCCGGCACAACGGTGTCGTCCGCGTTCAGAACCTGCGCGTTCTCGTTGCAGACCACGCCGCCCTTGGTCATGTGGTTGGCCGCCTCGACGCGCACGCCGTAGTACGGGCCTTCCGCGTCCAGCGCGCGCTTCGGCACAGCCGCGATCTGCGCGTTCTCCGCGCCCGCCGCCGCGTCGGCGTTGTACTGCTCGACGGAAGCCTTCAGACCCTCGGCGTTGATGCTCAGCTTCTCGGCCAGCTCCTCGAGGGTCGCGCCCTCGGCGTAGTAGCCCAGACCCACATGCTTGCGGATGCGGTAGAAGGAATCATAGCCGGTCTTGTCGGTGATGTAGTAGGCCGCGCCATTCGGCTGCTCCTTGATCATCGTGCCGCGATCCATGCCGGACTTGTTCGGCAGGAGCGCGCCCTCGTTGTTGGCCAGCAGGTTCATGTCCGCGCCGCCGGTCAGATCGCGATACGGCACAATGATGTTGGAGAAGAAGCTCATCTTGCCCATGTTCTCCATCTTGAAGCCGTTCTGCTCGAAGATCTTCACGAAGTCGCCGGTCGTGCCCATCTGGTTGGAGGTGTTGAAGACCTCGTAGCCCGGCGCATACTCGGCGAGCAGCTCCTTGTTGGAGCAGAAGCCGCCGGTGGTGATGATGGTGCTCGCGGCGTTGATGGTGTAGGTCTCGCCCGCGTTGTTGGTCACGATCACGCCCTTGCACGCGCCGTCCTCCATCACGAGATCGACGCCCTTGGTGCCGGTGCGCACATCCACACCCAGCTCAGCCGCGGCCTTCTCCAGACCGGCCTGAATGACCTCGCCGGAGTACTGGTTGTCCTCGGCCATGTGGTTGGTGCCGCCGTAGTTGTAGTTCAGCTCAACGCCCATCGCGCGCAGCCATGCGTCAAGGTTGTATTCCTCGTTCGCCCAGACCTGAATGCGCTCGGCGGATTCGCCGTTGCTGCTCTTCTCCTCCAGGAACTTCGCCAGACCGGCCTCGCCGACCCACTCGTCGTTGCCCGCGGCCTTCTGCGCCTCGGTGTTGATCATGTCGAAGAAGTTCATGTCGAACTTGCCGTTGCCGCTGAGGATATCCAGCTTCTCGACAAGGATGACGTTCTTATCCGCGTTGGTCTGCTTGGCGCTGACCGCAGCCGCCAGACCCGCAGGACCGCCGCCGACGATCACGATATCGCAGCTCTCCGCCGCGCGCTCCGTCGCGGTCTTCTCCGCGTTCTGCATGGCAACCTTCGGCGCTTCCAGACCGGCCTGCTGCATCGCGTCAGCCACGGCGGTCTTGATCGCGTAAGAAGAGAAGGTTGCGGCGGTCACGCTGTCCACATCCGCGGTGTTCGCCTCGAGGATGCGCTCACGGATCACCGGGAACGCGCGGTCGATCACCACGTTCGTCTCGTGGTTGTCGCCCAGCTCCACATCGGTGATTTTGCCGTCTTCGATGGTCACGTTCACGGTCATCTCGCCGTGATAGCCGTTGCCCGTCGCCGAATAGGTCTCAGCCATCGCCACGCTGCCCGTCATCACGGCGGCGGCAGCCAGCAGGCTGATCAGCTTGATCTTGTTCATGGTTCTTCCTCCTTAGATTCCGTGGGTGAAAAAGCAATCGCAGCGCCTTTCCTGCCCGCGTGTTCGTTATTATATCGACATTTGGCCGCAAAGTCAACGGAAATCCTTCGTTTTTTATGACAGATTCGAGCCGTTTCTGTCTAAATTTTATGAAATTTTGAGCGTCCGGCTCACTTTATCGGCATTTTTCGCGCCCAAAAACGGCCTCCCGCGCGAAAGCGGAAGACCGTTCATTTTTGTGCAATTCGCGCAGAATCAGACCACGCCCTGCGCCTCCATCGCGTCGGCCACCTTGAGGAAGCCCGCGATGTTCGCGCCCGCGACGTAGTTGCCCGGCATGCCGTATTCCTTCGCGGCCGCGTCGATGTTATGGAAGATGTTCGTCATAATCTGCTTGAGCTTGGCGTCCACCTCGTCAAACGACCAGCTCAGGCGCATGGAATTCTGGCTCATCTCCAGCGCGCTCGTCGCCACGCCGCCCGCGTTGGCCGCCTTGCCCGGCGCAAAGAGCACGCCGTGCTCGCGCAGGTAATCGGTCGCCTCCAGCGTGGTGGGCATGTTCGCGCCCTCGGCCACGGCGATGCAGCCTTTTTCAACCAGCGCCTTCGCGTCCTCCAGCCGCAGCTCGTTCTGCGTCGCGCACGGCAGCGCCACGTCGCATTTGACCGTGAACACGCCGCGCCCCTCGTGATATACCGCGCTCTCGCGGGCGGCGGCGTACTCGGTCAGGCGCGCGCGGCGCACCTCCTTCACATCCTTCAGCAGCGCCACGTCGATCCCCGCCGGGTCGTAAATCCAGCCGGTGGAATCCGAAACGGTGACGACCTTCGCGCCGAGCTGCTCGGCCTTCTGCACCGCGTAGATGGCGACGTTGCCCGCGCCGGAAACCGCGACCGTCTTGCCCGCGATTTCGTGCCCGTTGGCCGCCAGCATCGCCTCCGTCAGATACAGCAGGCCGTAGCCCGTCGCCTCCGTGCGCGCCAGAGAGCCGCCGTAGGAAAGCCCCTTGCCCGTCAGCACGCCCTCGTATCGGTTTGTCAGCCGCTTATACTGGCCGTAGAGATAGCCGATTTCGCGCGCGCCCGTGCCGATGTCGCCCGCCGGAACGTCCACATCCGCGCCGATGTACTTATACAGCTCGGTCATAAAGCTCTGGCAGAACGCCATCACCTCGCGGTCGCTCTTGCCCTTCGGGTCGAAATCGCTGCCGCCCTTGCCGCCGCCGATAGGCAGGCCGGTCAGGGAGTTTTTGAAGGTCTGCTCAAAGCCGAGGAATTTGATGATGCCCAGATTGACGCTCGGATGCAGGCGCAGGCCGCCCTTATACGGGCCGATGGCGCTGGAAAACTGTACGCGGAAGGCGTTGTTGACCTGCACCTGCCCCTGATCGTCCACCCACGGAACGCGGAAGAGAATCTGCCGCTCCGGCATGGTCAGCCGCTCGAGGAGCGCCTCCCGGCGATACTTCTCCTCGTTGCACTCGATCACCGCGCGCAGGGAATCAAGCACCTCGCGAACGGCCTGATGAAATTCCGGCTGGCTGGGATTTTCGCGCACCACACGCGCATAGACCTCATCAACGTAAGACATGGATGAATATCCCCCTTGGCTTGAAATATGTCTGAATGTCATAAGCTTCGTTTTCAGCTTCTACATTATACGCAGACCGGGGCATTTTCGCAAGTGTTTTTGACAAAATTTTCGTTTTTCTTTCATTTCAATCCAAAATCGCGTTGCTTTTTGCATATAAGTTCATTCCATAAGTCGGATTCTGCCACAGGCGGCGACAATTTCAAACGTTCTCAGGAAAGGATGCTTTATACTTTCCAGTTATGGCTTAGCGCAAAAAAGCTCCCTCTAAGAGGGCATGGAGCTTGCCGCCCGCTGTGCGGGAGACAGGCAAGCAGCATGCCGAAGGTCTGTCAGCGAAGCTGACTGAAGGAGTTACAGCATTTTCCCAAGCATTTCGCTGATTTTCTTCGGGTCGGCCTTTCCGCGCAGCGCCTTCATCGCCTGCCCGACGAGGAAGCCGAACACCTTTTCGTTGCCCGCGCGATACGCCGCGACGTCCTTTTCGCATGCCGCCAGAACCTCGCTGAGCACGCGCTCGTAGGCCGCGTCGTCGCTGACCATCTCAAGGCCGTGCCGCTTGATATAGCCCTCGACGTCCTCGCCGCCGTCAAACGCATAGGCGAAGACCTCCCGCGCGCTCTGGCGGCTGATGCGCCCGTCCGCCGCCGCGCGGATGATCGCGCCCAGCGCGTCGCCGGAAAGCGTCAGGTTTTCGGGCAGAACGGCCTTTTCCTTCATCATGGCCATCGTCTCGCCCATGATCCAGTTGGAGGCCTCCTTCGCCCGGCCGCAGACCGCTGCCGCCCGCTCGAACAACTCGGCCATCGGCTTTTCCTCCGTCAAAATCCGCGCGTCGTATTCCGGCAGGCCGAATTCCCGCTGATAGCGGGCAATCTTCGCCTCCGCCAGCTCCGGCTGGCGCGCGCGCACCGCGTCGATAAACGCCTGCGAAATCTCCATCGGCGGCAGATCCGGCTCGGGGAAGTAGCGGTAATCCTGCGCGTTCTCCTTGGAGCGCATCGCAAAGGACGCATCCTTGTTGTCGTCCCAGCGGCGGGTCTGCTGCTTCACCTGCCCGCCGTCCTCGATCAGCTCCACCTGCCGGCGGTATTCGCCCGCAATCGCGCGCGCAATCGCCTTGAAGCTGTTGATGTTCTTCATCTCGGTGCGCGTGCCGAATTCCTTCTGGCCGACCGGGCGGACGGAGAGGTTCACATCCGCGCGCAGAGAGCCCTCCTGCATCCTGCAATCCGAAACGCCGAGGTATTGCAGCGTCTGGCGCAGCTTGGTCAGGTAAGCGATCACTTCCTCCGCCGAGCGCATGTCCGGCTCGGAGACGATTTCCAGCAGCGGCACGCCGCACCGGTTGTAATCCACCATCGTTTCATCCAGCCACGGGTCGTGCACCAGCTTGCCCGCGTCCTCCTCCATGTGGATTTCGTGGATGCCGACAGCCTTTTTGCCCGCCGCCGTCTCGATATCGACATGGCCGTTTCGGCAGATCGGCAGATAGAGCTGGCTGATCTGATACGCCTTGGGCAGATCGGGGTAAAAATAGTTCTTGCGGTCGAACTTGTTGTATCGCGTGATTTCGCAGTTCGTCGCCAGCCCCGCCGCCACGGCGAACTCGACGACCTTTTTGTTGGCCACCGGCAGCGTTCCGGGCATGCCCGTGCAGACCGGGCAGGTGTGCGTGTTGGGCGCGCCGCCGAATTTCGTGGTGCAGCCGCAGAAAATCTTCGTCTTTGTCGCCAGCTCGACGTGAACCTCAAGGCCGATGACCATTTCATACGTTGCCATGACTCAATCCTCCTTCGGGCGGGCGCGGTGGAACGCCGTTCGCGCCTGATAGGCGCAGGCCGCGTCGAAGAGCCGCTGCTCGCCGAACGCGGGCGCGATCATCTGCGCGCCGACCGGCAGCCCCGCCCCGTCAAAGCCGCAGGGCACGACCATGCCCGGCAGACCCGCCATATTGACGGAAACGGTGTAGATATCGCCCAGATACATCTGAATCGGGTCGTCCGCGTGCGCGCCCAGCGGGTACGCCGTCGTCGGCGCGGCCGGGGTCAGCAGGATATCCGCCTTTTCAAAGCAGGCGTCAAACCCGCGCTTGATGAGCGCCTTGACGCGCAGGGCCTTATTATAGTACGCATCGTAATAGCCCGAGGAGAGCGCGAACGCGCCCAACATGATGCGCCGCTTGGCCTCCGCGCCGAAGCCCTCGCTCCGCGCCGTCAGATACAGGTCGTGCAGATCCTCGAAATGCGCCGGGCGGAAGCCGTATTTCACGCCGTCATAGCGGGAGAGGTTGCTGCTCGCCTCCGCGCAGGCCAGGATGTAATACGCCGGAATCGCGTAGCGGAGAATCGGCATATCAACCGCCACCAGCGCCGCGCCGAGCGCCTCCAGCTCGTGCGCCGCGTCCATCACGCGCGCGCGCACCTGTTCGTCAAGCCCATCGCCAAAATACGCCTGCGGAATACCGACGCGCAGGCCGTCGAGCCGCGTTTTCTCCGGCAGGGACGGCGCGGGCGCGTCCACGCTCGTCGCGTCCATCTCGTCCCTGCCCATCAGCGCGGCGGTGACGGCAGCCGCATCCCGCGCGTCAATCGTCAGCGGGCCGATCTGATCCAGCGACGACGCATAGGCCAGCAAACCGTAGCGGGAAACCGCGCCATACGTCGGCTTGATGCCCGTCACGCCGCAGAAGGACGCGGGCTGGCGGATGGAGCCGCCCGTGTCGCTGCCCAGCGCGTAAAACACCTCGCGCGCCGCGACCGCCGCCGCCGAGCCGCCGGAGGAGCCGCCCGGCACGCGGGACGCATCCCACGGGTTGCGGGTCACGCCGAAATAGGAGGATTCGGTCGAGGAGCCCATCGCGAACTCGTCCATGTTGGTCTTGCCGAGGCAGACCGCGCCGATGGCGTCGAGCTTCTGCACAACGGTCGCGTCGAACACCGGCACATAGTTTTCCAGCATCTTGGATGCGCAGGTCGTGCGCACGCCCTTGGTGGAGATCAAATCCTTGACGGCCATCGGCACGCCCGCCAGCGGATGCATCAGCTCGCCGGAATCAATGCGCTTCTGCACAGCCTCCGCGCGCGCCAGCGCCGCCTCCGGCGTGACGGTCACGAACGCATGCACCGTCGGTTCCTTTTCCTCGATGCGCGCAAGGCAGGCGCGCGCCGCATCGACCGCGCTGACCTCGCCCGCCTGTATCTTCGCGCCCAGCTCAAGGGCGGTCAAATCAAACCAATCCATCGTGCGTCCTCCTTATTCAACCGTCTTGGGAACGAGGAAACAGCCGTCCTTCTGCTTCGGCGCGTTTTGGAGGATCAGCTCGCGCGCCATGCTGGGCTTCACCTCGTCCTCGCGGAAGACGTTGACCAGCGGGAACACGTGGCTCATCGGCTCCACGCCGTCGGTATCCAATTCCGCGAGCTGATCCACATACCCGATCATTCGGGAAAGATCCGCCGCGGCCTGCGCGCGCTGGTCGTCGTCCAGCTTCAGGTGCGCCAGCTCGGCGACATACGAAACGAGTTTATCGTTAATTTCCATCGTCTAATCCCCCTTACGGCTCGATTCTCTGCTGATCGCGCGGGAACAGGCAGGTCTCGCGGACGTTGTTTTCACCCAGCAGGCGCGCCGTCAGCCGCTCCAAGCCGAGGCCGAGGCCGCCGTGCGGACATGTGCCGTATTTGTGAATCATCAGGTAGCCCGCGAAATCCTCCGGATTCATGCCCTTTTTTAGCATCTTCGCCACCTGCGTGTCGTAATCGTGGATGCGCTGGCCGCCGGTCGTCACCTCCAGCCCGCGGAAGAGCAGATCAAAGGAGAGCGTGTAGCGCGGGTCTTCGGGGTCGTCCGCCGCGTAGAACGGGCGCTTCTTGCTCGGGTAATGCGTGACGAACACGAATTCGCTGCCGTATTCCTCCGCGAACAGGCGGCTGATGAGCTGCTCCTCCTCCGGCTCGAGGTCGAACGGGTCGCGGATCGCGCGGCCGTATTTCTCGCTGACCATGCGCTTCGCCTCGTCAAACCGAACCGCCGGGATGCGCGTCACATCCGGCAGGGCAACGTGCAGCGCGGCCAGCTGCGGCGCGTAATCCGCCTTCAGCACCGCCATGATGTTTTGCAGCACCTTGGTTTCCATCTGCATGACGTCCTCGAACCCGTCGATAAAGCCCATCTCAAAATCCATCGACGTGTATTCGTTCAGGTGGCGCTGCGTGTTGTGCTTCTCCGCGCGGAACACCGGACCGATTTCAAACACGCGCTCGTAAACCGGCACCATCGCCTGCTTGTAAAACTGCGGGCTCTGCGCCAGATACGCGCGGCGGCCGAAGTATTCCATGCGGAACAGGTTTGCGCCGCCCTCCGCGTTCTGGGCGACGATCTTCGGGGAATGGATTTCCGTAAAGCCCTCTTTTTGCAGCGCCTCGCGGAAACCGCGGACAATGCCCTCCTGAATCTTGAACACCGCGCGCTTGCGGAGGTTGCGCAGCGTCACAAAGCGCAGCGACAAATCCGTGTCGAGCGACAGGTTCATCTTGTTTTTGCCGATCGGCACGGGCATGGCCTCCGCCGCGCGGGAGAGCACCTTGACGCGCTGCGCGTGCAGCTCTACGCCGCCCGGCGCGCGCTCGTCGCGCACCGCCTCGCCGCTGACTGTCACCGCGTCGCCGTCGCGAACGTCTTCTCCCGCGCCCAGCACGCACTGCAAAACGCCCTGCGGCATTCTCAGCAGCGCAAAGCGCACGTCGCCCAAGTCGCGCAGGGTGTGCACCAGCCCGTGCACCGTCGCCTGCGCGCCCGTTTCCATCGCCAGCACCTCATCCAGCGTGCTGTGCTTTCCTTCGGTTTTGCCTGTCATTGCCTGCATCGTCATCAGCCTTCCTTTCGCCCGCATGGGCAACCCTTTGGCTGTTCGGTTCGCTTTTTCCAAAAGAAAAACCGCCCCGAACAGATTCGTTCTGCTCGGGACGGGATCGTGTATACGCATACCCCGCGGTACCACCCAAGTTGCTGCCTGCGGCCATCACCCGGCAGCCCCTCTCATCCTTAACGCGGATCAATCGGATGCGCCTGGGCGACTGCGTTGGCGCACCGGCTCGGGAGTGTTCTTTCCGCCCGCGGGGTTTCTGCGCATGGCTCTCAGCCGGCGGCCATGCCTCTCTGGTTGAAAACGCGGGATACTCGTCTCTTTCATTGCCGTTTTTGCTTTGGATGGATGGGATTATAGCGCATCCGCATGAAGCTGTCAAGCGTTTTCTTTCGATTTCTTTTCAAAACCAGCTCAATTCTATCGGTTTATGAAAGTTTATATTGTTTTCCGTCATTTTCTGTATGAGTTTGACATCGTTCTCCGCTTCGGGGTATACTGTTCACAGCATGATTGATCGTTACGCGAACGGAGGCATCACCATGGCATATTCTCAGCCTATCGCAGACGTGCTGCGCGAGTTTTTCGTGCTTTCCAATATCGACGCAGGCTTTGAGGAGCAGGCGGGCTGCGGCGTTTTCACCTTCCGCACGAAGCTGCATTGCCGCATGCAGACGGCGCAGATGACCGTGCTCGTGCGCGAGGATAATTTTTCCACGCTGACCGCCATCCCCCTCGCCGCCGACAAAAACAGCCGTCTGGCCGTCGCGGAATACCTGACGCGCGTGAATTTCAACATGCGAAACGGCAATTTTGAATTGGATATGGAGACCGGGGAAATCCGCTTCAAAACCTACGTTCACGTCGGCGGCGGACGGCCGGATCGCGGCGCGACGCGGCTCGCCGTCATGCTCCCGTTTTTGATGCTGGATCGTTTCGGCGACGGTCTGCTCGAAGTGCTCTTCGGGTTCAAATCGCCGAGGGAAGCGTTCGAGTCCGTCCAGCGGACAAGATAAGCTTAACACAACAAAGAGCTGTGCGCGCCGCCCTAAACGGGTGGAGCGCACAGCTCTTGTTTTATAGGGCGCGCCCTTACGCCTTGCCGCCCGCCCGGAGCGCGCTGGCCGCCTGCTTGCGGCGGCTATTCTCGCTCCACGCATGCATGACCAGCGCCAGCGCAATCACGCCGTAGCAGATGAACACGCGGAAATACTCGCCGATGGCCGCGTCGCCGAAGAGGTTCTTGCCGGCCGCCGGGGCGAGAATGAACATCAGGTGGAACAGCACGCAGCCGACGAGCGCCTGCGTGTTGGTCGCGCGGATCACGGAAGCGCCGCCGACCAGAATCGCCGCGCCCGCGTACAGGCCGACCTGCTCGTGCGCGCCGTAGGTCTGGAAGGAGCCCATGTTCTGCACGAAGATGAGCTGACCCCAGCCCGCGAGGATCGTGGAGAACACGATGGCGATGATGCGCACGTGATCCACGTCAATGCCCGCCGCGTTGGCGACCACGCCGCTCTGGCCGACCGCGCGGAGCTGCTGGCCGAGCCTCGTGCGCATGATGACGACGTTGAACAGGCAGAGCAACGCCACCACGCCGAACGTCGCCATCGGCACGCTGACCATGGAGAACAGCGCCTTCATCGCGGGGAGCTGCATCACGGCGGCGGCCGCGGCAATCACGCCGAGCTGAACGGCCAGCTTCTTGGCGTTTCTGCGATGGCTGACCAGATAGCCGGTCACCAGCAGCACCGCCGCGACGGCGGCGAACAACAGCGCCGCCTGAGACGCGGGAAGCTGCCAGAGCTTCTCCAGCGAATAGGCGAAGCCGCCCTCGCGGGAGAGATCCATCGTGTTGGCAATGCCCGTCGAGCCCTTGATCGTCAGGTTCGGGTTGTGGATCGGGATGATGTTGTCAAAGATAAACAGGAACAGAAGCTGATACAGGCCGTTGGCAAAATAGCCCAGAATCATCGAGCCGATCATTTCCTGCCCCTTCATCCGGTTGAGCAGCTTGCCGATCAGGAAGCCGAAAATGCCGCCCAGCGGCACGGTCAGCAGCGCCGCCAGCGCCAGACCGCCGATGCCCGAAACGCCCCATTCCAGCACGAGCAGGCAGGCGATCTGCGCCGCCATCGCGCCGATGGTGATCGCGAAGTTGATGCCCATGCCCGCGACAATCGGGATGATGAGCGAGAGCACGATGAACATATTGCGCGACAGGCGGCCGAACAGCTCATAGAGCACGTAGTTGGGCGCGTAGCCGGAGAAAGCCATGCACACCGCGCAGAGCACGATGAACATGATGGTCACGATGTTGTTGCGCGCAGCGTCGCGCAGTCGATTCTTATCCACGGTTCGCACCTCCCGACTTGGTGAGCGCATAGAGAATAATGCCGTTGGAAATCAGGATGCGCAGCGTTTCGGAGATGGTGCTCTGCGGAACGAGCGCGTTGGCCACCGGCATGCCCAGCGTCAGCACGCCCTGAAACAGGAACGTGCCGATGACCACGTTGCTGATCTTCGCGCGGGACGTCGTCGCACCACCGATGAGGATGGCGGAAGCGGCGAGGAAGCCCATCTGGCGCGGCGCCTGATAGAGCTGCATGAAGCCGTAGCTCTGGCCGTAGACGATGATGCCCACAGCCGCCAGCATCGTGGAGAGCATCGTGCCGATGATGCGCATGCGATCCACGTTGATGCCGGTCGCGGCGGCGAAGCGCGGATTCGCGCCCGCGGCGCTCATCGCGATGCCCGTCTTGGAGCGCATGAACAGCCACACCGCCAGACAGCAGGCCGCAAAGAACAGCAGCAGCCCCGTCGGGATCGTCACGCCGAAAATCTCAAAGGAGAGGAAATCGTTGAGCACGTGGCGGTAGGAGGTCTGCAAACCGATGGTGGTGCGCAGGCCGTTGCCCAGCGGCCACTTCATAATCGGGCTCTTGAACGGAAGCACCAGCCACGCGATGCACATCAGCGAAACGACGGAGAAACCGACGTAGGTGGTGACGCTCATCTCGCTGCCCTTGAGGCGGTTGAGCAGCAGGCCGTAGAGCCAGCCCGTCGCCGCCGCGATCACAAGGCCGACCGCAATCGCGAAAAACAGCCCCGTGAAGCCGGACATGCCAAACTCGATGCACAGCAGGCCGCCGATCAGGCCGCCGATGATGCCGATCGGCAGGCCGAGGTTCAGGCTGATGCCGCACTGGATACCCGGCAGCATCGCCAGCACCAGCACGCCGTTCATGCCCAGACGCACCAGCGTGTTGCTCAGCTGGCTCGGCAGGGACAGCCCCAAGATCATGGCCAGCAGGCACAGCAGAATGAAGAACAGGCCGATAATCAGCCTCGGCACGCCCATCTTTGCGACCAGCGGGATATAGAAGAGCACCGCCGCCGCCAGAATCAGCAGGCCAAACGCGCTGACGGCCATGGTATACGCCTCGCGCAGGATCACGCCGTTCAGCCCCGGGTTCATGCCGCTCGCCGCCAGCGCGCGGTCGTATTGCAGCTCAAAGCGATCGTTCTGCACGGCGACAATGCCGGTGATCGTCGGTTTGAGCGTAGCCAGCACATCGTCCGTCAGCGCCGGGAAGACCGCCTTGATCTGCCCGCACAGCGCGCCGTATGCGTCGTCCACCTCGGCGGACAGGCGGTTCATCGCCTCCGTCGCGACAAAGCCGGACAGATCAACCGTCTCTTCTTCCATCGTCAGGTCGTCCTCGGCCGTGTCGTCCGCCGCAGCCGCCGCGTCGTCCGCCGGGGCGCTCTGCGCGGCCTGCGCCGCATACGCCGCCTGCGCGCTCGCCTCTTCGGCGAAATACGCCCGCTGCGCCGCGAGCAGCACGTCGAGCGCCGCGCTCATCGGCTCGGTGTCGATTTCGGTCAGATCCACCGCGCCGATGCCGAGCTCCTCGGCCTTCGCGCGGGCTTCCTCCTCCGCCTTGGCCGCCGCCTCGCGCACGGCGGACATGCCGCCGCCGCTCTCGCGCGCCTTGGTCGAGGCTTCCGACTTGGCGGCCGCGACATACGCATCCACCGCGCCGCTGCCCGCCGTGTTGAGAATAGCCTGCAGGCGCATATCCTCCAGCACCTGCGCGCCGCTTTCAGAGCCGCGCGCGTTCAGGCCGTACAGGCCGACGACGCCCACCACAATCGCCAGCGCGGCGATCACCGCCGCCGCAATCACCTGCGCGCGGGTTGCCCTCAGCTTAGTCATGCGCCTCGCCTCCCTTCTTCTTGACATGCTCGGGCTTGATGCCGGACATCGCCAGACCGAAATCCGCATCGGATGCGTCCGTCTCCAGCACGTCCACCACCTTGCCCTCCGCGACGATGGCGATGCGGTCGCAGATCGAGCGCAGTTCCATCAGCTCGGAGGAAACCATCACGACGGTCATGCCCTTTTCGCGGTTGAGCCGCACGAGCGTTTCCAGCACCAGCTTTTTCGCGCCGATGTCAATGCCGCGCGTCGGTTCGGAGACAAAGAGCAGCCTCGGGTTCATGGCCAGCGCGCGGGCGATGCAGACCTTCTGCTGGTTGCCGCCGGAGAGCGTGCCCGTGTGCTGCTGCGCGGAGAAGCAGCGGATATCCAGCTCCTTGATGACCTCGTCGGCATAGGCGCGGATGGCCTTTCCATCCCGAAGGTGCATGCCGAGGAATTTCTTGGTAAAATCGCCGTTGATCTGCATGGCGTTGAAGACCACGTTGTTTTCGATGGATTCATCCAGCAGCAGACCCACGCCGCGCCGATCCTCCGACACGATGGCCATGCCGTTTTGGAGCGCCTGCCGCGCGTTGTTCAGCGGGGAGGGTTTGCCAAAAAGCTCAACCTCGCCCGTGCCGGGATAAATGCCCATCACGCCGTTGGGAATACCGACCTTGCCCTGACCGGCCAGACCGCCGATGCCGAAGATTTCGCCTTCGCGCACTTCGAGGGAGACGTCGTTCACCGTCTCGCCCGGCATATTCACCGCCAGATGGCTAAGCTTCAGCGCGACCGGCGCATCCGGGCGCACCTTGCGCGGCTCGGCGGTGACGAAGGCGGATTCGCCCTTGCGGCCGATCATCATTTCGGCCAGCCGGGTCACGTCGGTGTCCTTCGTGCGGCACTCGGCGACGAGCTTTCCGTCCCGCAGGATGGTGATGCCGTCCGCGGCGTTGATGACCTCGTCCAGCCTATGCGTGATAAAGATGATGGCGATGCCGCGCGCGGCGATATCCTTCATCACCTTGAGGAGCTGCGCCGCCTCGCTCTCGGTCAGCACGGCGGTCGGCTCGTCAAACACGAGCAGCTTCACGCCCCGCTTGTCAATCTCGCGGGCGATTTCCACAAACTGCATATAGCCGACCGGCAGACCGGCCACGAGGGTATATTCGTCAATCGACATGCCCACGTTATCCAGCGCCCTGCGCGCGTCGGCGGACATCGCCTTCATATCCAGCGTTTCAAGGTTTTTGCCGAACACGCGGGAAATCACGCTCGGCCGGCTGATTTCGCGGTTGAGCTTGATGTTTTCGGTGATGGTGAAGCCCGGCAGCAGCATGAACTCCTGATGCACCATGCCGATGCCCTTGGTCATCGCGTCATGCGGAGAGGCGATGGTCGTCTTCTCGCCGTCGAGATAGATTTCGCCGCCGAAGCCACCTGTTTCGTGGATGACGGGCATGCCGAAGAGCACATTCATCAGCGTGCTCTTTCCCGCGCCGTTTTCGCCCAGCAGCGCGTGAATCTCGCCCGGCTTGACCTTGAGCGATACGCCGGCGAGCACGGCGTTTTCGCCGTACTTTTTGGAGATATCCCTCATTTCAAGGATGTATTCCGAGGCCAATTTCGTTCCTCCTCCTGTCTTTTGAAACGGCAAAAGCGACCCGCCTCAACGCATGTGAAGCGGGTCGGCTTTACCTTTGTTTCACCGTGTATTACTCAGCGTAGTCGTTGAAATCGACAGCGCCAAGCAGAACGGTGTAGTAGTTGTCGAAGGTCTGGCCGTCGGCATTGGTGTAATTGCTGACAATCGCGCCCGGCGCCTTCTCCTCGAACATGGCGGCAATCGCAGCGCCGTCGTTCTTGGAGGTGATTTCACCGGCGATCCACTTCTTGGCGTATTCCACGCTCACATCGACGATGGACATGTTGACCGGGGACGGCCAGGTGGAGTAGCGGCCCAGCGCGTTGTGCTCCTTGAGCACGGCGGCAATCGCCTTCAGCGCCTCGGTGTCGTCGCCGCCGGCCTGAATCTCAAGGCCGAGGGAAGCCGGGAACGCATGATACGGGCTCGGGCAGCACGGCTGCGGATAGTAGGCGTTCGGCTGATCGAGGATCGCGGCCTGAAGCGGCTCCTGCATTCCGCAGTTGGTGGTGAAGAAGGCAACCTTCTTGCCCTCGAACTCCTTCAGCTTGAGCGGCACGTCTTCAAGGATGAACTGCTGCGCGCCCGCAACGCCGGCGTCGCCGGTCGGGTCAGGCGCGGTCGCCTCGACGTACTGAATGCCCAGCGCCGCGGCGTTCTCCTCCAGCAGCGCCTTACGAGCGGCGATGGTCTCCATCGCGAGGTGGCGCGGGAAGGAGTAATGCACGAACACATCGACGCCCCACTTGGCGCAGGTCTCCATGATGGTGTCGCCCTGCTTCGGTTCGTCGGTGTAGAGCACGAAGTCGGCAGCCGCGGTGATGACGGCCGGGTCTTCCTGCGGCACGCCCGCGATCAGCAGCATGTCGTCGCGGCCCATGGCGCGGATCTTGTCAAACGCGGCCTTCGCGCCCGGAACAGCCTGACACATCACGATGGCCTTGACGTCCGGATCAGACGCAAACGCGATGAGCTTGGAGATGGTCGTTTCGGTTTCGGCCATGAAGTTATCCGGGTAGGTATCGGTGACGATGTGCTCCGGGTCGGCCTTCTGGGCGCGCTCGGCGGCGCGGAATTCTTCCTCGCCCTGAGAGGTCGTGCCGGTCAGGATCGCGATCTTCCAATTTCCCTCGGCCACCGCGCAGGCAGCCAGCGCCAGACACAGCATCGCGGCCAACGCCAGACAAAGCAGTTTCTTCATAGTGTATGCCCTCCATCAATTTTTTCTATTCCCGGCGCTTTGTCAATGCAAAGCGTGAAACAGCGAAACGGTTCAGCCTTCTCAAAAACGATTGTTTTTGTAAAACTGAGCTCATTATAGCAGGGTTTGTCAGTTTATGCAAGACCTTTTTTAATTTTTATTCACATCGTTTTGCAGTTTCGATGCATATTCAGCCGTTTTTACGCCATTTTTCGCATTTTAAGCGTCCAATAATTCATTTTATGGGTTTCATCTGCTCCTTTTTTGTCCGAAGGGTTGACTTTTTGCATGATTATGCAGGATTTTTCTTTTGATTCATTTTTGCGCGCTTGTGAAAACGCTTTGTCAACTCGCAGCGTAAAAAACAGGGCTGTCAAGCTAACTAAACATTTCAAGAAACAAATATCTAAGCATTTTTGGATATGGGGCTTTGCCCCATCGCCC
>ERZ827423.1185-NODE-1185-length-26996-cov-24.336699_pt1 | contig 26996 bp, 20 predicted proteins | sample MGYA00519775_ERZ827423 | MGnify/ENA primary metagenome ERZ827423 (study PRJEB31778, sample SAMEA3449296) | human gut metagenome | biome: human gut; feature: human-associated habitat; material: faeces | place: United Kingdom | collected 2010/2012 ...
TACTTTGCGCCAGCATCGTTCTTCCTGAGCCAACCAGGCCGCCTATGCCGAGAATTTCCCCGCTCCGCACGGAAAAATTGATATTCTGCAGATAACCGCCGCAACTGAGGTCCTTAACCGTAAGAACATCATCCCCAATGGGTACCTTCTCTTTGGGGAACAAAGAGCCTATATCTCTGCCTACCATCATGGATATCAGCTGCTCATGAGTGGCGCCCTTTGTATCCGTGGTTGAGATATATTTTCCGTCCCGCAAAACCGTAACCCGGTCTGCGATAAGAAGGATCTCCTCAAGCTTATGGGAGATGTATATTATGCCTTTACCGTCCTCCCGCAGCTTTGCGATAATGCGATAAAGCTGCTTTTGCTCGTCACCATATAGCTTATCCGTCGGCTCATCCATAATGATGATATCAGGATCGGTACTCAGCGCCTTTGCGATCTCAACCAGCTGCTGCTGAGCGGAGCCCAGGCTTCCCGTTTTTGCCTGAGGTGAGACGTTCAGCCCTACATATTCCAGAAGCTCATTAACCTTTTTCCGCATTACGGTTCTGTTTAAGGCCCCTGTTGCCACGGAGACCTCATGGCCCAGGAAAATGTTGTCCTCTACCGAGAGCTCATTGACCAGGCTCAGCTCCTGAAACACCGTTGCCACTCCGCTGCTGCGTGCTTTTTTCGGCGAGTAATTGCTTATCTTTTGCCCTTTGATTATCATTTCGCCTTCATCCGGAGTATGGACGCCGCTAATCACTTTAATAAGCGTTGATTTGCCGGCTCCGTTTTCGCCGAGCAGGGCATGTATTTCACCCTTTCTGAGCTGAAGCGTGATGTTGTCATTGGCGATTATGCCAGGAAACTTCTTGGTTATATTCAGCATCTCTATGGCATACTGATTCTCCAAGTCACTTTCCCTCCTTCCGTTTTTATGGCCCGGGCGCTACTTGGTTCACGGGGACGGATACCATATACATATAGATAAATTTTACTATATTTGAACGTATAAAGCAAAGAAAATTTGGTGCATTTGATATTTACTGTACAAAAAAAGAGGGCCGCATAGCGGCCCTCGGAGAGGTTAAATATTAACCCTTGATAGCGCCCTGATCGTCAACGGTAATTACGGTTGCGAAGTCAGAGGCAGCCTTGCTGGTGTCGTTGGAAACGGTCAGCTCGCCGTTGAACATGGCAGCAACCATTGCCTTGTAATCGTCCTGAGTGAAAGCACCGTCAGCCCACTGAGTGGACTCCATGGGGATCTGAACGTAGTTCAGGGTAGGATCGTCAGCGGATACGAGACCCAGGGTAGCGATCTTGCCGGCATAGTTTGCCCAGTTGCCGTTAATGATAACATCGTTGAGGGTATCATAAGTGGCGGGGTAGAGGCCCTTCATGGCGGAGGTAACGGTCATACCGTCAACGCCGGCATAATTGGCGATAACGCCAGCTTGGTCAACGTCAACACCTATAACCTTGGCGTTTACCTTCTTGGCAGCGTCAACAGCGGAGGTGTAGATACCGCCGCCGCAGGCAAAGACGACTTCGGTGCCGTTGGCATACCAGGTATCCATAACAGCAGTGATGTCCGCATCGCCAAAGAACTGGCCGCCGTAGATGTAATTCAGCTTAACATCTGTGAGACCCATATCAGCCGCAGCGGCGTCAACGCCCTGTACGAAGCCGTAGCCGTAACGTACAACAGCGGGAACAGCCATGCCGCCCAGGAATCCAAGGTTCTTGTAGCCCAGCTTTACAGCAGCATAACCTGCCATGTAGCCGCAAAGCTCTTCCTGATATACGGCGCAGTATACGTTGGACATATCAACGTACTTTTCAAGATCCCAATTGTCGGGATTGAAGTCGTAGGTCTCACCGGCGTTGGCAACTGCGGTCTCAAGCAGGTCGCCCTTAGCAACGTCAAGAGCTATGAACTTAACATCCTTAAACTGAGGAGCAGCTTCGACGATAGCGCCACCAAAAGCATAACCGGGCATTACTATTACGTTGAAACCTTCGTCAGCAGCCTTTTCGATCATGGCTACGCGGTCAGCGGTGTTGTCGCCGGCGGGCTTGAAGTAATTAAACTCGATGCCGTTAGCTTCACAGAAAGCCTTGCAGGCTTCGTAGGTGGTCTGGTTGAAGGACTGGTCGGTGATATCGCCGTAGTCGGTGATCATAGCGACCTTGTACTCGGAAGCAGCCTCAGTGGTGGCTTCGGGAGCAGCGGTCTCTTCGGTTGCGGGAGTCTCCTCGGTTGCGGGAGTCTCCTCGGCAGCAGGCTGAGAGCAAGCTACCATAGACAGAGCGAACATGGCTACCATAACAATAGCAATGAACTTCTTCATGTATAAGTTTCCTCCTTAAAATTATGCAGCTGTATTTTTGTTTGCCGCATTGATGTTTACATTATAACAAATACATTGTACTATTTCAAATATAATTCAGCTATCATAATGTGAAATATGTGTCACAACATAATAAAATCCGGCGTGCCGCAAGCTTTTTTCCTGTTTTTCATATTTTTGCTCCAGTTTGGCGCAAATAATATTTGGAGATGCAGCTGATTGATGATACAATATTGCAGAGAATAATGAGGTATAGCCATGTACGGATACATCCGACCGAATCAGGACGAGCTCAGAATAAGAGAATATACCGAATACAGGGCGTATTACTGCGGGCTGTGTAAATGTCTCAGCGCCGAATACGGCGAAATAGCGCGGAGCGTTCTGAGCTACGACTGTACTTTTATAGCTCTCTTGCTTTCCGGCCTCGCCGGTACTGACGATGTGCAAAAGCGCCGCTGCGTATATAAGCCTTTATCAAAGCCGCGCCTTGCCGCAGCTGCCGACGATATGCTGCGCTTTGCCGCCGATATGGATGTGCTGCTGGCGTATTACAAGCTGGAAGACGACTGGCGGGACGACAAAAATCCCGCGGCTGTCTGTGCAAAAGCTGCCCTTGGCGGCGCCATGAAAAAGGCGGCAAACAGGCAGCCTGAAATGGATCGTGCCATATCCCGGGGCCTGAAGGAGCTTGGCGAGCTTGAAAAAGCGAACTGCTCCGAGCTGGATGCCCCGGCAGACGCCTTTGCCCGAATGATGAAATCCGTAGGCCTTTCTGCGCCCATTGAGAACCGGGGAGACAGGATAGCCCTCGCACACACGCTGTATCACCTCGGCCGCTGGGTATATTTAATAGATGCCTGGGACGACAGGAATAAGGATAAAAAGAAAGGCAGCTACAATCCGTTCATCGCGTCAGGCGCAGATAAGGACAGGGCGGAGTTCCTGCTGAACTGTTCCCTTAATGAGGCGATAAATGCTTATCAGCTTTTGAACTTACTATCTCATGAGGGACTGCTGGATAATATAATCCTTGACGGCTGCCCTGCAAAAAACAGAGAGGTTCTTGGAGGAAAAGATGAATAACCCTTATAAGGTACTTGGAGTAAACGAGGGTGCTTCGCAGGAGGAGATAAGGTCTGCATACCTTAAACTCGTCAAGAAGTACCACCCGGACAAGTATACCGATTCCGATCTGAAGGAGCTTGCAAACGAAAAGCTGGTGGAGGTCAACGAAGCCTATGAGATGCTGACAAAGAAAAACGGTCAGAGCTCAAGCTACGCCAACAGGAACGGCAATGGCACCTATGACTCCTACAGCGGCGGATATACCGGCTCCGGAAGCTCATATTCCGGCCCGAATGCTCAGGAATTCAACAGGGCGAGGGCTTTCATCAATCAGAATAACCTTCAGGCCGCCAAGGCGGTGCTGGACGCCATATCCACTCGCAACGCCGAATGGTACTATCTCTACGGCATAATATACCTGCGCCAGGGCTGGTACGATAAGGCCCGGGAATACCTGACGATAGCCTATCAGCAGGAGCCCCACAACCCGGAGTACGCCGCGGCGTACAGCTCGATAAAAAACAGCGGTGGCGCTTATACCAGAAGCACAGGCAACTACGGCTCCTACAATTGCAGCCCCTGCCCGCTCTGCGCCAGCATGCTGTGCTGCAGCTCAATGGGCGGTATGCCCTATATTTTCTGCTGCTGATATATAAATAAGAAAAACTTAATATTTTTACGCCGATTTGGATTTTATTCTTCCGCTGCTCTGGCGATACTAATGTCAGGAATACGATGGAGGGATAAGGAAAATGAGGTTCAGAGGATTAAAGATACTGCTGCTGGCCGTTACTGCCGCGGCAGTTTTGTTTTTGCTTTGCGGCGCGGTCAAGACCCTTGGTATGGACAGGTGGGTGGATTTCGACGTGTACAGAATAACAGGCTGCGACAGGACCTCAATAATATACGATGGGCAAAGCGATGTGGTTACCCGCTTACACGGAGTTCAGGACAGGACATGGGTGAGCATCAGTGAACTACAGCCAAGCACTGTGTATGCTTTTATCTCCGCCGAGGACGCGCGATTTTTTGAGCACGAGGGAGTAGACGTCATACGCATCGCCGGCGCTATCGTGGCAGACATAAAGGCCGGCAGCTACGTTCAGGGAGCCTCTACCATAAGCCAGCAGCTCATAAAGCTCAGCCACCTCACCTCCGAAAAAACCATATCCAGAAAGGCTGAGGAGGCAGCCCTTGCCTATGAGATGGAGCGGCAGTACAGCAAGGAGGATATCCTTGAGATGTATCTGAATTACGTTTACTTCGGCGGCGGGTATTACGGTATCGAGGCGGCAGCCGAGGGCTATTTTGGAGTACACGCATCCGACCTTACTCTGGATCAGAGCGCCATGCTTGCAGGGATACTCAAGTCCCCGTCGGGCTACGCGCCACATATAAACTATGCGGCTTCAATAAACAGACGCAACAATATACTCAGGCTTATGCGGGATTACGGCTATATAACCGACGATGAAAAAAAACAGGCCGCAGCTAAACGTCCTACCATACTACACGACAAGAATGAGGAGTACAGCGGCTACTATACGGATGCCGTTACAAAGAGCGCGGCAGCACTACTGGGCATAACTGTAGACGAGCTGATACGGGGCGGCTACAGCATTTATTCCGCCATGGACAGCGATATACAGCATTACTGTGAGGAGATGTTCAAAAACGGAGATCTGTTCCCGGCAGAGGATTCAGAGGCTGCAATAGTGGTGTTGGAGCCCTCCACAGGCATGGTAGTCGCAATGGTGGGCGGGCGCAGCTACACGGGTGGCATATCCTTCAACCGAGCGACGGATATACGGCGTCAGCCCGGCTCTGTGATAAAGCCTGTGATCGCATATGCACCGGCATTTGAATACCTAAACTATACTGCGGCAGATATGATACTGGACGAGGAGACGACTTTTGCCGATTATACGCCGTCAAATTACGGAAATAAATATTACGGCTGGGTAACTGTGCGGGAAGCCGTAACCAAGTCACTCAACGTGCCTGCGGTAAAGACGCTATCGGCAGTAGGGGTATACAGGGCAAAGGATTTCGCAAAAAGGTGCGGTATAGAGTTTGACGATAAGGACGACAGTCTGGCACTTGCTCTCGGCGGCTTTACCTATGGCGTATCTCCTTTACAGATCGCAGGGGCATATTCCTGTTTTGCCTCAGGCGGTATATACAATACCCCAACGTTGATAAAGAAGATAACCGACAGGAACGGCCTGACGGTATATGAATACAGGCAGGACAGCCGGAGAGTAATGAGCGAGGCAAACGCCTATATCCTTACCAGTATGCTCAAAAGCGTGGTGACCGAAGGAACGGGCCATCGGCTGAATACGCTTGATATACCCATAGCCGGCAAGACGGGCACCGTCGGCTTGGCAAACGGCAACAGGGATGCGTGGATGGCAGGATACACGCCTGAATATACCGCCGTCGTATGGCAGGGGTACGATAGCGACAGGCTGGGGCTGCTGCCGTCCTCCGCCACCGGCGGCACTTATCCTGCGCTGATGCTGTATGAGCTTTTTAATCACATATATCCCGATGGCAGGAGCGGAGATTTTGAAAAGCCTGAAAGCGTGAAGCAGTATTCCATAGACGCAAAGACGCTGAAAAAGCAGCACAAGGCAGTCCTTGCCAACGCCATGACGCCCCAAAGCAGCCGAGTTACCGAATACTTTACGGAAGAAACAGCGCCGGAGGACGTATCGGGCTACTGGGCAGTGCCGGGATCGGCACAGAACCTTCTGGCGGTGCGCGAAGAAGGAGGCGTTATGGTATCTTTCGATTGTCCGGATGATTTCGGAATGTATACCCTGTGGCGCAGCGAAGCCGGCAAGGCGGAAAAGCCGCTCATGACATGGAACGGCCGTGAAGGGCACATAGAGTACATCGACGCTGCGGTCAAGCCAGGAAAGGGTTACAGGTACAGGGTGACGGTAAAGCATGAGGAGCTGCTGATAGGCGATGAGCCGGTAGAAGGGCTGACTACCAGATACGCGTTTGTGCCGGCCGGGCTGGGTACAAGCAGCTCATCCATAAATGAATAAGCTGTGCGTCAACGGCGGACATATGCGACTGATGTATTGACTATTGCCGAAATTCGGATAAAATATATCATATAATATTATCATTGAAAGTGACGGCAATATATATGGATCTTAAAAAAATCGCCGAAGAAATGCAGCCTCGGTCCATGGCAGCACGGGATTGGGTCTTTCAGGTGATACGCACAGCCATAGTGCGCGGCGAGCTTCCGGGAGATATGCCTCTAAGGCAGGACGAGATATCCACTGCGTTAAGCGTCAGCCATATACCGGTTAGGGAGGCTTTTCGCCAGCTGGAAGCGCAGGGCCTTGTCAGGATATATCCCAACAGAGGCGCTGTAGTCACCAAACTGTCCTGTAAAGAGCTCAGCGACGTCATGGATACCCGCATACTGCTGGAAGTAGGCGCGCTTCGCTTGGCCCTGCCCCATATCACGGAGGAAGATTTGGCGAGAGCCAGGGAGCTATTAGAGCTTTTTTCCAAGGAAAAGGATCCCATAAAGGGCGCGGAGCTAAACCTGAAACTGCACTTTTCGCTGTATGACCCCTGCGATAACCAGACTCTGCTTTCCCTTATAGACCAGATGCATGCCAATGTAGATAGGTATATCACTCCGTTTTTCGGGAAAGAGGAGGTATCGGCAGAACTGTATACCGTTGATGAGCACAGCCAGATTATTTCCGCCTGCGAAAGCAAGGATACCGAGCTCGCTACGGCGATACTCAGGACGCACTTGCAGCGCACAAAGAACCTGCTGCTTAAATCCCCGCTGCTCAACTGATTGATTCAAAAGAGCACCATGGGCCGCGAAACCGCGGCCCTATGTTTTTGGCGGACGGCGCAAGTATACTATATGTTAATACTTTATTTGCAATAGTGTTATTGACGAATATATTTCTCTGCCTGTAAACTCGAATTATAAATATGGGTTGGGCTGGTAAATTGAATATTAAAATCTGCTTAAATTTCAAGTATGGAGGTGGTTCTTTTGAGCATATGTTCGGAAAGGAAGATACGGATCATGAAAAGGTCGGTTTTATGCTGCTTACTGATAATGCTTTTGTTGGCGTTATTGGGCTGCCGGGAGAAGGGCATTGATTATGAGGCTTATCAGAAGGTGCTGGACGAGGTCAATGCCGAATATGAGACATACTTTACCTTTGAGCAGTTGCCCCCAAATGAAAAATGGGATATAAAGTCTTATGAAGAATTTGCCGTTGACTGTGCAAAAAAAATCGTGGAATACAGGGCGGACTGTGAGAAATACGGAACGACGATGGAGGAGCTTTTCAAAAACTTTGACGACAAGATGGGAGCTCTACCCGAGGATGATTTTCAGGCCGCCAGCGACTGAGGATGCACCACATAGAAAACGCACTGCCCGGCGATATAGAAGCAAAGGCTGGCAGCCATGGGCCGCAGTTTCGCGGCCTTTGTATTTTTGGGGGGACAGAATCCAACATTGTTGATAAACAGGACACAGATATGACGCGATTCTGTGCTATAATTAATATTGATGTAAAATGCACTGGAGGCGATGACGTGCGGTCCGACATATATTCACTGCTGGTATCCGGTATGAGATACTTCTTTGTCGCTGCCATAGTTTATATATTATTCAGGATAGTGTACCACTCTGTATGCGAGTACAATGAACTGCGCCGGGTAAAGAACTGGCTGGAAAAGGGCTATGCAAGGCATATAGAGTTCCTTCCGCCCTTTGATACCAACGAGGAAGGGTTCATACTCGCAAAGAGCAATATAATAGGCCGGGGCAGGAAATGCGATATATGCATTGACGATGGCTCGGTGCGCCGCAAGCACGCCAAGATATACGAAAAGGGCGGCTTTGTATACATCCAGCGTTACGGCAGGGCCAATATTCTTATAAACGGCGAGCCCATGGAGCACAAAACGGAGGAACTGGCGGAGGGCGATCTCGTACAGCTGGGCGAGGTCAAGTTTTATTACAGAATGAAGCGGGTGCGCTGCGAGGAGGTAGAAAGTGAACAGGGTTAGGCAGCTGAGCGCGGCGGGGCTTCTGGGCATAGTTATGATATTCGAACTTGCGGCCTTTGCGCTGCTCTCCTTAAGGGACGAGAGCTTTGACTACAAGGCGCTGGCCTTTGCCGGCGGCCTTATCGTGGTGCTTCTTTTACAGTATATAATCATACTATGGATATCAAAATACGCCGACAGGTTCATACTCGTCATAGCCAATCTTCTTGCGGGCATAGGCATGATAGTTCAGTACAGGCTTTCATACGAGGTGGCCTTTAAGCAGCTGGTATGGTTCGGCATAGGTATAGTTGCCATGATAGTTTGTGTGCTGCTCATGCGGGCGCCGAAATTCTTCAAGACCATGGATATCCCGCTCATGGCGCTAAGCATCGCCATGCTGGGGGTGCTGCTGGTAGTAGGCACCGAAAACGGCGGCGCAAAAAACTGGATAAAGCTGGGCGGCATAAGCGTCCAGCCCTCGGAATTCGTTAAGGTGGCGCTTGTGTTCGTCATGGCTAACCACTTTACAAAGGTAAAAAGGACCTGGGACTGGCTGCCGTCTGCAATATTTGCGATAATCGTGGCTGGACTGCTGGTTGCGGAGCGCGATCTTGGCGCCGCGCTGCTGATATGCGGGACGTATCTTATAATGTTTTACACCGCGACCGGCAAGGTAGGCACTACGCTGGTCGGCCTTGGAGCCGGCGCTGCCGGTGCCGTGGCCAGTTATTATATGTTCGACCACGTTAAAGCACGCGTTGCTATATGGCTCAACCCCTGGGCTACGTATTCAACCAGCGGCTACCAGATTGCCCAGGGCCTCATGGCAATAGCCTCGGGCGGCCTGTGGGGCCTTGGCCTTACCAAAGGACTTCCCAAGAGCATACCCGCATACAATACCGACTACATATTTGCAGTCATCTGCGAGGAGTTCGGCATTGTATTCGGAATTGCCGTTATTGCTCTTTATCTGGTGTTCATAATCCGGGGCGCGCTCATAGCGCTCAACGCCAGAAGCAGGTATCTTATGCTCGTAGCCTTTGGCTGCACGGTGCTCATAACCCTGCAAAGCTTTATAATAATAGCGGGCGTGATAAAGCTCATACCGCTGACCGGCATAACCATGCCCTTCGTAAGCTATGGCGGCAGCTCGATGATAGCCTGCATGATGCTGCTTGGCATACTCGAGGGCGTATCCATACAAAACGGAGAGATGCTTCAGGACGCCATGTACGAAGCCGGTGAAGAGAACGCTTAAGGAAGATATTATATGAAAAAGGAACGAAAGGACAGCACAAGAAATCATATAAAGGCCATGCTGGCGCTGTTTTGCGTTATGTTCATAGTGCTGAGCGTCTACCTTGGCTACATAGTAAACGTATACGGCAACCGCTGGTTCGCAAGCCCCTATAATACAAGGGTAGCAAACAGAAAGGGAACCATCGCCGCCGGCATGCTGCTGGACAGAAACGGCGTAAGGCTCGCCTATACCAACAGCGAGGGCAAGCGCAAATACGTGGACGTAAAGTCCCTACGGCGATCTATGAGCCACGTGATAGGAGACACATACGGCCAGACATTCGGCGCGGAATCCATGTTCGCAAAGTATCTTTTGGGCTTTGACAGCCGCCTGACCGACGAATTCGAGCAGCTCATAGGCACCCAGCAGAAGGTAGGGTCCAGCGTGCTGCTTACTGTGGATTCCGAACTTTGCGAGTACGCCTACGAACTGATGGACGATTACTGGGGCGCGGTGGTTTTGATGAATTACAAGACAGGCGAAATACTTGTCTCTGTCAGCCAGCCCACGTTTGATCCCAAATATATGGAGGATTACCTGAACGGAGAGAAGGATCTTGCTGCCAGCGCAATGGTGAACCGGGTGACTATGGGGCGCTATACTCCCGGCTCCACATTCAAAATAGTCACGATGATAGCGGCGCTGCGTTATCTTCCAGGCATAGAGAACCGCACATTCAACTGCGACGGCGCTCTTGTATTTGATAAAAAGACCGGCAAGTATCTGCCAAACATACACGTTGACGACGAAGAATTCGCCGCCGCCAGCGAAAACATAAAGTATGACAGGGATCAGGAGGGGGCAGAGGACGTGGGCGCGGAACCTGCTGCCAGCGAGCTGTACAGTATAGTGAGGGACTCGCACAGCGAATACCACGGCGAGATAGACATATATACCGCCTTTGCAAAATCCTGCAACAACACCTTCGCAAAGCTTGCGATGGAGCTGGGGCCGGCACGGCTCGCCACAGTCGCAAAGGAGCTGGGCATAGGCGACGAATTCCTGTTCAACGATATGATGCTTTATTCAAGCTCATTTGAGAAGGGCAGTACAGATCTGGAGGTTGCATGGTCGGGCATAGGCCAGTATAAGGACCTTATGACCCCCATGCAGACATGTATGCTGACCGCGGCCATAGCCAATGGCGGCGTAATGATGGAGCCGAGGCTTTTGAGCAGGGTAGCGGATGGCAACAACAGGGTAAAATTAACAGCCGGGAGCAGGGTCTATAAGACTGTGCTCACGGCCGCAGAATCCGAAATAATGCAAAATGCCATGTTCGATACCGTAAATCACGGTACCGGCAGAAAAGCCGCGCTGGAGAGCTATCAGGTGGGCGGCAAGACGGGAAGCGCCGAGGTATCCTCAAACAAGAGCGTAAAGACCCACTCCTGGTTTACGGGCTTTGTTGCTGATGACGAGCACCCTCTTGCCGTTACGGTGATACTTGAGCAGGCAGGCGGCGGTGCAAGCGCAGCGGCTCCCCTTGCAGGGCAGCTGCTCAAAAAGGCCATAAAACTGGGCTACTGATCTGGTTGAATGTCATAGTAGGCGAGCATGAGGTCTACCATCATGCCATAGCTCTTTACGCCGTTTTCCTGAAGGTTGAACTTAAGATAGCTGTCGTTTATACTGTCGAACGCCTCCTCGACCTGACCTTCGTATCTGTCCCAGTATTGGTTATAAGCGGCAATATCACGCAGCACAGCGTCGCTGTAAGTCTCCCTCAGCGCCGCCGCCTTGTCCGGGGAGCTTTTATACAGAGCGTTGCCGCAGTTTATCAGCGCGAGCATCGCTCCGGAATATCTTATAGAAGGATCCTCCGAGCTGATGCAGGCGAGATAGGCTATGAAGTTAGCCTCGTCCTCGCGGGCAAAGCCTAAGGAATGGGCGTTTTCGTGAGCCGCGCTGGAAAGGAGCAGGAGCGAGGGCTGATGTGTGTTTACATTCGCCTCTGCGGTAAACGGCATGAAAATGCCGCATATCCCCGCCCATGACATTCCTTCGGAGGCCATCACTCCCTTTGCGGGATAAACCCTGCCTGCAAAAAGGGGATTGCTCTGACTGAGCCTTTCATATGCGGCTGGTATTTTATCGAAATACTTCCTGTAATCCGCTATGTGGAATACGCGGTTTTCGTCCTCTGGAACGCTTCTCCTGAGCTCGTTTGCGTCTGCCGAGAGCTTATGGCAAAGCGCTTGAAGCTCCTCATCCGGCCTGGCCTTTACCTCGAGGCCCGCAAGCTGGTAAAGCGTAGGCCGGGAATAGTTAAAGCCCCAAAGAATATAAAACAGGTTCAGCATCACGCCTGCAAATATGGCGAGGGAAAGCAGGAAAGACAGAAAAGCGGCAGGTGACTTTTTCCGCCTTATAAGCCCTACGACGTTTGCTATTACCGCTATGAGCACACCGAGTATAACAAAATACACGAAAAACTCCGCAATGGAAAAGCCGAGCAGCGACGTGAAGCCTCCCAGCGCTCTGCTTATATAGGGGTATATGCCGCGACTGTACAACCTCTCCACGGTCAGCGGGTGCATTGAGGCCAGCGATGGAAGCCACAGGCCCAGAGGTATGAGCAGCAGAAACGGCAGCTTGACTAATATGGATCTCTTAATGCCCTTGGGGCTCTTTTCCTTAGCAATCATACAGGGATTATAACATCAGTTCAGGTATTTCTCAACCAACGCCTTTATCCATTCTTCATCGGGAGGTTCTACGACGGTTATTATCTCCTCTTCGTCCTTATCCTCGGGAAAAAGGTATATAACTGCTCTGCGCAGCTTATCCTTGTATACGTGCGCATACAGCATCACTGTAGGCCGGTAGCCGGAGCAGCCGGCGATAATGGTACACTCACCCCACGACTGGCCCAGCGCCCTTTCCTGGGGGCCGTTTTTTATTATGGGAAGCGTCACTGCCGCAAGACCTGATGAGTCAGTCTCTGCAAATATATCCGCAGAGGGTATTATTATGTAGGCGTTTTTTACCGGCGTAAGATCGTAAGCGTCTACGACGCGAATGCTCAGTCCGCCCCGGTTTTGCATTCCCATACTGCTCAGAAAGAACGCTCCGGCTCCGAAAATTCCGAGCAACACAGCAAATATTGGAAATATATCGCCTTTTTTATGCTTAATTATCAAATCAGCCACCCCGCAGCTTAAATTTATGCGCGCATCCGACAATTATGTGTTATAATTAAAATAAGTTTGTTATATTTGTATGCAATTATATTTTTACATATGGAGGTATTTTTTATGAAGCACTTTGCTTGTGAGGCCTTTAAAAAGGAAATGAGACTTCGTGTGGATTTCAACAATATGATGAGCGGCTTCGTCAAGGGCGGCATAACCCCTGAGGAGCTCGAGGCAAACGCAGCGGCATATGAGGCTGCGGCAAGGGCCATGGATGAAAAGCGCGGAAGCATGAAGTGGAGAGAGCTGCCCTTCAATCAGGACGAAGTAATTAAGGCCATAAACGCTAAGGCGAAGGATATTCGGGATAAATTCGACGATTTCGTAGTGCTGGGCATAGGCGGAAGCGCCCTCGGTCCCATAGCCGTCCATCAGGCCCTGTGCCATCTCCGCTACAACGACCTGCCCAGGGAGAGGCGCGGAGGCCCAAGGCTCTTTATAGAGGACAACATAGATCCCGAAAGAATGGAGTCTCTGTTCGAAGTCATAGATGTAGAGCGTACCATGTTCAACGTTATAACCAAGTCCGGCAGCACCTCCGAAACCATGTCCCAGCTCTTACTTGCTACAAACATACTGAGGGAAAAGCTGGGGGACGGCTGGACTGAGCACATTGTAGCTACCACCGACCGCAGCAAGGGCAATCTCATAAAGATATCAAAGGAATTCGGCCTCGATACATTCTATGTGCCTGACGGCGTAGGCGGAAGGTTCAGCGAGCTTTGTCCCGTGGGCCTCCTGGCCGCCGCGGTATGCGGCATAGATATCGAGGAGCTCCTTGCCGGCGCCGCCTATATGGATGAGCTGTGCCGCACGCACGACATATGGCATAATCCTGCCTACATGATGGCTGCATTGCAAATGAAGGCGGTGGAAAAGGGCTGCAACATAAACGTCATGATGCCCTATGCCGATTCTCTTAAGTATATGGCTGACTGGTTCGCACAGCTCTGGGCAGAGTCCCTTGGCAAGGCTGTACACACTGACGGCAGCGCCGCCCATACCGGCCAGACCCCCGTTAAGTCTCTCGGCGTCACAGACCAGCATTCTCAGGTGCAGCTCTATACCGAAGGCCCCTTCGATAAGGTAATAACCTTCATAGGGGTAGATAAGTACAGGAGCACCGTAGAGATACCCCATGCCTACGACAGCATACCCGACGTCGCTTTTTTAAGCGGCCATACCTTCAATGAGCTTATCAAATGCGAACAGTTCGCAACGGAATACGCAGTACAGAAGAGCGGGCACATGAACTGCACGGTGACGCTGCCGGAGGTGAACGCTTTCACTGTTGGTCAGCTGCTATTCTTATTCCAGCTTGAGACCGCCTTTGCGGGTGAGCTGTTGGGTATCAATGCCTTCGATCAGCCTGGCGTTGAAGAGGGCAAGAACGCCACCTATGCGCTTCTCGGCAAGCATGGCTATGACGCGAAAAAGAAGGAGCTGGACGCCGCGCCAAAGAAGGAAGCGCGCTACATAATCTGACGTTTTTGTGAACAAAGCCGCGTTTTTGCTGACGATGCGTCAGTTTTAATGTAAAATTAGACATGGGCAATCTATGGCTGTTGGCCACGGCTGAAAGGAGGGCGCTGAGGTGAAGAAGATATTCCCCATAATGCTCGTGCTGATGTTGCTCCTATGGGGCTGCGGCAGGGAAGAACCCCAACAGGTTTCATCTCCGCCTGAAAGCGCAGGCACTGAAAATGCTACCGAATCCGCCAATGACGGCGGTATAAGGCTCATGGGCATGATAATACAGGACGATGGCAGCATGAGCGGGTATATGATGATGCACGGCTTTTTGCATACGGTAGAAAACCTCGGCTATCCCGCAAAGCTTTATAGGGTGAAGGGCGATGCATCGGCTACGGTGCAAAAGGCGGTCGATGACGGCTGCACCGGGCTGCTCATACCCGGAAGCTACACCGAGGCGGTAAGGCGCGCCCACGACGCCGGTCTGTACGTCGTATGCCCATATGAGGCTTACAACGGAGACGAGGCGGATGTTAACGTAGTGGCGGACGTTTCTGAGTACGTCGAGGAGCTGGCCCGCGGCATAGCGGAAAGAATGACTGAGCGCGGGTTAAAGTCGGGCAGGATACTGGTATACGGAAGCAATACCGGCAGCTGCTTCCCGGCATTTGGCGCTGCTGTGAAGGAATACTATCCTCAGTTTGATACTGTAAGCTTTAATAGGACGCCCGGATTAGGTGACGATGGAGCAATAGACGAGCTTGCGGATTATCTTCTGAACAACCGCGACATAAAGGGGCTTTACGCCTGCGATGAATCCTCTGTACCGGTCGCCGTTAAGGCGCGCAGTAAGGCAATAGCCGCATTTAAGGATATAGAGGCTTCCGAAAAGGCCTCTGAGAAGGAAACGAAAAAAAAAGAGCCGGAATCCACACCTACGCCGGAACCGTCAGCGGACTCTGCCAAGCCCACGCCAAATCCGGCGCTGCTCAAGCAGATATCCATAACGGCATTCGGCTGCGGCCTAAGTGATGAAAACCTGGAGCTGTTTAAGGATAACGACATATACGGCCTTTGTATAGAGCCGTATTACGATGCGGCTGCTACCGCAACCATGATGCTGGACAGGCTCATGCAGGGCGAGGATACCGCAAAAAAGGTAACAGTAAACCGTCCCATCGCATACGGCGATACCATTGACAAGTACAAAGCCATATATAACGAAGTCAAGGAGCTGTTTGACGTAGAGTAAATGTTCGATAAAGACCTGCTCAAAAAAATAGACTGGATAACCATACTGTTGGTCCTGACCCTGTTTATCATAGGGCTTACAAGCATCGCCAGCATCATGGCCGACCCCTTTGACGGCACTGAAGCCAGCATAGCCGACTATCTGGACAAGCTTAACCTGTACTACGTCAAAAAGCAGCTGGTTAACTTCATGATAGGTTTCGCCGCCATGCTGGTTTTCATGGTAGTGGACTATAAAGTATTTAAGTTTCTTATCAAATACGTCTACGCAGCAAACCTGGTGCTGCTCATCATGATATTCGCCGCAGGCAAAACCCGCGGTATAGCAGGCTGGTTCAAGCTGGATTTCATCGACAGGGCGTTACAGCCCGGCGAGTTGTGCAAAATAAGCATAATAGTCACGCTTTCAAAGTACGTTAGCGACTGCATGGACAAAGAAGGCAAATTCAGGGGACTGGGGTATATAATAAAGACCACTATGTACTGTGCTGTTCCTACGGTCCTTGTAATGATGCAGCCTGACTTCGGCACGGCCTTCGTTTTTATCTGCATAATGGTATTTATATACTTCATAGGCAGGATATCCTGGGGATACATACTCACCGCGGCAGGCGGACTGGCGGTGTGTATGCCGCTGGCATATTACTTCGTTTTGAGCGATTCGCAGCGCGAGCGCATCGACGTTTTCATCAACCCGGAGTCCGATCTGCAAAACTCCGGCTACAACGTGGCCCAGTCCAAAATAGCCATAGGATCGGGTCAGCTTACGGGAAAGGGATTTTTCTCCGAAGGAACCCTTGCTCAGCTGAGGTTCGTTCCGGAGAGGCATACCGACTTCATTTTTGCGGGAATAGTTGAAGGTCTTGGGTTTGTGGGAGGCACAATAATAATCTGCCTGTTCTTTGCGCTAATATTCCGTTGGATATATATTGCCATGCGAACTAAAGACTCCTTCGGCACATGCCTCGTAGTAGGCGTTGCAGGCATGTTTACGGCCCACGTATTTGAGAATATCGGCATGACTATAGGCCTTATGCCTGTTACCGGCATACCGCTTCCATTCATAAGCTATGGAGGCTCAAATCTGTTAACGAACCTTATAGGTGTGGGCATTGTGGAGAACGTATGGATGCGGCGCCAAAGCAAGAAGCGATGACGGACGAGCATATTAAGTAAATTTTCCTCCCTTTTCGCACATATAATCAAATGTGCATTAAAGAGGAGGTTTTTTTATGGCTGAAAGAATCGATCATAAGGATTTTAGATCATACGAATACGACAGCAGAAGAAATCGCAAGTATACGATACGGTATTTCAGCCGCCCGGAGAGACGGTACAGAAGGGCCGCGGAGAGGTATGAGGATTATAGCGCCGGAGGTTCTATGCTGGTAAAAATGGGCATATGCCTGCTTCTATGCGGACTGGCGCTGGTGGCAAAAACAGTTTACAAGGGGGAGGATCTTGCGCAGACTGCCGCAAACCTTACTGAAAAGGCAGAGAATATAGGCGGCGAATACCTCGGCAAGCTGCGTTTTGTAGAGTTGCCCGGTATAATGCAGGTATTTTCCCGTGACTCGCGGCTCAGTCTCAACATAAGCGGCGTCACATATCAAAGCAGCGATGACGGCATGCTGCTGACAGTATCCAATGCGACGGATAAGACCGTACAGTCGCCCGGCAACGGCAAAATAAAAAACGTATCTACCGATGCAAGCGGAAAAGGCGCGGTGGAACTTTGGACGGATGGGGACATAATGATAAGCGTTGATGGCTTCAACGAGCTTTGGGTAGAGGAGGGCCAGCCGGTAAGCCGGGGTGATACGCTCGGCAGCGGCAGCGACAGCCTGAGCATCCGCGTATACAAGGGCGGACGGCCTATGGAAGCCGAGAAAATATTTGATGTCGACGCGAATATCCCCGCATGATTCCAAGGATAAAAAGCAGCCCCTTTTTTGCGCTGCTGTGTCTGCTTTGCATTGCAAGCGGCAATATAACGACTTTTCTTATATACATGCTCGCAGTGATCTCGCACGAGTGCGCTCATTGCGTTATGGCAAATATGCTGGGCTACGAAGTATGCTCCATAGAACTTATGCCATACGGCTGCCGCGCAGAGATAGTCGGCATTGTCAGCCATTCGGACGAATTGATGATAGCCCTTGCAGGACCTGTATTCAGCCTTATCGCATATATGGGCACAGAGGTAACGGGACTTGAAAGCCTAAAGGAATTATCTGACGCCAACATGTACATCGCCCTGGTGAATATGCTGCCGGTATACCCTTTGGACGGCGGCAGGGCGCTTGGCGCGGCGCTGGAAATAGTGGATATAAGACTTCCGTACTGGGCCAATACCGTACTGAATATCGCATTATCTATAGTCCTTATATTTCTCGGCTGTATGGCCGAGAATCCTACGGTTACAGTATTTGGCGTTTTTTTGCTGCTGTCGCTGAAAGGGACGGAGGGAAAAAAAGCTTCGAACTATCTCAGAAGAGCGGGAGCGCTGGCCTCTTGCAGGCCTATACGTGTCAGGCACATAGCGCTAAGCGAAAATGCTACGCTGTCGGAAGCGATCTCCTATTCAGGTGGAGGAAAGTATACCGTAATTACTGCCCTTGACGGCGACATGCGCGAAACGGGCAGGCTGGACAGCGGCTGTTTGAACGAACTTGCGGCCATGTACGGCTGCGATAAAAAAATCAGGGAAGTGCTCCCCTTCATTGACCGTGTGTGACAGAAATGGTATTATATTAACATGGAAAATATTAATTCTTTATTGTATTTTGTCAACGTAAGTTTTTGGAGGTCCTGAAATAATGGGCAAGGAGATAGTAGTAGACATAAACCCGTACCAGACGAGAGTAGTCCTTATGGACAACGGTTCACCCAGCGAGATATATATCGAACAGAGGGGCAAGGAGCGGTTGGTAGGAAACATATATAAGGGCAGGGTACAGAACGTACTGCCCGGCATGCAGGCGGCATTTGTGGACGTTGGACTTGAACGCAATGCGTTTCTATACGCTGGGGATGTATTGCCGGACAGCAGCGACTTCCAGTTCGGCGAAGCTCCCGAGCTGCATCAGGAGGCGCCCAATATAAAGGATATAGTCAAGCCGGGCCAGGAAATACTGGTGCAGGTGCTGAAAGAGCCCGTGGGCACAAAGGGCGTAAGAGTCACTACCCACATAACCTTGCCTGGACGAACGCTGGTTCTCATGCCGATGGTGAACTACATAGGCGTATCCAGAAGGATAGAGGACGAGCGGGAGCGTGCCCGACTGAAGGAAACCATATCCAAGGTAAAACCGGATAACATGGGAGTGATAGTACGCACAGCCGCGCTGGACAAGAGCATTGAGGAGTTCGAGGCGGATATGAGGTTTCTTACCCGTCTTTGGGAGCGCATACAGAAAAAAAGTCAGATGCTCACCGCTCCCCGGCTCATACATGGGGAGGAACCGTTGGTATTCCGTACCATAAGGGATCTTTTCACTCCCGATATAGACAGGCTCACCATAAACGACCGCGAGTTTTATGAGAAGGTACAGGTGGTAGCAGGCATAATCTCTCCCGCGCTCAAGGATCGCGTGGTGCTGCAGGATGAGCTTCCCGACAGGTTCGACGCCCTCGGCCTCGAAGGGGCCATAGACAAGGCTCTCTGCCGCAAGGTATGGATAAAAAACGGCGCGTATATAATAATCGATCAGACCGAAGCGCTGACCACCATTGACGTCAATACCGGCAAATACGTTGGGACGGACAACCTTCAGGAAACCATTACCGCAACCAATTGCGAAGCCGCCAAGGAGATAGCCCGGCAGCTCCGCCTGCGCGATATAAGCGGCATAATAATAATCGACTTCATAGATATGGACGAATCCGGGGATAAGGAAAAGGTCATAGAAACCCTCAAGGAGGAGCTGCGCAAGGACCGCACCAAGTCCAATGTGCTCGGCATAACACAGCTCGGCCTTGTGGAAATGACCCGCAAGAAGTCCAGAAAGTGTATAAGCAACGTATTGCAGACCACATGCCCTTACTGCAACGGGAGCGGCAGGGTGATATCTGCTGAGACGATGCTTCTCAAGGTGCGAAAGAAGATAATGCGCAGTTTTGCTACCGAAAGCTGTACGGGCTATCTGCTCCAGGTACACCCCGACATAGCAAAGATGATATACGAAAACACTACTGAGAGCGCGCCTATCCTGCCCCGCGAGCAGGGCCGCTCCATATGGATACAGCAGGACAGCACTCTGCACATACAGGAATTTCATCTGACGCCGATTACCTCCAGCGATGAGCTCAAAAGTATAAAGTCGCTGGCTAAACTTTATTGATTTTTGTCAGTAGACATAAAAAGGCAACTGTGCTATAATTATTAACTGAGCCGGTTCACCGGCAATGCCAACGTGGCTCAGTCGGTAGAGCAGCTGATTCGTAATCAGCAGGTCAGGGGTTCGAATCCCCTCGTTGGCTCCATCGGGGCGTAGCGCAGCTTGGTAGCGCGTTTGGTTCGGGACCAAAAGGTCGCGTGTTCAAATCACGTCGCCCCGACCAGATAAAAGGTGCTGAAAGCATCATGGCTTTCAGCACCTTTTGTTTTTCTGCGCAGAAAAGCCCGAAGCGCTGCCTCGGGCTTTGGATATTTCGTTATGCTCTTACGCCTTCCGTCCCTTCCTGCTCCTTTTTCTTTCCCTGTACTGCCTCGAGTATGTAGGAGGAGATGGTTACAGTAATGAGGGAGAAGAATATCTTTTTAAAGGGTATGTAGGTGAGGGATAGTGCCAGTACGATAAGATCGCTTATGAGGTAGGCTCGAGATAACCGCCAGCCGGAAACCTTGTGAATGAACAGCGCCAGGGCATCGTCTCCGCCGCAGGAACCGCCGTTTTTGACTACTATGCCCACTCCTACGCCTATAAACAGCGCGCCCAAGAGAGCCGCTAAAAGGGGCTTATCTGCAAGGCTGGGAAGGACAGGGGGGAAGTGCTCCCAAATTCTGAAAAACATGGCCATGCTCAGTGTGGAGAAGGCCGAAATCTCAAGAAAATGCCTGCCCAGCGCACGGAAGGCGAGGGCGTAGCAGATTATGTCTATTATGGGTGTGGCTATAGATGAAGGCAGACCAAACCAGTGGTTCAACAGCAGTATGAGTCCCAGCGCGCCGCCTTCGGTTATGCCGGATTGGTCGTGGACATTGTATATGCCGAAGGAGCATATCGCGGTACCGAGCAAAATAAAAAGAAGCCTCCTTAAAGTAAATATCTCGCGAAGGTCTCTCTTTGCGCCTTGAAGCAAGGTTTTAAATGTCATATTATCTCTTTAGTTCGTATTCGCCTTTCTCTATTTGTGAAGATTTGCCTATATTATACCCGAAACGCGGCTGAGAAACAAGACCGTGGACATTTAGATAAAAATGCTTTACAATTAAAAATGGTGTTTTTTGTGGAAGCACACCGCCCAACTTACAAATGCAATCAAGAGAGGTTATATAATATGTCAAAGCCACTTGTGGCGGTAGTAGGCCGCCCGAACGTTGGGAAATCCACCTTCTTCAATAAGGTAGTCGGCAAGCGCATCGCCATAGTAGAGGATACGCCGGGCGTCACCCGCGACCGAATCTACGGCGACGCGGAATGGCTGGATCACCATTTTGCGTTGGTGGACACAGGCGGTATCGAGCCCATGAAGGACGATATAATAAGCACTCAGATGCGCCGCCAGGCCGAGCTTGCCATAGAGACAGCCGACGTCATCATATTCATGGTAGACGGCCGTGAGGGCATAACCGCCGCCGATGAGGACGTGGCGGATTTACTGCGCCGCTCCAAGAAGCCCATAGTGCTTGCAGTAAATAAAGTGGATCACCCGAAGTATGAGGACTCGGCATACGACTTTTATGCTTTGGGCATAGGCAATCCCATAACGATATCCGCCGAGCAGGGCCTGGGCATAGGCGATCTGCTGGACGAGGTGATATCGTATTTTCCAAAGTGCGAGAAGGAGCTGGAGCACGAGGCCATAAATATCGCCATAGTGGGCAAACCAAATGTGGGCAAATCCAGCCTGGTAAACGCGCTGCTGGGTTATGAGCGCACAATAGTGAGCAGCATATCCGGCACCACACGCGACGCCATAGATACTCCATTCACATGGAACGGCGATGACTTTGTGCTGGTGGACACCGCAGGCATCCGGCGCAAGCGTGCCATTGAGGACGAAACGGTTGAGCGCTACAGCGTCATACGTTCCCTTGGCGCCATACGACGGGCGGACGTTGTGCTTATAGTCATAGATGCCGCAGAGGGACTTAGCGAGCAGGACGTGCGCATAGCCGGCTATGTACACGAGGAGGGCAAAGCTTCCGTGGTTATAGTCAACAAGTGGGACGTCATCGAGAAGGACACCAACACCATGAACAAGTTCAAGAAGGAGCTTACAACAGATCTGGCCTTCATGAGTTATGTTCCCATGCTGTTTATCTCCGCAAAGACGGGGCAGAGGGTGAGCAAGGTGCTGGAAACGGCAAAATATGCCTATACCCAGAACAGTATGCGCATATCCACAGGCACACTGAACGACGTTATATCCGAAGCTGTAACGGTAACCGCCCCTCCCTCCGATAAGGGCAGGCAATTGAAGATATACTACGCTGTGCAGTTTGCCACCAACCCGCCTACATTTGCCATAGTGGTGAACGACCCCAAGATAATGCATTTCTCATACCAGCGTTATCTTGAAAACTACATAAGAAAGTCCTTCTCGCTGGACGCAACGCCCATAAGGATAAAAATACGCCAGCGTGGCAAGAACGACAAGCTGAACGATAAGGCATAGGATTCACATAAAATAAAAACCATCGGATATCCGGTGGTTTTGTTTTTATCCCGCATGAACCGCCTGCTTTGCACATATAAATCTATTGCACACATTACAGGAGGTGCCTTATGGATAAAAATGAGCTTTACAGGGATATAGCCCGGCGCACAAACGGAGAAATATACATAGGCGTGGTAGGGCCGGTACGTACCGGCAAATCGACCTTCATCAAGCGCTTTATGGACGTCATGGTGATACCCAGCATACAGGACGAAAACGTCAGGGCGCGGCTCACAGATGAGCTGCCTCAGAGTGCCGCGGGAAGGACCATAATGACTACCCAACCCCGCTTCATACCCAACGAGGCAGCGACACTTGAGATAGAGAGCATGCGGATAAAGATACGCATGGCTGACTGCGTTGGGTACATGGTGGAAGGGGCCGTAGGCCATGTCGAGAACAACGCCCCCAGAATGGTGCGCACGCCGTGGTTCGACTACGACATACCCTTCGAGGACGCTGCGGAAATAGGTACTAACAAGGTCATCACCGAGCATTCTACCATAGGCATAATGGTGACCACCGACGGCAGCATAACCGACATCAAGCGCCCGGCTTATGTGGACGCGGAGGAGAGGGTGATAGCCGAGCTGAAAAACACAGGCCGACCCTTTATTGTGCTTGTAAACAGCACCGATCCCTGCGGCGCAGAAGCCACAGAGCTTGCGGCGGCCCTTTCTGAAAAATACGGTGTTATAGCCATGCCGGCAAACGCAATGACAATGGAGCAGGCTCAATTTGAGGAGCTTTTAAGCTCAATGCTCATGGCTTTCCCGATACGTTCGGTAAACATGGCAGTACCTTCGTGGGTGAACGCCCTGGGGCCGGAGCACTGGCTTGCAAGGCGGGTGACAGAGCCCCTTTTGAATGCCGTCGGAAGCATGGAGCGAATGGGAGACAGCAATGCCCTCCTTGAAGCTTTAAGTGGGATCGAGGGTTACTCAGCCCCCACGCTTTCCTGCCTCGACCTCGCCAGCGGAGAGATGACGGTCGGCTTGGCTCCGGACGACGGGATGTTCTATTCCGTAATAAGTGAAGAATGCGGCTACGAAATACGGGATGACGCCCATCTGATAGCTTCCCTGAAGGAGTTTATAGTAGCCAAGAAGGAATACGACAGGATACGTTCCGCCCTTGAACAGGCGGCGGCCACAGGCTACGGCACCGTTCCTCCGGACATAGAGGATATGGAACTTGACGAGCCGGAGATAGTTCAGCGGGGCGGCAGGTTCGGCGTAAAGCTCCGCGCTCATGCCTCTGGGCTGCACCTCATAAAGGTAAATATAGAGTCAGAGGTATCGCCGCTGGTGGGTACCGAGGAGCAGAGCGAGGAATTTGCGGATTACCTGACCAGCACCTTTGAGAAGGACCCCGGTAAGATATGGGATATGGATATATTCGGAAAGTCGCTATATGAGATGGCGAAGGAGGGCATGGCGTCAAAGGTGAGCAGGATGCCGGAAAACGTACAGCAAAAGCTGCAAAGCACCATTGAACGCATGGTGAACGAGGGCTGCAACGGCCTGATATGCATAATGCTGTAACGGGATAAATATAGAAAAAAACAGCCCATATTTACTATGAGCTGTTTTTTGGTCTGGGTGAGAAGATTTGAACTTCCGGCCTCTTGAACCCCATTCAAGCACGCTACCAAACTGCGCCACACCCAGATGTTGTTTACCGAACGATGATTATCATAGCACCACAGAAATGAGATGTCAACACCTTTTATGCATATTTATTTTTGTTGAACGGTATACGCAGGGCTGCAAAGCGAATTGTTCTAAGAATATTAACATATTTCCCAATTTTAGTATGTTATAGTGAATGTATAGATAGTAGCATACATTACACCACAGACGCCATCAAAAATCGAAAGGAGACAAAGGCATTATGAAAAAATTCTTAGCGTTATTCTTGATTTTCACCATGCTGCTGCCTGCCGCCGCCTATGGGTACTATACGGAAGATACCATGTATGCTACCACATCCGTAAATGTGCGAAGCGGCCCCGGAACAAAATACAGCATCGTCGGCGGGCTAAATCGCGGCGATATAGTGAAGCGGACGGGCGAAAGCGGCAAATGGATCCGCGTCGCTTACAACGGGATCGAAGGCTATGTATACGGCAAATATCTTTCTGATACCGACCTTGACACGCTGCCGGTTTACCCGATATTAAAGACGGTAAAGGTGCGCTCATCGCCGGGGCGCAAATACAAAATTATCGGCAAAATCAAAAAGGGAGAGATGAAGCCCGTAAAGAGCATAACCACCGTCAACGGCAAGGAATGGCTGGAGGTTTTCTGCGACGGCAAGTGGGGATATATCAGCGCGGAAGTTGCCGATAAGAAGCTCGCCTCAAACCCGGAAAAGGAAAAGGCTTATCAGGCGATAGAAGCCTCGGGATATTTTACCCGCAACAGCAGTATTTATGTCGGTATCTTCGGAGACCGCAACAACAAAGAGTATATCAATGTGCGTGTCACCAGGGATGCGGACACGGACAGGATAGGGAGGGAGCTGACCAGCATAATATCTTCCTTCCCCGGCGTTAAAATACGGGTGGTCAAATCCCAGCTTCCCAACTACGCAAACAAGGAATATCTGGCCGGGCTGGGTAAGCTAATAGGGGAGCGACACAAAGCCATGCCCTCTTGGGCAAGGTCCCAGTTACAGTTTGCAAGCTATTACTATGACCTTGTAAATGATATTTACACCGTTCAAGTGCTTAATTTAGATGCGGAAAAGGCGCAGCTCTTCAAGCAGTACATTTCGGATTGGGAGTATATCCGCCTTGAATACGTATCCGAGCTTATACCCAAGACGTAATTCAGGCACAAAAAAACGTTGCGGCTGACTTTTCATCAGTCGCAACGCTATCAAATCATTCTGGCTAATACTATGCTTTTATTGCAGACATCAGCGGGATACTTCAGTATCCCGCTGATGTGTCATCTATATGCCGAGTCTTATTCGTCCAACAGTAGTCTACTGATACGATAAGCCAGCAGGGTTTTTCTTGCCAGCGCTTTATTATTACGTATCGCCTCAGCTAATGCTTTCTCGCTTCCGACAAGTATGAGTTTCTTTTTTGCTCGGGTTATGCCGGTATAAACAAGATTTCGCTGCAGCATTATACGGTGGGAGGGGAGTAGTACCATGATTACCGTTGCATACTCACTGCCTTGACTCTTATGAATAGTACAGGCGTACGCAAGCTTTAGGAAGTCAAAGTCATCATCTTCATACGGTACATCCAGCACCCCATCGCCGGTTTCGAACATTATATGCCCAACATTCATATTGGCCTGATGCGCAAGAAAGGTTATTTCTCCGACGTCGCCATTGACCACGGTTTCCGTGTTTTTTATCTGCATTACGCGGTCGCCTTGCCGAAAGATGCGCCCATTATTCTTTATCTCGCTTTTTTTCGAAGAATAAGGATTGAGTACCTCCCGTGCTGCCAAAGCAAGCTTATCTGCACTTGTTTCCCTGCTTTCTCTAAAAGGGGAAAGTATAATCACATTCTCGACGCCGTTCTCTTTCACTTCTTTCATGTACTGCTGCATCACAACATTTGCGGCCGCTTCCTCGCTGTCTGCGGGCACGAATATGAAATCATCACCGTATTCCATGCGGCACACTCCATTTGTCATCGCATTGGCATTGATGCATATATTTGAGGCGTTGCTTTGTCTGAATACTCGTTTGAGTTCAGTCGTGGGAATGCACTTGGATGCGATTACTTCAGATAGCACAGCTCCTGGTCTGACCGAAGGCAACTGGTTAACATCGCCCACCAAAAGCACTCTTGTTCCGCTTTTTATAGCCGAGAACAGCTTTTCTGCAAGAAAGATATCGACCATAGACGCCTCATCTACGACCAGAAAGTCTGCATCAACGGTCATTGCCTCTGATGAAGCCTCGTCCCCTTTCAGCCCAAGCAAAGAATGGATTGTGCTGGCAGGGTATCCTGTCGTTTCCCGCATCCTTCGTGCGGCCTTTCCGGTTGGCGCCGCAAGTTGGATTGCAGCCTTTGGGTTGGCGTTCTGGAACACGTCCAGAGCAATCTTAAGTATGGTGGTCTTTCCTGTGCCGGGGCCGCCTGTAATTACGGAAAAAGGATTGGTAAGGCACATTTTAACGGCCTCGAACTGTTCTTCCGCCAATTTTATCCGGCCTATCAGCTCAGCGCTGCGAATCCGGCGGTCGATATCCGCTACATTGTAAGAACACTCTGCCGTGAAGAGTCTGACTATGTCAACCGCAGTCTGATGTTCCGTTACTGCCGTCGAGTACTTATAAACACAGGTTGAAGCAGCATGGGATATTTTAACCTTCCTCATTTTCTGGAGCTCTTTCGCATTTTTGCGTATTTTCTCCATTGTGATTTCCGGTGTGTCCAGCAATGTCGCTGTCAAC
>ERZ827423.1193-NODE-1193-length-26776-cov-12.498634_pt1 | contig 26776 bp, 25 predicted proteins | sample MGYA00519775_ERZ827423 | MGnify/ENA primary metagenome ERZ827423 (study PRJEB31778, sample SAMEA3449296) | human gut metagenome | biome: human gut; feature: human-associated habitat; material: faeces | place: United Kingdom | collected 2010/2012 ...
TTATTGATGAAGTATTTGTGTCCGCGCGACTTTAGGCGCGGGGAAATGGAGGAAAAAATGAAAATATATAAAATATTCAAAAAATTTATGTATGTTATTGACCTTTTTGTAGTTATGATCTGTTTGTATTGTTGGATGATAAATGATTTTAATAGCAATTTGCATGATCTTGGCAGTAAGGCCATTATCGTTTGTGTCTGCGTTAATCTATGCTGTTTCATATTTGAAAAAAAGATCTTGAGCAGATCAAACAAATAGTTTAAATGGGTCAATCATATTGATTTACAAAGACAGTATTATTGGATGTTCAGACCGATGCCGGATACCGGCATCGGTTTTATCTTGCCTGATCAAATTCATCTTTGAGCAGCTGCTGGAACTGCTTCATGATCGGATGATCATCGTCTTTCCGGTAATATAGGCCAAAAGACAGCCGCTGTTTCAGATCAGTGACAGGGATATAGCATAAGTCCGGATCACGCATCTGCGCGACATCGGGATACAGCGTATAGCCTATGCCTGCTTTGGCCAGCGTGAAGGCGCATTCCACGCTTTCCGTAAAATAGCGCTCATCTTTGCCATGGCTGTTCAGCAGCTGATTTTGGATGGCGAAGACTTGCGCGGGCGTATGCCGCGGCGAACACAGGATGATGTTTCCTTGCAGCTGGGCAAGCCGCAGCGATCCATGCTGGGTCAGCGGATGATCCGGCGCACAGACAATGGCAATGGGGATCTTGCAAAGCTCCCGAAAGGCGATGGCCGTATTTCTGACATCTTCCAGGATGCCGAATGACGCGTGGATCTGTTTGTTTGCGATCATCTCCAGGATGGAGGGAAAGGGATCATTCGTACGCTGGGGCGGATCTGGGGAAATTCGGCGCTCAGCTTCCGGAACAGTTTTGGCAGCAGGCACAGTTCCATATGGTTGTGACAGCCGATCTCAAAGGGCGTCAGCTGCTCATGCCGGCCCAGCCGTTCTCTCGCGGAAAGCGCGGTCTTCAGGATCAGCTGCGCGTCTGGCAGGAAGAGCATGCCTTCCTGGGTGAGAGAGACGCTTTTGCTGGTTCGCCGGAACAGTCTGACATCGAGCTCTTCTTCCAGGGAACGGATCTGATGGCTGACGGCTGGCTGGGTGATCTTCAGTTCCTCTGAGGCTCTGGAAAAGTTCAGATGCTCGGCGACCGAAAGAAAGCATTCGAGCTGAATGGTATTCATCTTCATCATTCCTTCTTAAAGATGTGAATAGCAATCAATAAATATTTTTTATAGATTATAACATCTTTGAATTTCACATTCAAACTTGCAAGCATTACAATTCCTTACAGAACAAGTCGTCAGCAAACGAACTGTTCGAAAGCGAAAGTCAGAAATGGAGGTGCGCTAAGACATGACTGAAGAAGACCAAGAGGAACGTTTGTTGTTCCTGATCAAGAAGATCAGCATTCAACTGGAAATGCAGATGGAACGGCGTCTGCGCAAGAGCGATCTCAGCGGTGTGCAGATGTATCTGCTGGTGTATATCTTGCGGCATCATCCTCATGGCACTTATATCACGGAATTATGTCATGAGATCGGTGTTTCTAAGACGACGCTGTCCATATTGATCAAAAAGCTCAGAGAAAAAGGCTATCTTTGTTTTCAGATGACGCCCGGGGATGAGCGCAAGAAGCAGATCTTGCCGACCGCGCGGCTGAATGCCTGCGCCGACATGTTCATGGCACGGGCGAAAGAGATGGAGGACGCGGTCTGCAGCGGTATCGATACCATTGAGCAGGCTCAGCTCATCGCTTTGGAAAGCAAGGTCCACAGACATCTTGAGGATATGGAAGAAAGACAGAGAAAAGACAGGAGGCTTAAGATGAAGACCGTTTTGGCACAACTGAGACAGTATAAGAAAGATTCCCTGCTCACGATGGGATTTACGATGCTGGAAGTGATCATGGAAGTGCTGCTGCCTTTTGTCACAGCGATGATCATCGATGAGGGGCTGGAACGCTCCGACCTGTCCGCGGTGGCGCGGCTGGGCGTGATCATGCTCGTGATGGCGGCAGTCAGCCTGATCTCCGGCGCACTGGCAGGCAAGTTCGCGGCCAGCGCATCTTCCGGCTTTGCCTGCAATTTGCGGGAAAGCATGTATGTAAAAGTACAGGATTATTCATTTTCCAATATTGACAAATTCAGCACGGCTGCTCTGGTCACTCGGATGACGACCGATGTGACCAATGTGCAGAATGCCTTTCAGATGATCATCCGCATCGCGGTGCGGGCTCCGCTCATGCTCATCTTTAGCATGATCATGTGTTTCATCATCAGCCGGCAGCTCAGCCTCGTGTTCTTAGCGGCGCTTTGCTTTCTCGCGGTGATCCTGGTGTTCATCATGCGTAAAGCTTCTGCAGTGTTCACAGAAGTATTTGAGCGCTACGATGATCTGAACGCCAGCGTGCAGGAAAATGTCACGGCCATCCGGGTCGTCAAGGCATATGTTCGGGAAGAGCAGGAGAATGCTAAGTTTCAGAAGGCGGCGCATCATCTGTATGATCTTTTTGTCAAGGCAGAGAGCCTGCTGGCGCTGAATAATCCGGTCATGATGCTCGTCGTTTATGCCTGCATCACGGCAGTATCGTGGTTTGGCGCACATTTCATCGTCGCGGGCTCGATGACCACGGGCGATATCACTTCGCTGTTCAGCTATATCATGTCGGTGATGATGTCGCTGATGATGCTCTCCATGATCTTCGTCATGATCACCATGAGCACGGCCAGCGTGCGCCGTATCGCGGAAGTGCTCAATGAGCAGCCGGAGCTGCGCGAGCCTCAAGAGCCGGTAAAGGAAGTAAAAGATGGCCGCATCGACTTTGATCATGTCAGCTTCGCTTACCGTAAAGGCAGCGGCGAGGATACGCTGAGCGACATCGACCTGCATATCCGTTCCGGCGAAACGATCGGCGTGATCGGCGGAACGGGCTGCGGCAAATCCAGCCTGGTGAGCCTGATCAGCCGTCTGTATGACGCCAGCGCCGGTACGGTGCGGGTCGGCGGCATAGACGTGCGCGACTATGACATGGAAGTGCTGCGCAACGAGGTCGCGGTCGTCTTGCAAAACAATGTGCTGTTTTCCGGCACGATCCTCGATAATCTGCGCTGGGGCAATGAAGACGCCACGGAAGCAGAATGTGAGGCAGCCTGCCGCGCAGCCTGTGCCGATGAGTTCATCGAGCGGATGCCGAAGCGTTATGAGACATGGATCGAGCGCGGCGGCACCAATGTGTCTGGCGGTCAGAAACAGCGGCTCTGCATCGCCCGGGCCTTGCTGAAGCGGCCAAAGGTGCTCATCCTCGATGATTCTACCAGCGCGGTCGATACGGCGACCGACGCGAAGATCCGAGACGCTTTCCGCAAAGTGATCCCGGGCACGACGAAGATCATCATCTCGCAGCGCGTGTCCAGCGTGGAGGACGCTGACCGCATCCTGGTGCTGGATGGCGGCAAGATCAGCGGCTTTGATACGCATGAGCAGCTGCTGAAGACCAACGCGATCTATCGCGGCATCTTTGAGCTGCAAAGCCAGGGCGGCGGCGACTTTGACCAGGCATAAGGAGGGTGAGACAATGAGAGAACAAAGTAACCGGAAAGCATCGCTCTATGTGCTGAAGCGCCTGCTTTCCTATATGATCAAAAACTATCGCTTTTCTTTCCTTGTCGTGGTCGTCTGCATCATCATCGGTGCATTCGCGACCATGCAAGGCATGCTGTTCGTGCAGTCATTGGTGGACGATTATATCGTACCGCTGCTGAATGCGGAAGATCCGGATTTCACGCCGCTGGCACGCGCCCTTGCCGGCATCGTGATCTTTTATCTCATCGGCATCATCGCGTCTTATGCCTATAACCGGATCATGGTCAATGTGAGCCAGGGCACGATGCTGCGCTTTCGTGACGAGCTGTTCGCCAAGATGGAATCACTGCCGATCAAATATTTTGATACCCATGCGCATGGCGACATCATGTCGGTCTATACCAACGATGTCGATACGCTGCGGCAGCTGTTCAGCCAGAGCATCCCGCAGAACATCAATTCCGCTGCTACGCTGGCAGCCACGCTGATCTCCATGATCGTGCTGAATGTGCCGCTGACGATCGTCACGCTGCTCATGGCGCTGGTCATGTTAAAGGTCACGACCGTCTTCTCCGGATTGTCGGGAAAGTATTTCCAGAAACAGCAGGAGGATCTGGGCAACGTGGATGGCTACATTGAAGAAATGATGGATGGCCAGAAAGTCGTCAAAGTGTTCTGTCATGAAGAAGCAGCCATCGCAAACTTCAAGAAGCTGAATGATCAGCTGCGGGAAAGCGCGGATAAGGCCAACCGTTACGTCAACCTGCTCATGCCGATCAATGCCAACATCGGCAATCTGAGCTATGTGCTCTGTGTGGTCATCGGTTCGCTGCTGGCGCTGTATGGCGGCGCCGGCATGAGCGTCGGCACCGTCATCGCCTTTGTCGGCCTGAATAAGAACTTCACCCAGCCGATCACGCAGATCTCTCAGCAGATGAACTTCGTGGTCATGGGCGTCGCAGGCGCGCAGCGCGTGTTTGCCCTGCTGGATGAACAGCCCGAAACAGACAACGGATATGTCAAGCTGGTCAATGTCACTGAAGATCAGGATGGCACATTGCGCGAATCTGCGCAGCGCACCGGCATTTGGGCGTGGAAGCATCCGCATAAGGCCGAGGGCACCATCACGTATCAGCGGCTGGAAGGCGGCATCGTGTTTGATGGCGTAGACTTTGGCTATGAAGAAGACAAGATGGTCCTGCATGACATCCGGATGTATGCGCAGCCAGGGCAGAAGATCGCTCTGGTCGGTTCGACCGGTGCCGGCAAGACAACGATCACCAACCTGATCAACCGTTTCTATGATATCCAGGATGGCAAGATCCGGTATGACGGCATCAACATCAACAAGATCCGCAAACCGGATCTGCGCCGTTCGCTGGGCATCGTACTGCAAGACACACATCTGTTTACCGGCACGGTGCTGGATAATATTCGTTATGGCAAGCTGGATGCTACGGATGAAGAATGTATCGATGCCGCAAAGCTGGCCAATGCGGACAGCTTCATCCGCCGGCTGCCGGATGGCTATCAGACCATGCTCAGCGGGGATGGCGCAAACCTGAGTCAGGGTCAGCGGCAGCTGCTGGCCATTGCCCGGGCAGCCGTGGCCGATCCGCCGGTGCTCATCCTGGATGAGGCCACCAGTTCCATCGATACGCATACCGAAGAGCTCGTGCAGGCCGGCATGGATGCGCTGATGAAGGGCAGGACGACCTTTGTCATCGCCCACCGTCTGTCTACCATCAAGAATGCTGACTGCATCATGGTCATGGAACAAGGACGCATCATCGAACGCGGCAGCCACGATGACCTGATCGCGGCCAAGGGTAAATATTATCAGCTGTATACTGGCAATTTCGCAGAGTGAGCAGCGTGGGACAGATCATGTGGTCTGCCCCTTTTTTGTGACGGCAGGCCGATGATATAATAAAGACATGAGAAAGCGGGGAAGAGACATGGAAGAGGAAAGACAAGGGCCGACGAGCCTGCTGGTTTCGTTAGACGAAGGATATGTGCCGCAGCTGTGCGTGATGCTCACTTCGGTGTATCTGAACGATCCTTTTCGGGATCATGAATTGCATCTGCTGCATCGTTCGCTGAGCGCAGTGAGCCTGGCCAGCATCGCTGAGTGCTGCGCGCGCTATGGCTTTCACTTTTATCCGCATGCCGTAGCGGATGAGCTGTTTCAGGAAGCCCCGGTCACGGACCGCTATCCCAGAGAAATGTATTATCGTCTTATGGCAGGGGAGCTGCTTCCTCCGCAGCTGGAAAAAGTACTGTATCTGGATCCTGACATCCTGGTGATCAATCCGCTGACGCCGCTGTGGGATCTGGAATTGGGGGAGCATCTGTTTGCGGCCGCGGCCCATACGGGAAAGACCGAGCTATCCAACAGCGTCAACCGGATCCGCCTGAAGGTCGATCATGATTATTTCAATTCCGGCGTCCTGCTCATGAACCTGAAAGCATGCCGTCAGCGCATCCGGCCTCAGGAGCTGTTCGCCTTTGTCCGCGCGCATGAAAAAGAGCTGCTGTTCCCAGATCAGGATGTGCTCAACATGTGCTATGGCGATCATGTCCTGCAAGTGGAGGACGCTTTGTGGAATTATGACGCGCGCAATTACAGCAGCTACATGATGCGCAGCGGCGGCAGACAAGATCTGCAATGGGTGATGACACATACTGCCATCCTGCATTTCTGCGGCCGTGCCAAGCCGTGGCATCCGGGCTACCGCTATCGTTTCGGCATGCTGTATCGGCACTATATGCAGCTGAGCGAAAGATTGAGCGCCAGGCAGTCATGAGGGCTGCCTTTTTTCATCAGGATCGTTTAACTTTTGACGCTAAGCTGAATGAAGAACGTCATGCGCGAAAGGAGGATCATGATGGAGAAACGAATGGAAAGATCATCTGCGCAGAAAGTCATGCGCTAGATCGAAGATGACGCGCATGATCCGCGCATCATCGAAACGGTCTGGGGCGCGGGCTATCGGCTGAACGCAAAAGAAAAGTAGGAATAAGTAGTGTTAACGTTAAAGGAAAATGTCACCTATTGTGAAAAGGTGGACAAGTGATGATGAAGCAGCTTTCTTTTCAGCACAAAGATCATTTAGATTTCATATAGCTCATTTTGATCATTCGCGATACTTGATGACCTTTTCCTTCTATCTCTGACTACCGTGGCAGGATGACATAGCAGTATCTGAACTGTCATTCAGCAGGCAGGGATCAACCTGCCAGAGGTTCAGCAACGGCAAGATGCAAGGTCTACATCTCACCGTACAGAAAGTCATTTCGTTCAGAATAGGATGGTGACATCTCCCTTGACGAAAGGGGGCAAAATCGCTTAACGGCGATGCTTATTGACAAGTATACTTGACATATCTGGCGGATGTGCTATGCTGGATATGACAAGAAAACTTGGTAAATGGAGGGAAATGTCATGGAAAAGGAAGAACTGCTGAAACGCGCGCAGGAAGATAATCGTGACGGAGATGAGCGGGAGAAGCTGATCATGGATAAGATCAGCCGCACTGCTGCACAGAGCGCGGCCGCGATCGTGCTGGTGATGAGCCTGCTCACTTATCTGGGCGCGGTGGACGGAGAGATCGTGATCGGCGGCCATCTCGTTTCGCTGAACGATGCGTTGATGCTGCCATTCAGCCTGTATATGCTGTTGTATCATGGACCGCAGGCCGTGTTGTTTCGCAGGAAGCTGAGCCTGTGTCTGGCGCTGCTCTATGGCATCGCGCTGATCATCTGGATCGTCCGTCTGTGCACTGGGATCATGTAGGAGGGAATAAGGATGGAAAAAGATGAATTGATGCGCCGCGCCCAGCATGATCATCGCAAAGGCGATGAGCGTGAACGCTGGCTGTAGCAGAAGGTGCTCCATGATGTGAGCGGAGTGACCACGCTGGCCATGCTCATCATCGGCCTGCTGTCTTGGTTCGGGGCGATCGGCGGACAGATCACGGTCTTTGGCGCGCCATTGCCCGCTGACCTGTTGTTCATCATGCTGGCCGGCATCTTTGCGATCATCTATGATGTCCTGATGTTCAGGCAGCATCGGACAAAGCGGCATCTGCTCTATGCTTTCTGCCTGCTGGTCATCCTGCTGATCGAGCTGTTGGAGAAACGATGACTTCTTTCCGAATCACATCATTGTCCGGCAATGACGCGGTACAATGGAAGCAGGAGGTGCAGCATGAACAAAGAGAAGAATCATGCGCTCATGATGCAGGAGCGCGAAGAGCTGGCGCTGTTTCATGGACGAGACAGGCTGGAGGAAGTGAGAGAGAACATGAAGCCGCTGGATGTGATCAGCGGGTTCCAGGTCCGTCCCGGCTTCTATGAGCTGAATGGGGCGACAGCCATGCCAAACGGCGTGAATTTCACGCTCGTCTCTCGCTCGGCAACGGCATGCGAGCTGCTGCTGTTTCATCGTCAGGGGCGAGAACCTTATGCACGCATCGCCATCCCGGAAAGCTATCGGGCAGGCAGCGTATGGTCGATCTTCGTCTTCGGCCTGAAGGCGGATAAGTTTGAATATGCCTATGCGCTGGAGGGACCCTATGATCCGCATCGGGGCCTGCTGTTTGACCGCAGCCGGTATCTGCTCGATCCGTATGCCCGGGCAGTCACCGGACAGAGCAAGTGGGGCGTGCAGCTGTCGGATGATTCGTTTTACAAGGCCCGGGTCGTCCATGATGATTTTGTCTGGAATGTGCCGCGTCAGAAGATGGCGCCATTGCAAGACTGCGTCATCTATGAGCTTCATGTGCGCGGCTTTACTCAGCATGAAAGCGCAGGCGTGACGCACCGCGGCACGTTTGCCGGCATCATGGAAAAGATCCCCTATCTTCAAGATCTGGGCATCAATGCCGTTGAGCTCATGCCGGTCTTTGAGTTTGACGAGACCCGCGGCATGCGGGAAGTGAACGGGGAGACGCTGCTGGATTACTGGGGCTACAACCCGGTCAGCTTCTTTGCGCCCAACACGAGCTACAGCGCGGAGATCGAATATAACCGGGAGGGAACGGAGCTGAAAAGGCTCATCCGCAGCCTGCATGATCACGGCATCCGGGTGATCTTCGATGTCGTCTTCAATCATACCGCAGAAGGGGATGAGCGCGGCCCGTTCTTCTCATTCAAAGGGATCGACAACAATGTATATTACATGCTCACGCCGGATGGAAAGTATTACAATTTCAGCGGCTGCGGCAATACGCTCAACTGCAATCATCCGATGGTTCGGGACCTGATCCTGAACTGTCTGCGCTATTGGACCGTCGCTTATCATGTAGATGGATTCCGCTTTGACCTGGCGTCGATCCTGGGAAGAGATGAGCAGGGCGCGCCGATGAACAATCCGCCTTTGCTGGAAAGCCTGGCTTATGATCCGATCTTGTCCGCATCTGATCTCATCGCGGAGGCATGGGATGCCGGCGGCTTGTATCAGGTCGGCTCCTTCCCCAACTGGAACCGCTGGTCGGAATGGAATGGCCGTTACCGCGATGATCTGCGCAGCTTCCTCAAGGGCGATGCGGGATTTGCCATGGCGGCAGCTATGCGCATCATCGGCTCCCCGGATCTGTATCCGCCGGATGAAAGAGCGAGCGCTTCGATCAACTTCATCACTTGCCATGATGGCTTCACCATGTATGATCTGTATGCATATAATACGAAACACAATGAGGGCAACGGGTGGAACAATACCGATGGTTCGGATGACAACCGCAGCTGGAACTGCGGAGCCGAAGGCGAAAGCGATGACCCGCAAGTATGCGCTTTGCGCCGGCAGATGATCCGCAATGCCATCACGGTGCTCATGTGCAGCAGAGGCACACCGATGTTTTTGGCCGGCGATGAGTTTTGCAATACGCAGTTTGGCAATAACAATGCCTATTGTCAGGATAATCTCATTTCCTGGCTGAACTGGGACATGCGCCGAAAACACGCAGACATGTATGCGTACTTCCGTTTTTTGATCCATTACCGCCATGCGCATCCGATCCTGCGAAAAGATACGGCGCCATGTTCAGCGGATCTCCCTTTTATCAGCCTGCATGGGACACTGCCGTGGAACAGTGACTATGATGCGCAGACCCGCGTCATCGGCGTGATGTATGCTGGGCGCAAGGAAGATGAAGATGACATCATCTATCTGGGCATCAACGCGTACTGGGAGCGTGTGGAAGTGCGGCTGCCGGCGCTGCCGAAGGACATGCGCTGGACGGTGGTCTGTGATACCGCCCGTGATGCGCATGCCATCATCACCCGGCCGGAGCACCTGGATGAAGAGGTCTATGTGTTTTCGCCGCGCAGCGTCTGTGTATTTCAGGCAGTCTCAGCATGAAAATGTGCAGGTTTTCCTTGACCGGCAGTAACTGCCGGCTGATAAGATAAGGTCGAGGAGGATGTGCATGAAAGACGAATATCTGAACATGATGATCTGCGCTGAAGAAGATCCGGAGCTGTATGGGATCGTCCGTCATTTTCTTCAGCATGAGGTCAGCGCGGCTGATCGGCTGAGCGTGATCGATCGGCATCTCTGTGTGCTGTCTGCGCTGATGGGCTGTCAGGGTGCGGACGCATTTGAGGCGGAGGTCTGCGACGCGCTGGCTGAAGGCGTAGAGCCGGCCGTTATCCGGGAAACGGTATACCAGGCCACGGCTTATCTGGGCATCGGCAGGGTCCTGTCGTTTCTGAAGACGCTTGACCGCGTCCTGAAGGCACAGGGCGTATCCCTGCCGCTGGCGCTGCAGGGGACGACAGATGCCGCTGACCGGTTTGAACGAGGGCTGGAGAAGCAGGTCCAGCTGTTTGGCGAAGGCATGCGGAAACAGCAGACGCAGGCACCTCATCCGCGCCGGAACATCAACCGCTGGCTGGCCGCCAACTGCTTTGGCGATTACTATACCCGCAAGGGACTGGATGACGCGCAGCGCGAGCTGGTCACCTTCTGTCTGATCCTCGCCCAAGGCGGTTGTGAGAATCAGCTCAGGGGCCATACTGCCGGCAATATCGGCGCGGGCAATGATGCGGACAAGCTGTATGCCGCTGTGGAACAGTGCATGCCCTACATCGGCTATCCCCGCAGCCTGAATGCTATGAACATCATCGATGAGGTGGCAGGCAGGCTGGCCCAGCAATGACCAAAACTTCCGGAGCGTGAACATTTCCGGAAGTTTTTTCTGTCTGCACACTATGGTATGATAGAGCTGAAGCAAGGAAAGGGAGAAAGAGGGAATGGGGAAGAAGCTCATCTTTCTGGATGTGGACGGCACATTGACCGACTATGACAATCATATCCCGGCTTCTGCCGCAGCGGCGATCCGCAAGGCGCGGGCCAATGGGCATCGCGTATATTTGTGCACCGGACGCAGCAGAGCAGAAATATATGATGAACTCTGGGCGATCGGTCTGGATGGCATGATCGGCGGCAATGGCTGTTATGCGGAGGAGCACGGGCGTGTGTTGTTTCATCAGACGCTTTCGGCAGCACAATGCCGTGCCGTCGTGGACTGGCTGCGCGACAGAGAGCGAGCCTTTTATCTGGAATGCAGCAGCGGACTGTATGCCAGCCCGCACTTCAGGGAAAAGGGCGATCCGGTGATCCGTCTCTATCAGCAGCGCAAAGGAAAGGCAGGCCAGAGCGTGGACCAGGTCTTCCCGCACATGATCTGGGGCGCAGACCTGTACCGCGACGATGTCAGCAAGATCAGCTTTATCCTGGAGGCGCCAGATGATGCCAGGCAGGCTGCGCTGGCGTTCCCGGCGCTTCAGGCCGGCACTTGGGGCGGCAAAGGAGAGCTGGCCCTGTTTGGCGATCTGGGCGTTCCCGGTGTGGACAAAGGAAAAGCGATCGAGCGGATGTTAGCGGCAATCGGCGGCAGCATCGCGGATACCATCGCCTTTGGCGATGCGATCGTGGATGTACCGATGCTGCGCACATGCGCCATCGGCGTGGCGATGGGCAGCGGCGGCGAACAAGCCAGGATGGCCGCTGATCATGTGATGGATGATGTGGAGCGAGACGGCCTGGCCAAGGCCTTCGTGCATTTCGGACTGATATGAAAAAAGAGGCATGTGCGTTGATCTGCATGCCTCTTTTCTAAGGAGATAATAACACAAAACGGCCATTTTTTCAAGGCTTGTCATGCCGAGGCAGGAGTGGTAGAACGATGGCGGGGTGGATAGATGGAAACAAGAGAATTGCAAGGACCGGCCTCGCAAGCGCTGCTGCGCCGGCGTGAAGCCGAGGTGATCGAAATCATGGAAAGCGTATGCCGTGAGCTGGATTGGGTAGAGAGCGACCCGCAGCGGCCGGTGATGATCATCGATGCGCTTTGGGCAAGCGGATACATCGACGAGCAAAATGAGCAAAGGACATTGCGGATGGTCATTCAGGCATATTATCGCATGCGGGCCAGGCTCAGTACGAAGGTATCAGATGATGTGCTGATGGACTCGGTGCTCAGCACCTATCGGGAGGATCATGGCATTCATCCGGAATCGTTATATGTGCGATTGCTTGAACGGTGGGAGAACAGATGAGCGGCACGACGATGAGGAGCCGCGTCAGGCCGGCCATACGCGATGCGCTGAATGAAGCATATGCCTGCAGAGCGATCGATGCTCAGCAGCTGCGTCAGCTGCTGGAACAGCTGCAGGAGCTGCTTCGCGAGCGAGTACTGCGGTTCAATCACGGTCAGAGCACATCGCTTTCTCAGGCAGACTGGCAGCGTGTCTGTCATTCTCTGGATCATTTGTTCGCGCGCGGCTGCGGGAAAGAAAGGCTGAACGGCGATCATGATCTGGAAGGCCTGTTGAAGAGGATCATCTTTTCCGGCGTGTATCAGGTACGCAAGGATATCCGGGAGATCAAGCGGCTCGCCGAGGAATTGCGCGCTCAGCTGCCAGAGTGGAAAAATGAAGAATACCTGGCGTTGTTTGCACGCGACTTACCCGATCTGATGAGAAGATGGCGCGCAGGGAATGACTGGGTCGCCGTGAGCGAAAACAACGTGGATCTGCTATACCCGCTCCTCGGCGGAAACCTGGCCATATGGGACGATCAAGATGCCGGCGGAAGTGAGCTGGTCTTGTATTATCTGCGCTGTCTCGCTCTGGAACAGGAATTCTGCTGCTTGTTTCGCTCAGAGATCGCCGCGCTGAGCGAGAGGTTTCAGGCCCAGCGAAGAAAACCGCTTGAAGCGCTGACCATCAGCTTGAGCGAGCTGTTGATGGGGCAGGCGCTGGCTGCCATGATGATCAATGGCAGATGCAGCGTCTTGCTTGCACAAGAAGAGATCACGCTGCTGAACGAGCGGCTGCGGCGCTGTCCGTCGATAGCGGCAGAGGTGGAAAAGCAGATGCGCTCTCTGCTGGCCCGGGTCGGTCCGCAGGCAGCGGCTTATTTTCTGGCGTCCGTTCCGCAGTTTACGGCGAAATTCACCATGTTCGCTGATCAGGGATATGATTTCCTGGTCGGAAATTCATTACAGCAGCGGCGCAAGCTCGCCTTGCGCCGTTATGGCGATCCTGCGCAGACCGTGCTGCTGATGCGCAGCCTGCGCGGCCTTTCGGATATCGAGGAGATCAACGAGCGGATCAGCGCAGCCGAATTGAGCGTTTATGACCTGATGGATGCTCTCGATCAGCTCGTTTTGCATGAGGAAGAATATGCAGAGTTATTTGCGTGCTGGGATGAAGGGAGCCTTGCAGTCCTGCTTGAGGCGCTCATGGAGGAGCACGGCGCCGAGGCAATCAGCGATCTGAAGGAGAGCGATCGTCCATGGACAGCGGCTTTAGCGGTATGGATGGTGGATGCGTCGTCGGCGCCGCAGATCAAGGCGCTGATGCATCATACGGAAATCTGCTGGCACTGAATGAAAAAAAGCCCGATCCATTCAGGCTTTTTTCATGACGATGCATTTTTTCGGGCAAGCATCGGCGCACAGTCCGCATCCTACGCATTTCTGCTCATCGACTTGCCATTGCTTGTCAGGCCGGCTGACCGTGATCGCCTGCTTCGGACATTTGCGGGCGCACAGCCCGCAGAACACGCAGTCGTCAGATGCCTGCGGCAGCTTGCGCTCTTGTTTGGGGCGGGTATATGTTTCGGTGTGCTTTTTGGTGTCTGGGGGCGTATAGCCTTGTTCCATGTACAGACATTTTTTGGGGCAGACATTTACGCAGCTGCCGCATTGCACGCAGTCAAAGCGGTCGATCGTCCATGTGCCGGCAGCGCGGTCAACGGTGATGGCGCGCGGCGGGCAGTTCTGAGCGCATAAGGTGCAGCTGATGCACTGATCGATATCGATGCGGATATGGCCGCGCATGCGCTGGGGATAGACGGCCGGTTCCTCAGGGTAATTGACCGTGACCGGAGGCGAGGTCATATTTTTCAGCACTTCGCGTGTGAAGGAAAACAATTTGATCTTTCGCATGTGCTCACCTCTCTGTACAGCTGATGCAAGGATCGATGGTCAGGATGAGCAGGGCCACATCGCCCAGCTGACATCCTTTCAGCAGATCGAGCATCGGCGGGATATTGCTCGTGGTCGGGGTGCGCAGCCGGAAGCGGTCCAGAAATTTGGTGCCGTTTCCTTTCGTATAATAGATGGCTTCGCCGCGGGGCTGTTCAATGCGGATGAATGCTTCGCCTTTGGGCATGCCTTTGACCGGCACGCTGAGCTCGCCCTGGGGGATCTTGGAGATGATCTCCTCGATGAGCTCAAAGGATTGAAAGAGCTCGGCGATGCGCACTTTTACCCGGGCATAGGAGTCGCCTTCTACGGCGGTGATGGGGCCGAAGTTCAGCTCATCGTAGGCCGCATAGCCCGTCTCCCGGGCATCATAGTCGATGCCGCTGGCCCTCAGCATCGGGCCTACGGCGCCGGCGAGCAGCGCTTGTTCTTTGTCCAGATGACCGAGCCCGCGCAGCCGGGCGTTCACGCTGGCATCCTCCAGGAAGGTTTGGGCGATCGGGCGCAGTTCCTCGTTCATCGCTTTCATGGTAGAGCGGATCGCGCTGAGCATGTCTTCGTCCATGTCTTTGAGCACGCCGCCGACCTGGTTGACCGAGAAGATGATGCGGCCGCCGGTCGTCATGTCGAAGAGATCGAGCACTTTTTCCCGCAGGCGCCATGACTGCATGAACAGGCTCTCAAAGCCCAGGGCATCGGCGAGCAGGCCCAGCCACAGAAGGTGGGAGTGCACGCGGCTCATCTCCATCCACAGGGTGCGCAGGAACCGCGCCCTGCGCGGCACGTCGATGCCCATCATCTGCTCGATGCTCTGACAGTAGCCCAGGCCATGTCCGAAGCTGCAGATGCCGCAGACGCGTTCGGCCACATAGACATATTGCTTGAAGTCTCTGGTCTCGACCAGCTTTTCCAGCCCGCGGTGCACGAAGCCGATATTGGGGATGGCTTCGACGACGACTTCATCTTCCAGGACCAGATCGAGATGGATCGGCTCTGGCAGGACCGGGTGCTGCGGGCCAAAGGGAATGGTGCTGCGTTTTGCCATCATTTCACCCCTTTCTGCGCAAACGGCGTTTCGGTATCGATGCGATACAATTTGTGTTTATAATCCATCGTGATGCCTTTGATGCGCACGCCGAACAGCTCTGCCGCTTCGTTCTCTTGCAGGAAGGCGCAAGGATAGACCTGGGTGATGCTGACGATCGGCTCTTCTTTTTCCAGTTCCAGCCGCAGCGTATCCATGTCTGGTCCATTGACGAAGGTGTAGCTCAGCTCATAGCCATCTTCTGTGCGGACAGCGCACATCTGCGCGAAACGCCAGCCGTCCATCTTCTTGCGGACGACATTGGGGAAAAAGTCTTGTTTTTCGATGGGAATGATATGGTCACTCATCTTGACCGCCTTCTTTCTTTTTCTCTAGGATCTCGACTGCCCGCAATACCCCATCGATGATCGACTGGGGGCGGGCCGCGCAGCCTGGCACGTAGACATCGACCGGGATCACGGTATCGATGCCGCCCAGGATATTGTAGCACTCCTTGAAGATGCCGCCGGTGCAGGCGCATATGCCTACGGCGACGACGACCTTGGGATTTGGCATCTGGGAATAGATCTGTTTGACCACCTGCGCACTTTGGGCGTTTACGCCGCCGGTGATCAGCAGGATGTCTGCGTGAAAGGGATTGCCAGTGTTGATGATGCCGAAGCGTTCGATGTCATATTTGGGGGTGGTGCATGCCAGCACCTCGATGTCACAGCCGTTGCAGCTGCTGGCATCATAATGCAGCATCCACGGCGATCTTTTCAATTTGTTCATGATGGTCACCTACCTGATGGACATGAGGATGAGGATGTTGATGCCGCCGGCCAGCAGCGTGATCAGCCAGCAGACATCCAGCACCTGTTTCCAGTTGAGCCGGGCGCATACGTTATCGATCAGGATCTCGATAAAGTAGACGAACAGCGTGAGCGCGATGGCGATCGGACAGCTGAGGGGAGAAGCGTTGATGAAGAAGATGGCGACGATGCCCAGCAGCAGCATCTTCTCATAATATTCTCCGATCTCCATGACGGCGAGCGTCGGGCCGGACATCTCGGTCGTGATGCCCTTGACCATCTCCTGGTGGGCATGATGTGAGGTCGACAGGTCAAACGGGGACTTGCGCAGCTTGATGGCCATGATCAGGATGAAGCCGATGAACAGGCCGGGCATGAGCCAGATGGCGCTGGTCGGGCTGGCGATGATGTCTTCCACGCGGAATGAACCGGTGGAGAGATAGAAGCCGACCGCGATGAGCAGCGTCATCGGTTCATAAGACATCATCTGCAGCATCTCGCGGCTTGCGCCCATATTGGAAAAGGGGGAAGAGTCGCTGCAAGCGGCCAGGATCAGGAACATGTCGGCAGTCGACAGGATGAACAGCGACATCAGGATATCCGAGCCGAAGAACAAGATGCCGCCGGCGATGGCCAGAAAGGCCAGATAGCTCAGGTTGAGCAGCAGCTGCACGCTGTTCACGGCGATCATCTGCTTGGAAAACAGCTTGATCAGGTCATAGAAGGGCTGCAAGAGCTTTGGTCCCTTCCTGCCTTGCATGCGGGCGGTGATCTTGCGGTCCACGCCGTCCAGCAATGCGCCGGCAAACGGGGCGAGACACAGATACAGCAGCAGCGAAACGACTTTGATCATCATAACACACCTCCCAGCAGCAGCGCGAATATGACGATGAGCACACTGGCTGAAATGATCTCGGCGGGCTTCAGCAGCCGCCGTCTGCCCATCTGGAAACGCAGGTACCAGTTGGTCAGATAGAGCTTGCGCGGTTCGCCCAGGCTGCCGGTGTAATGCGTGTTGTCTCCCTCATTGATGCCGCACATGTAGATCGGCACATATTCCCGGTGCGTGGAGCGGGAGATCAGGAACATGACCGCAGGGACGATGAGCACGCTGAACACCATGATGACCATGGTCGTCAGTTCGCTCATCGAGAGCACTTCGGTCGTTTGGCCAAACAGCGTGAGCACGATCGGGTTGACGATCTGCCGAGCCAGCTCCGGAAACAGCAGGCAGAGCAGGATCATGATCGCACCCAGGACGTGCATCGAGAAATACTCACTCTTGCGGGTCAGGTCTTTTTCCGGGTTGCGCGGCTGATGCATGGCGATGAGCTTGCCCAGCCACTTGGTCCAGTAAAACATCGTCGTCGCGCTGCCGAAGGCGATGAAGATGACGAGGATGACATTTCCGGAATCCACGAATGATTTCAATGCGACCCATTTGCTGATGAGCATGCCGAAGGGGGCCAGATACATGCCGGCGATGCCGATGCCCATGATGTAGGCCAGCCGCGGCAGCCGCAGGATCAGCCCGTGCATATGCTCGATATCGCGGGAACCGATGCTGTTCTCGGTCGCGCCCACGGCTTCAAACAACATCGACTTACTGACGGAATGGAAGATCATGAGCAGGATGGCAGCCCATACGGTCTCTTCCACGCCGATGCCGGCGCAGGCGACGATCAGTCCTAGATTGGAGACGGTGGAAAAGGCGAGCACCTTCTTGGCGTCGTTCTGGGCGATCGCCATCATGCTGGCGGCGATGAAGGTGAAGCCGCCGATGAAGGCCACCATCGCGCCGGTCAGCGTGCCATATAATGCGGGGGAAAGGCGGATGAGCAGGTAAACGCCTGCCTTGACCATCGTAGCGCTGTGCAGCAGCGCAGAGGATGGGGTAGGCGCCACCATCGCTCCATACAGCCAGGTGGAAAACGGCAGCTGCGCCGACTTGGTGAGGCCGGCCAGGGCCAGACAGGCGATGATGAACTGATTGCCGCTGTCGATGACATCGCTGAGCTGCACGCTGTGGCGGTTCATGGCGCAAAGCCAGATGGCCACGGCGAAGCCAAGCCCGCCCAGCAGGTTCATCCACAGCGCGCGGAAGCTGTTGTCCACGGCTTCCTGCGTGCGGGTATAGCCGATCAGGATGAAGGAGATCACGCTGGTGATCTCCCAGAAGAAATAGATCCAGATCAGGTTGGAGGAGAGCACGAGACCGAACATCGCCGACATGAAGACAAACAGCATCGACAGGAAAAGCGAGCTGCGGTCCGTATATTCACGGTGATGCTGGTGATAGCTCTTCATGTAGCCGCTCGCGTATACGGCGATCAGTCCGCCGACCACGGCGCAGATGACGCACATCAGCAGCGCGAGCGCATCGACCTGCGTATGGGTGGATTCCACCAGCGGGATCCTCTGCTCCACCCACAGCATCAATGCGGTCTGGGCGATGGAGAACAGCGCGATCCATTTTTTCCGGTGGATGAAACACTGATAGATGATGAACAGCATCAGCGCGATCTCCACCGTCTGCATCAGATGGTCGAGGGCGGATGTCCTGGTATACAGGTTCCATGTCGCTTGATCGTCCACCAGCCACATCGCGATGATGGCAGCCGTGCATGCCAGGATCAGGAAGACAGAGACGTAGATGATCAGGCTGCGAATCTTTTCCTTTTTGCAGATCAAGATCAGGATGGCGCTGAGCAGCGGCATCAGGATCAAAGCGGGTATCAGGGTCATATTCACACCTTCCATTCATGTAATCAATATCCAAAGTTAATTATAGCGCTAAATGAAAGAGGTTTCCATTCAATTTTTCTGCTTTCAGGAGTATAATACAGTCATGCATGAATTGGAGATCACACAACATATATTAGCAGACAGCATCCGGGAGGCAGAGCGTCATGGCGCGAAGGCCATCCGGGAGATCAGGCTGGCCATCGGCCCGTTTTCAGGCTTCGTCCCCGAGTGCATCCAGATGTACATGGATGTGCTGGCAGAAGGGACGATCGCGCAGGGGGCGCGCATCAAGACGCGGATCATCCCGCTTCGCGTCCTTTGCCAAGACTGCGGGGAAACTTCGCAGATCGACCGGACACATATCGAATGTCCGCACTGCCATGGCCTGAACCTGAAACGGCTGTCTGGAAATGAATGCATGATCGAGAGTCTGGAGGTTGATTGAAGTGGAGATCAAGGTCTATCATCAGATCATGGACTGGAACGAAGATGTGTCTGCGCAGGTGAAGCAAACGCTGAAGGCGCATCACACGCTGCTGGTCAACGTCATGGGATCGCCGGGAGCGGGCAAGACCAGCCTGATCACGGCGCTGATCGCGCGACTGCGCGATACATTCAGGATCGGGGTGATCGAAGGAGACATCACGACATCTTATGACGCGCAGGCCATCGCAAAGCTGGGCATCCCCAGCGTGGAGCTCAACACGGACGGCGCCTGCCACATCGAGGCGATGAGCATCCAGAAGATCCTTCCGGAATTCAGCCTGGATGCGCTCGATGTCCTCTTTGTGGAAAACATCGGCAATCTCGTCTGCCCGGCTGAATTTGACATCGGGGAGAATCTGCGCATCACCATCCTGAGCGTGCCGGAAGGCGATGACAAGGTGGAGAAATACCCGCTGATGTTCACCGAGACCGACTGTCTCGTCCTCAACAAGGCGGATGTGCTGCCCTATTTTGATTTTGACCTGGAACGGGTCAAGGAGAACTATCACGGCGTGAATCCGGGTGCGCCGCTCTTTGCGGTGAGCGCCAGAAGCGAAGAAGGCCTGGACGCGCTCTGCGTGCATCTGCGCGAACGCTTTGTTCAGCTGCTGGATGAAACACGTTGAGATCAGCGCTTACGGCATCGTGCAAGGGGTGGGCTTCCGCCCCTTTGTCCATCGCCTGGCCAAGCAGTGCGCGTTGAGCGGCAGCGTGTGCAACAGCGGCAGCGGCGCGCTCATCCACGTTCAGGGCGAAGAAGAGGACATCTCTGGTTTCCTGAAGCGGCTGGAAGAGGAAGCGCCGCCGCTTTGCCGCATCGAAACGCTGGAATGCCGTGAGCTGCCCTGTGTGCAGATGAGCGGCTTTCAGATCCTGGAAAGCAGCGCAGGAGAGCGAAACACCATGATCTCCCCGGATATCGCGCCTTGCGCGGACTGTCTGCGCGAGCTGAATGATCCTGCGGACCGCCGTTACCGCTATCCTTTCATCAACTGCACCAACTGCGGACCGCGTTATTCGATCATCACGGATATCCCGTATGACCGCTGTCATACGACCATGAGCGAGTTTGAGATGTGCGCGGACTGCGCAAAGGAATATGGCGATCCCATGGACCGCCGCTATCATGCGCAGCCCGATGCCTGCGCGGCATGCGGGCCGAAGCTGATCTATCATGGTCAGGGCGAAGCCAGCGGCGAAGCGGCCTTGCGCGCGGCCTTGCGTGATCTGAAAGCAGGCAGGATCGTCGCGGTGAAAGGCGTAGGCGGCATCCATCTCGCTGTCGATGCCTGCAACAAAGCGGCGGTGATGCGGCTTCGCACGCGCAAGCAGCGGGAAGCCAAGCCTTTTGCCGTGATGACCGACAGTGTCAGGACGGCGCGGTATTTTGCCTCGGTGAGCGAGGAAGAGGAGAAGCTGCTCACCAGCAGACAGCGGCCGATCGTCCTGTGCCGCAAGCATCGGCGCGATGCGTTCTTAGAGCTGTCGGAAAATCAGGATATCGGCCTCTTTCTGCCATACAGCCCGCTGCATGTCCTGCTGGCACAGGAATGCTCGGCCATGGTGATGACCAGCGCTAACCGCAGCGATGCCCCGGTGCTCATCGATAATGAAGCGGCGCTGCAAGCGCTGGATGGCATCGCGGACAGCTTTCTGCTGCATGATCGCCGCATCGCCAACCGCTGTGATGATTCGCTGGTGCGCTGCGTGGACGGCAGAGCTTACTTCCTGCGTCGCAGCCGGGGATATGCCCCTGCGCCGCTGATGATGCATGCGGCGTGCAGCGGCATACTGGCGCTGGGCGCGCATGAGAAGGGATCCTTTGCCCTGGGCAAGGGACATCACGCGCTGCTGAGCCCTTATATCGGCAATATGGAAAACTGGGAGACGATGCAGCATTATCGGCATACGCTGCAAACCTATGCACGGCTCTTTGATGTGCGGCCGAAGCTGGCGGTCTGCGATCTGCATCCGGATTATGCCTCCACGCAGCTGGCCCGCTCGCTGGATCTGCCGCTTCTGCAAGTGCAGCATCATCATGCGCATATGGCTTCCTGCATGGCCGAGCACCACCTGCGCGGCCCGGCATTCGGCATCATCTGGGATGGGACCGGACTGGGCGAGGACGGCACGCTGTGGGGCGCGGAATTTCTGCGCGGAGGATATCAGGAGGTCAGACGGGTCGGGTCGATCCGCCCGATCTTGCTGGCAGGCGGAGAACGCGCCATCCATGAGATCGACCGCATCGCTGCCGCGCTCTGTCATGACGCCGGCATCTCTTCGCCATTGAAAGGGCACGAGGAGATCGAAGCGTTGCTGGCAAAGGAACATCTGTGTGTGCGCAGCACCGGCATGGGACGGCTGTTCGACGGCGTATACGCGCTGCTTGCGCATGCGGATCATCAGGCTTATGATGCCCAGGCGCCGATGCTGCTGGAAAGCATGGCCGATCCTTCAGAGACGACGGCCTACCCGCTCGTCATCGAGGAACGAGACGGCGTGCGGGTCTTTGACTGGCGCACGATGATCCGCGCGCTGATGCAAGATCAGGAAGCGAGGATCTCGCATGAGCGCATCGCGGCCAGGTTCATGAATACGCTGTGTGCGATGGCGCTGGATCAATGCCGAGCGCTCAACCCTGAGCATCTCCCCGTCGTGCTCAGCGGCGGCAGCTTCCTGAATCTGTGGCTGCTGCAGAAGATCAGGGATGCGCTGCAGCAGGAAGGGTATGCCGTATACTGGCATCAGCACACCTCCTGCAGCGATGAAGGCATCGCCCTGGGACAGCTGGCGATCGCCATGGAAAGGATGTGAGAAACATGTGTCTGGCCATTCCGCTGAAAGTCATCGAGATCGATGGAAAATATGCGCTTGGAGAAGCCGGCGGGCTGACACAGCAATTCCGGATCGATTTTCTCCCAAAGGCAAGGATCGGTGATCATGTGATGGTCCACGCCGGCTTTGGCATCGAGATCATCGACGAACAAGAGGCAGAAAAGACGCAAGCGCTGTATGAGGAGATATTCCATGCGGTTTCAGATTGATCCGGACGTTCCGGCGATGACGCTGATGGAGATCTGCGGCAGCCATACGATGGCCATTGCCAGACACGGCATCCGCCAATGCCTTCCCCCGCAGGTCAAGCTGATCAGCGGTCCGGGCTGTCCGGTCTGTGTGACGCCGGGAGGCGCCATCGATGCCGCGCTGGCGCTTTCCATGCGTCCGGATGTCATCATCTGCAGCTACGGGGACATGCTGAGAGTGCCGGGATCCGCGCAGGACACGCTGCTGAAGCGCAGAGGAAAAGGCGGCGATGTCCGCATCTGCCTGTCTGTAAGTGACGCCATCCGCATCGCGCAGGCACATCCGCATCAGCAGGTCGTGTTTCTCGGCGTCGGCTTCGAGACCACTGCACCTGGCACGGCGGCAGCCATCCTGGAGGCAGAGGAGCTCGGGCTGGATAACTTTTCCGTGCTCAGCCTGCTGAGAAAGAGCGAGCCGGCCATCCGCGCCATCGTGCATGAACCAGGTTGCGCCATCGACGGCTTCCTTTGTCCCGGCCATGTGGCCGCCATCATCGGCGAACAGGGGTTTCGGTTTTTAAAGGAAGAGTGCCATCGCAGCGGGGTCATCTGCGGCTTTGAGCCGGAAGACATCCTCTATGCGCTCAGCCAGCTGATTGACGCAGTGTCATGCGGCCGGGTGATCCTGGAAAACGCCTATGCCAGGCTGGTGCGCCCGCAGGGCAACATCGCCGCCATGGCATTGATGGATCAAGTGTTCGAACCAGAGGACGCGCTGTGGCGCGGACTGGGCGTGATCGCGCAAAGCGGCATGAAGATCAAGGCGAGATATGCCGCGTGGGATGCCCGCGTCAAGTTTCACCTTCCCCCATTCGCGGATCATGAACCGCCCGGCTGCTGCTGCGCACAGGTCATCAGCGGGAAGATGGCCCCGCGGGAATGTCCGTTATTTCGACAGACATGCACGCCGCAGACACCGGTCGGCCCGTGCATGGTCTCCGCTGAAGGAAGCTGCGCGGCTGCCTGGCTGTATGGCAGCGAATGAGCAGAGAAAGGAGAAGAGGATCATCATGGATGAACGAATCACACTGGATCATGGCAGCGGCGGACAGCTGAGCGCCGAATTGATCGAAAGGCATATCCTGAAGGCATTTCCAGCCGATGCCCTGCATGAGCTGCGCGATGGGGCCATCGTGCCTGCCGGCACACAGCCGCTGGTGATGTCCACCGACAGCTTCGTGGTCAGCCCATGGCGCTTTCCCGGCGGCGATATCGGCAAGCTGGCGGTCTGCGGCACCGTGAACGATCTCTTGATGAGCGGCGGCATCCCGGCTTATCTGACCTTTTCGCTGATCCTGGAAGAAGGCTTCGCCATCGCCGATCTGGATGCGGTGCTGGCCTCTGCGGCCGACTGCGCAGCACGATGCGGCGTGAGCATCGTCACTGGCGATACGAAAGTCGTGGAAAAAGGAAAAGGAGATCAGATCTACATCAATACGGCCGGCGTCGGGTTCTTGAAGAAAAAGACAGATTATGCTTACCAGCCGGGAGATCAGGTCATCCTTTCCGGCAGCGTCGGCCGCCATGGGGCAGCGGTGTTCATGGCCAGGGAAGATATCCGCCTGCAGGGAGAGCTGCGCAGCGATTGTGCTCCATTGTGCGAAGAGGCCAGAGCTGCCATGGAAACCGAAGGACTGCGCATCATGCGGGATCCGACCAGAGGCGGACTGGCCACGACATGCACAGAGCTCGTCGAACATACGAAATGGGGCATGGAGCTGGATGAGCGAGCCATCCCTGTCGATGCGGATGTGCAGGCGCTCTGTGACCTGCTCGGCTTTGATCCGCTCTATCTGGCCTGTGAGGGACGCATGATCGCCATCGTCAGCCAGGCACACAGCGCACAGCTGCTGGAAAAGCTGGGAAAAGACGCCCGCATCATCGGCACGATCAGTGACGATCATCCAGGCACGGTATTGATGAAGACCAGGCTGGGCACCACGAGGTGGCTGCGCAAGCTGAGCGGCCAGCCGCTGCCGCGCATCTGTTAAAAAAGGATCACGGTGAAGTGATCCTCAAGCATGGTCGGTTTCCAGACGGGTGATGATGGCCTGCATATCGGCGCAGAATCGTGCGGCATCAAATGAAGAGACAGGCAGTCTGCCGCGCAGGATGATGTCTTCGCACTGTTTCAGCGCGCAAAAGAGATCGTCATTGACCACCACACAGTCATAGGCGGAAAGGTGCGTGCTCTCTTCCATCGCGGTGCGCAGCCGCCGCAGCAGCGTATCGAAGGACTCGCTTCCGCGCGCGTTCAGCCTGTGGTACAACGCATCAGCCTCTGCCGCCACGAAGATGCCGCAGATCTCCTCTCGGGGAAGCGCGCTGTGTTCCAGGATCTGGAAGAAGCCATGATAATCGATCTCCGCGATGGCTTGTTTTCCTTCGGCCAGGATCCGGCGCACCTCGCTCTTCGGCGTGCCATACCAGCGGCCTAAGTAGCAGTTGTATTCCAGAAACGCGCCGGCTTTGCGCATGGCGAGGAAATCCTCCTCGCTCAGGTATGTATAGTGATCGGTTTCGTTCCTGCGGGGACGAGTGGTACAGGAGCGGATGACCTCCAGGCAGTCATGCCGCGCGGCGAGCATCTGGGTGAGCATTCCTTTACCCGCTCCGGAAAAGCCGGAGATGACGATGAGCTTTCGATTCATGGCAGTCTCCTTTCCTGATGTTGTCATTGTAGCCGATTTCATGAAAAAAGCTGTCGGCTGATGTCCATGGCAGATGTTTCGACCATCATATCAGCGCGCCGCTGCATTGTCAATCGATATTTTTTGACTTATCTGCCTTACTTCTGTATAATATGTCTGTCTATCCTGCTGAGCATACCGAGCAAACAGACATATCCTGCCCTCTTAGTTAAATGGATATAACAAGCCCCTCCTAAGGGTTAGTTGAGGGTTCGATTCCCCCAGAGGGTGCCATTTTACTAATCAATCAAATGTCTTGAAAGAGTACTTATCTGGCGAAGCAGTAGATTACGAATCAAGGACGTTTAGATTAAATATAGCAGCCGGTGTTGAAATCGACTGCTTTTTTTGTTGAATGGCTTCCTGATGTTTATAGAATATCTTTTAACAAAGGTATAACGACAGCCATCATTACTCAATCCAGGCACATTATCTAATTGAATTAAAGGTATAGACTTTGCGCAAAGGGTGAAACCATCTTTGTTGATGCATTTCAGAAATTTGATGAAAATGATCATTATAAAGATTTTGATAATATTTAATATGCCGAGAATTATAGCAGAATAAGTCAGGAAGATGCGAACAAAAATATATCTTATAGGCTGTAGAATTACGGATTCTGTTATTAAGTACAACTATTTTTTATTTCAACTTTTTGAATGATGTTTTTTTTTTTTTGGAAATGTTATTTAAATAATCTATAATTTTAGGCTTAACCCACTAATTGGTGATCTGGTTAGAAGGTTACATTGAAAATACTTTCATTTCGTATCTGCCGGATGAAGAATGTTGTATGCAAATGCCTGAGCTTCATCAATAAGCTCGTGATCATTTCCTGTCCATTTATTTTTCGGTACAGCTCTTGTATCCGGAACAGTGCTGCATAGCGATTGATATATTTGCTCGCTACACTGCGATATCTTTTGTATTGAGCCTTTATCCGGCTATGCAGACTGTTCACGTGATTCAAATGATTAACTGCATCGTATTGTTTCCTGTCTTTCATCTGTTTGATCGTGCATTGCTTTTCTGTGCTCAGCACGCTGTAGCTTTGCAGGCCATCTGTCCAAAGATATGTTTTCTGCACGATATGTTGGCCGTAGCCCTTTATGTCTTCGATCGACGGACGCCCCATGTTCAGCGCACGCATAAAACAATCTCCATCGCGTTCTATGCCTGTGATCAGACACACCTTATCTGTGGAGATCCCTCGTTTTTGAGATGGTGTGCCCCTCTTTTTGCCAGGAACATCTTCGATCTTCTTGCCTTTATAGCTTTTATTGAAGTATTTTTCATCTATCTCAGTTGGTTTCGCTAATTCGCAAGGGAAAGGACATCTGCTCGAGGAAGTACAACAGCTTATGACGCATGCGAAATGCGGTCTCCTCGCAGACGCTGATATGATCAGCACTTGTCTTCAGAGAATGTCCTGCAACGGTATCATCGATCAATTGATTCCATTTCTGCTCAGATTGATGAGAGTAATAAGTCAATTGACCATGATCAACGACAAAACGCTTATTGCAGTGCTTGCAGCGATACATCTGCTTTCCGCTGTTGGCCTTGCCAGCTTTGATCAGGACAGGATGATGTACGCCACACTTAGGGCAGTATTCGAAAACATATTCGTGAACGGAGAAATTCATGACAAGGAAAGAAGAGATCATGTTCTTGATCTGATCAACCTGGAAAGGCTGAAGCAGCTCAAGCAATTCTTTTGGCAGCAGGTTTTCGACAGATTCGATAGAAACAGATGTATTAGACATATATTCCTCCATTTCCCCGCGCCTAAAGTCGCGCGGACACAAATATTTCATCAATAAA
>ERZ827423.1195-NODE-1195-length-26769-cov-28.635360_pt1 | contig 26769 bp, 28 predicted proteins | sample MGYA00519775_ERZ827423 | MGnify/ENA primary metagenome ERZ827423 (study PRJEB31778, sample SAMEA3449296) | human gut metagenome | biome: human gut; feature: human-associated habitat; material: faeces | place: United Kingdom | collected 2010/2012 ...
ACGCAGAATTTATCGTCACACATTGCGTCACACAAAAAACGTAGATAATTAGCCTATTTGTGACGATGTGACGCAAGTGACGATAGTGTGCAGGGGAGAGGGGCAGTATAAAAAACAAAGGGGACGCTCTCGCGTCCCCCTAATCCTATGCGGCGTTTAGGCCACAACTATGTTCACTATGTTCTTTACAACTATCACCTTGCGCACGGTCTTGCCTTCGGTGAAGGGCTTCACGTCGGCGCTTTCAAGCGCAAGCTTCTCTATTTCCTCCTTGGCGGCGTTGGCGGGAACCATTATGCGGGCGCGTACCTTGCCGTTTATCTGCACGCCTATTTCCACGCTGTCCGCTACCAGTGCGCTCTCGTCATATTCGGGCCAGCGCGCCTCGTATATGGGGGAACCGAGCTTGGCGGCTTCGTTTATTTCCTCCGCAATGTGCGGCGCGAAGGGGAACAGCAGTATCAAAAGCGTCCTCAGCTCGTCCCGCGTTATGCTGCCGGTGGCGTAAATATCGTTCACGAAGCTCATTATGGCGGCTATCGCCGTGTTGAACTTCATGCGCTCTATGTCCTCGCTCACCTTCTTTATTGTGGCGTGGTAGCTGGCCTTCACGCTGTCGCGCACGCCCTGAGCGTCGCTTATCATGTCCTGCAAGCGCCATACGCGCTCAAGGAACTTGCGGCAGCCCTTGGTGCCCTGCGTGTTCCAGGGGATGGGCTGATCGAACGCGCCCATGAACATTATGTACATGCGGAATGCGTCCGCGCCGTATTCCTTGATGTAATCATCCGGATTTACAACGTTGCCGCGGGACTTGCTCATCTTCTCGCCGTTTTCGCCAAGCACCATGCCGTGGCTGGTGCGCTTCATATACGGTTCGGGCGTGGGCACAACGCCGATGTCGTAAAGGAACTTGTGCCAGAAGCGGGAATAGAGCAGGTGCAGCGTGGTGTGCTCCATGCCGCCGTTGTACCAGTCAACGGGCATCCAATACTTCAGCGCCTCTGGCGAAGCAAGGGCGTTGTCGTTATGCGGGTCTGTATAGCGCAGGAAGTACCAGCTGGAGCCCGCCCAGTTGGGCATAGTGTCTGCTTCGCGCACGGCGGGGCCGCCGCAATGCGGGCAGGTGGTGTGCAGCCAATCCTTTGCGCGGGCAAGGCAGGAACTGCCGTCGTCCGTGGGGGAGAAATCGTCAAGCATGGGCAGCTTCAGCGGCAGTTCGCTCTCCGGAAGGGGAACCCAGCCGCACTTTTCGCATTTTACAAGGGGTATCGGTTCGCCCCAGTAACGCTGGCGGGCGAATACCCAGTCGCGCAGCTTATAGTTCACCTTGCGGTGGCCTATGCCTTCCTTTTCAAGGTAATCGGCAATGGCCTTCTTGGCCTCTGCCACCTCCATGCCGTTAAGGAAGCCGGAGTTCACCATGCGCCCGTGTTCGCATTCGGTGTATGCTTCCTTGCTGACGTCTCCGCCCGCAACTACTTCTACTATTGGCAGATTGAAGGTCTTTGCGAATTCATAGTCGCGCGTGTCGTGCGCGGGAACGGCCATTATTGCGCCCGTGCCGTAGCTCATCAATACATAGTCGGAAACCCAAATGGGTATTTCCTTCTTGGTAACGGGGTTAATCGCGCTCACGCCTTCAAGCACAACGCCCGTTTTTTCCTTATTAAGCTCGCCGCGTTCAAAGTCGCTCTTGTGGGCGGCCTCCTCGCGATATTTGGCAACGGCGTCCCAGTTGGCTATCCTGCCCTTATATTTGTCTATATATGGATGCTCGGGGCTTATTACCATGTATGTCGCGCCAAAGAGCGTGTCCGGGCGGGTGGTGTAAACGGTCAGCTTATCGTCCGTGTTTGCTATTATGAAGTCCACCTCAGCGCCTTCGCTGCGGCCTATCCAGTTGCGCTGCTGCGTCTTAACGCGCTCAATGTAGTCCACCTTGTCCAGGTCGTCTATAAGCTTCTGCGCGTATTCGGTTATTTTGAGCATCCATTGGCTGCGCACCATCTGTATAACCTGCCCGCCGCAGCGTTCGCATACGCCGTCCACGACCTCCTCGTTGGCAAGGCCAACCTTGCAGGAGGTGCAGAAGTTTATGGGTATTTCCGCCTTGTAGGCAAGGCCGTGCTCGTAAAGCTTAAGGAAAATCCACTGCGTCCATTTATAGTATTCCGGGTCCGCCGTGCTTATTTCGCGGGACCAATCGAACGAATAGCCCAGCCTTTTAAGCTGCGCGCGGAAGCGGGCAATGTTAGTCTCCGTCACCTTGGCGGGGTGTATGCCGGTTTTTATGGCGTAGTTCTCCGTGGGCAGGCCGAATGCATCGTATCCCATGGGGAACAGCACATTGTAGCCTTCCAGCCTGCGCTTGCGGCAAATAACGTCCATTGCCGTGAACGGGCGCGGGTGCCCAACGTGAAGCCCCTGGCCGGAAGGATAGGGGAATTCGATAAGCCCGTAAAACTTTGGCTTGGTGTAATCCGTTTTGGCCTCGTTGCAATGCGCCTCTTCCCAGCGCTTTTGCCATTTCAGCTCTATCGGGTCGTGTTCGTAGCGCTCTGACATCGGTTTTTATCCTTTCATGCTTTGTATAAAAAATAAAGCCGCCTCTTATATTGCAAGAGACGGAACATTTTTCCGCGGTACCACTCCGCTTGGCGGCATAAACCGCCCGCTTTAGCCCCCTGTAACGCGAGGAACGCGCCGCGCATTGCCGCGGCAGACTCCGCGGCGAGCTTCACCGCACCGCGGCTCCCCCTTTCAGCAAAACGGGGGCTCTCTTTGCCCGCGGGAAACGATTACTGTTCCGCATCATAGTCCACGTCACATTTTATTGGAAAAAGCCTGCCTTGTCAATACAGCTTGGCCAAAAGTCATATATAAACATTTTTGCCGTTGCGTTTTGGTGTGATGATTTAATATAATATATAATTAAACACGTGAATACAAACGGGAGGTTTACCCTGAATGACCCTTTGGATAAAGAACGCAAACATTGCCACCATGGATAAGGCTCGTCCCCATGCTCAGGCGGCGGTTGTGATAGGCGGCTTTTTTGCCTGCGTAGGCAGCGAAAAGGAGACGGAGGCCTATCTTAACGCGCACCCGCAGAAGGAGCTTGAAACGATAGACTGCGGCGGTAAATTCGTAATGAGCGGCTTTAACGACAGCCATATGCACTATCTGCACTATGTCCGCGCCAAAAAGACCGCCGTTGACCTATACGGTTGCACATCGCTCAAGGAAGTGCTTTCGCGTATGCGGCGCGCCCTTAAGCAGGATTACGACCCATCGCTTGGCCTGTGGCTCACGGGCGAAGGCTGGAACCACGATTATTTTACCGATGAGCAGCGCTTCCCCACGGCGAAGGAGCTGGACGCGATAACAACGGAATATCCCATACTTATAATGCGCGCCTGCTTCCATATAGGCGTTATGAATTCAAAGGCCATGGAGCTGATGAACATAAATAAGGATACCGTGGGGCAATACGGCGTATATGCCGAAACCTATCCCGACGGCACGCCCAACGGCGTAATAAAGGAGGGCGTGTTTGACGACATTAAGGCGCGCCTGCCCATGCCCGGCTGTGAACAGCTTCTTGAAATGATGATAGACTGCCAGAAGGATCTGTTTGAATGCGGCATAACCAGCATACAGTCCGACGATTTCAAATATTGCCCCGAAGGCCACGCATACGAAATGATGGCGCTGCTGCGCACGGCGGCGGAGAAAGGCCGCTTTAAGCTGAGAATGGCGGAGCAGGCGCTGCTGCCCACCCATGCGGACATGGACGAGTTCTTCGATAAGCATGGCTTTGACGACAGCTACGGCAACCGCACGTTCAAAATAAACTGCGTGAAGCTATTGAGCGACGGCTCTCTCGGCGCGCGCACGGCATACATGCGCAAGCCCTATGCGGACGACCACACCACCCGCGGCATTGCAATATATGAGCAGGAGGAGCTCAACTCGCTCGTTTTGCGCGCGCACAGCCACAATATGCCCGCCATAATACACGCCATCGGCGACGGGGCGGTTGAAATGTGCCTTAACGCAATAGAGTATGCCCGGCGGGAAATGCCGCATCTTCATCCGCGCCACGGCATAGTGCATTGCCAAATAACGGATAAGGCGCAGGTGGAGCGGTTTAAGGAGTTGGACGTTATTGCATACATTCAGCCCGTGTTCATAAATTACGATATGCATATAGTTTACGACCGCGTGGGAAAGGAGCTTGGCAGCACGTCCTATGCATGGGGGGATTACATACGCCTTGGCGTGCATGCGCCCTTCGGCACGGATTGCCCCGTGGAGTCGTTCCGCCCGCTGCCGGGCATATACTGCGCCGTTACCAGCCGCGATCTTAATGGCAGCGGCCCCTTCCTGCCGCAGCAGATACTGGATAGGGAAACGGCACTGTATTGTTACAGCGCGCAGGGCGCGTACTGCACGGGCGAGGAAAACATAAAGGGCAAAATAAAGGAAGGCATGTATGCGGACTTTATAGTGCTGGATAAAGACCTTGTGAGCTGCACCGATATGGAGATACTTGAAGCGAAGGTGCTACGCACATTTGTTAACGGAAAATGCGTTTACGAAAGATAAAAGAAAGGATATGGGCAAAATGAAAACTGCACTTGTTAACGGAAAAATATATGTTGAGCGCGGCGTGTTCCAAAGCGCGGCGGCTATGGAAAACGGCATAATAACCGCCGTTGGTACGGATGAAGAAATACTCACCCGTGCGGGCAAGGATGCAAGGATAATAGACTGCGAAGGCCGCACGGTAATACCCGGCCTTAACGACAGCCATATGCATCTGCTCATGATGGGCGCGGGGCTTTATCAGGTGGATATAAACGGCGTAAAATCAATAGACGAAATGATAGCGCGCGCAAGGGCGTTCATGCGGGAGCATCCCGAGCGCTGCCGCGAAGCGATACATGGCGTTGGCTGGAACCAGGATATGTTTGAAGGGAAAAAGCGCATACCCACGCGGCACGATCTGGATAAAATTTCAACCGAAATACCAATCGTGCTTGAGCGCATATGCGGCCATGTAGTTACCGCAAACACAAAGGCGATAGAGCTGCTGGGGCTAAAGGCAGGCTCCGCGCAGTTCCCCGGCGGCACGTTTGAGCTGGAGGCGGACGGCTACCCAAGCGGCGTATTTACCGAAAACGCCTGCGGCGAAATACTTTCCGTAATTCCCGAATACAGCGAAGCGCAGCTCGAGGCCATGTTTATAGACGCAATGAACTACGCCGCCGCGCACGGCCTTACCAGCGTGCAGTCCAACGATGCAGGCACCTCCGCCGCGCCGGAAATAGTTTTCCCGCTTGTCAGGCGCGTGTTTGAAGGCGGCAGGGCAAAGCTTAGGTATCATCATCAGGTGTGTTACCATACTCCTGCGGAATTTGGGGCGTTTATAGAGGGCGAATTTGCCCACGGCGATTATTCGCACCCGTGGCTTACGCTCGGGCCGCTGAAGCTGTTCCGCGACGGTTCCCTCGGCGGAAGGACAGCCACTATGCGCCATGAATATCTGGACGATCCCGGCAACTACGGTGTGGAGGCTACGCACGATGAGGAGATGCTTGAAATGTGCCGCATGGCGGACGAAGCGGGCATACAGGTTGTTACCCACGTTATTGGCGACAAGGCCATAGAGGACACCGTGCGGTGCTACGAATCCGTGCTGCACGGCGGCAAAAACCCGCTGCGCCACGGCCTTGTGCATTGCCAGATAACCGATATGCCGCTGCTTGAGCGCATTGTGAAGGACGATATACTTGCGCTGTATCAGCCCATATTCCTTGATTACGATATGCATGCCGTTATCTCCCGCTGCGGAGAGGAGCTTTCCTCCACGTCATATGCGTTCGGCACCATGGCGCGGCTCAATGCCAAGGTGTCCTACGGCACGGATTGCCCCGTTGAGGACTGCAACCCCTTCCCCAACATATACTCCGCCGTTACCCGAAAGGATAAAAACGGCTGGCCCGAGGGCGGCTTCTTCCCCAAGGAGTGCGTGGACGTTTATACGGCCATCGATGCATATACCGCGGGCAGCGCATACGCCCAGTTTATGGAAAACGAAAAGGGGCGCATAAAGCCCGGCTTCATGGCGGACATGGTGATGCTTGATAAGGATATTTTCACCTGCGACCCGATGGAGATACGCGATATACTGCCCGTTATGACGATAGTGGGCGGGGAAATAGTTTACGAGAGGTAAAGTTATGAATATCTATTTGACTGAAATTGCAAGCGCGGCAGCCATCGCACAGGAGAATATGCAGCGCGAGCATGTGCCCGGGCTTGCGATGGCGTTCATAAAAAACGGCGAGCTTGTGATGAGCCAATGCCTTGGCATTGCGGACACGGAGCGCGGCATACCCGTATCGAACGAAACTTATTTTGAGGCCGCATCGCTCACAAAGCCGTTTTTCGGCAGGCTGGTGTTTGAATTGGCGGATGAAGGCGTAATAGACCTTGACAGGCCGCTGAGCGAATATGAGCAGGCATGGACGCCCTGCACGGATGCGCGCTTTGCATGCGTAACGGCAAAGGATGTTATGAGCCACGCAAGCGGTCTGCCCAACTGGGGCAAGCTGCCGATGGAGCTTTATTTTGAGCCCAAGCACGGCTTCAGCTATTCCGGCATGGGGTATTATTATCTGCAATCCATAATAGAAAAGCGGCTGGGCACGCGGCTGGACGACCTTATGCAGAAGCGCCTGCTCGACCCCTTCGGCATGGACAAGGCGGCGCTTATCTGGACGGGTGCAATTCGCAATGCCCTTGCCCGCACGGTTGACGTCAACGGGCACGCGGAGCCAAAGCGCACCACGGCGCGGCATTCCATGGGCATGGAGCCGAACAGCGCGTTTTCGCTTTATGTGACGATTGACGATTATCCGAAGTTCCTTTTGAACATACTGAAGGAGCCTGACTTTGCCGCGCGTGTGCGCTCCGTAAGGAACTGCGCCGGCAACGGCGTGGAGTGGGGCCTTGGCTGGGGGCTTTACAACGAGCGCATATGGCACTGGGGCGACAACGGCGGCTTCAAGTCCCTTGTCTGCTTCGATCCCGCCACCCGCGACGCCCTACTCATCCACACCAACGGCTTCAACGGCCTGAATGTCTGCTTCGCCATAGCTGAGCATGTTACGGGCGAAAGCTTTAGCGATATCGCCGAGATGGTGAATGGGGCGGAGTGAGGAGAAAGAGTAAAGCAGCCAATTCGTTAAAAACGCGGGTTGGCTGCTTTTGCATTTATAGCTCTTTTGTCGGTTTGACTTTAACTTAGTGCTGAGCTACGGTTGCTCTTATGCACTTGATTCTTTCTTCATATTCATGAATTTTATTGAGGTGAAGCTGCTTTGCTGCGCCCGATAACGATTGGCCCTTATGCCACCATAATCCATGCTGAGTTGCAGTATAATACCACGAATGGCTGTTTATTGCCTCGGTACGGAAATAAATAAGATTTTCATATCGAAGGAGAGCATCTGCGTCATTTTCATCGCATAGTTCGTTTGCCACTTCCAATATGTCTATACAATAACCGAGCCTGTCAACATATTTTTTCCAAGCATAGTTATCAGGGTGACCGCCGTTATTTTCTTTATAAGATGGTAAAATGACATCTTCAAAGGCTTTGACTGCATATGCGTTAATTGCCTTTGCTATCGGCGCGGTAAGCTTTGGCAGCGGAATAGTGATTCCTGAATGAGTCATAAACAGAGTTACGTTGTTTAGAACATAAGAAATATCCGATATAAGGCCATTTACTTCATCCTCAACAGGCCATTTTGCGAATTGTTTGCCGCGCAAAATTACTGCGGCCGTGGCAAGGTCAGTTATTTCGGATTCCGCGCGGATAAGCAACGCTTCCTTGACTCCTTCCGGCGCATAATCAATGGCTTTATTATAGGCCGCAACGCATTCGGATAATCTTGGTTTTTGCAGCGTGGACTGCCACCCTGCCGCCGAGCCTTTCAAGAACCATGCTTTATAGTATTCTGGGTCAATTTCAATGATTTTATTGCAGTAAGTTTCGGCTTCTTGCTTGTTTCCGGCATCGTATGCGTTTTGTGCTAATGCATAGTAATTGCTGATTTTATCGGAGATATTCATTTCATCAGCCATCAATTTCCTTGCTTCTTCGGGTAAGTATTTTACGCCGCAGAACTGACATACGAATAAGCCGTCTTTTTTAACTATATCGTTGCTGCCGCACATTTCGCAGACCAATGCTTTCATGCTGTACCTCCGCAATTTCTGTGGATAACGATTTATAATCAGTATACCATAAAACGGGCAAATGTGTATGATTAGACTGCTTTTAGCGCCGCGGCATATAGAAAAAGCCCGCAGTTTCCTGCGGGCTTTGGGTGAATTTATTCGGGTTTATTTGGCGAGAACCTCTGCCACCGCCACCGCCACGGCCACGGTTGCGCCGACCATGGGGTTGTTGCCCATGCCGATAAGGCCCATCATTTCCACATAAAAGCCGCCTGCGGCGTCTTTTTGAGCTGCTGAAGCGCCTATTCTCCGAGCAAAGCGGAGAGGCCGTTTCCAAACAATCATGTTATGCGGCTGTACGCCGCGCCCATCATCACACTTAATGATGCACCTTTATTTTACAATATAAAACCAATCAAGTCCATATCAACTTTACTCAACAATGCATCAGAAAATTAGCCGCTTTTAACTAAATCCAATCGACTTGCATTCAAACTTAGATGTACTGCTTATGGTACATCAATCGGGCTGCCAAAAGCTATAATGTGTACATAAACAAGAGGCAAGCAAACCTCAAGAAAAGGAGACAAAACAATGAAAAGCATCAACATTAACTACCGGAAGAACACGATTGAAATCACCGCCGCTTTTGCTAAGAAGGCAAGCCGCTATGGCTCTAAAGAGTATGAGGACATGGTAAATATAAGAAGCAACTTCCCGACATTTACTATCAGCGTTGTTAACACAACGTCCAAGAGAAAGGGAACCTTCAAGGGGCTTAGTTATGAATGTATGAAGAAGTACATCATTAACGAGTCCGGCGCTGATAGCGAACAGATGAAAAACTTCGATACTCTTTGCGGCAATAGCAATGAACAGTCCGCGGATAAGGCAAGCTACGGTCAAATCAAGAAATGGTTCCTTAGCGAATACCCTGATTTCAAAAATGCCGATGAGAAAATTAAAAGGATTATCGAGGCGGCAAACAGGAAAAACGCTTAATAGAAGTTCAATACAAGAATAAAGAAGGAGATAAGAAAATGGCAAAGAATCTGCAAATCGATATGGAGAACGGGTCTATTATAATGAGTAAGGCATTTGCTAAGAAAGCTTCCGTATATGACTCTATTGAATACAATATGCTTCAAGGCGCACGCGCGGACTATCCTGAATACAAAATAGTTATACGCTCAATAAATAAGAATGAAAAGCAGGAGCATTTTCGCGGGCTTACCTATGAATACATAGAAAGATACATAGGCACTCATGACAACAGCGAAGAAAGAATGATGATATACAAAGAGCTGCGCCTGATTGCGGAATGCCATTCCGTTCGCTATCAGCACATCAAAAGATGGTTTCTTGAGACGTATCCAGAAGTGAGAAAGTTCGGTATGGATAATGCAAGCCAATCTAAGAATAACGTGCTGCACATGAACATTGGCGAAGATAAGGCTGCGAGTTGATTTAAGTCAGACTCTTAACAGAGTAATAATATATAGATACCATTGTTAAATGTTCAACTAAAAAGGGAGGATATACTTATGATAGAGATAAGGACTTATACATATGACGAGATGTCGGCTATTCTTGGCACAAGAAGCAATCAGGGCATAAAGAGAAAATTAGATAAATACGAAATAGAGTGCCATATATCGGGTAGGGGGTGCTATATGAAATACGATATTATAAACATTGCAAAGCCATTTACGGTGTGCTGCATTACGGAGCTTGGAATGCCCGCACAAACGGACTTCTATAAATTTCGCAACTTTCTCTACTATTTCATGAACGATGATGAGTTCCGTTGGCTTCCAGACGAAATTATTGAAAGCAGAATGCATGAGAAGGATAGGCCGATTTCGCGTCAGACAATAACAAAATATAAAAGGAGGCTTGAAAAACAAGAAATAATAAGTATATCAGGCGAGCCATATGTATACTACTTCGCGCGTAAAGGCAAACTGAGAAAGACAGAAAAAGAGGAGTACCGCAGAGCTTGGGCTGAGTACTGGGAAAACAGGAATAATGGAATGTTCGCTTCAGAGGCAATTCATATTATGTACTATAATTACGGCGGAGTTGCAAGAAAACAAAGCATAGCCCAACTAAACGCCTTTTATATCAATAAGTGGAATAAGTTAAATGAATTAGTCTCGAACGCCATGGAACATGACTCAATTTGAAATAATAAAGAATCAAGTTGAACTATTAACAGAGTATATATAGTTATATTACTGTTAATAGTTCAACTTAATTTTATACGGAGGGAATGCCCCTCCTTTTATTATGTCTGAAGGAGTGTTACAATTAAAATCTCCGCCTTCCGTAATCCAAAATAATCCACCGCCGCGGCGGGGCCTTGCCCACGGCAAACTGAAATCACGGAAGCTAAAAATATTTATCCCATAATATACCTGCCGGTAATGTACCTTTGGACAAAACGGGATAAAGCTGTTTTAAGCTTTTTTATTTATACATGAAAAACCAGATAAATGGAGGCAAACATGAGTATTATAACAGAACTTCCAGGCGAAGAATGGAGGCCGGTAAAAGAGTACGGGCAATATTTCGTAAGTAACTTTGGAAGGGTAAAGAGCATGAAAAATGCACAACCGCGGCTTTTGGTATAGCACAAGAACAATAAGGGTTACTTTAGAGTGGCGCTATGCAAGAACGGCTGTTCAAGATATTGGCTTACGCATAGATTAGTTGCAATAGCGTTTATAGAGAATGACGAGCCGCTATACAAAACCACGGTAGACCATATTGACGGAGAAAAGCAACAACTGCGCGAATAATCTCCGTTGGCTCAGTAAATCCGATAACACAAGAGAGTATTGGAAAAAACAAAGAGAGGAGGCTGAAGCAAATGAGCTTATTTGATTGGCATAATAGGAGCATGCCGAAGCACTACAAATATATGTATCTTGATGGGTTTACGCCTGAGCAGGTGTTTTTAAGCCTTCATCAAAGGATGAAGGAAGAATACTTTGATTAGCAGGATGAAGCGGAAATATTCATTATAGAAAGCGAGGTCAAAATAAAGAGATGAGATACAGAAGCAAAGACGAACGCAAGAAAAAGAAGCAAAGCGAGCTGGAAAACACGATATTTCAGCTTATGGAAAAGAGCCTTAAAAACGGCTGTTGATTAGGCGCTTGAGGATATATTCAAGGAATGGAATTTCTGAAAATATAGGGCGGCATGCTTGATTGGCTGCCGCCCTTATCTTCTATTTTTCTGTTGGATTCGGAATAAATTCAACCAAATCACCAGGTTGGCAGTTGAGAACATCACACATTCTGTCTAATACATCTACTGGAATATGCTTTATTGTGCCAAGGCATATAGCTGAAATTGTTGGCGGTCTTATGCCGGTACGTTCGGCAAGCTCCTTCTGTGTCATTTCGCGCATTGCAAGCATTATCTTGACCTTAAACTTAATCACGCTTTCTCACCTTCCTTTACTTTATATTAACACGTTTGGCGTAATAATACAATACGCTGTACGAAATAATATTCCGTAAAACGTAATTAAAGCTACGAAAAACGTATTGACTAATTACGCAAAGCGTAGTATAATCAAGTCAATCAAAGAAGCGAAGGAGATAACAGCAATGACCAAGAGCGAACTGATAGCTAAGATTGAAGCATTAAACGAGTGGGAAACGCTGATGGAGGAAGCTAAGGCGGAAGCCGAAGCTATTCGCGATAGCATTAAGGCGGAAATGCTTGAGCGTGAAACCGAAGAACTTGAGGCAGGAGCATATATAATACGATGGACTTCAATCCTCAGTAATCGATTTGATACCACCGGCTTTAAGAAAGCCTATGGAGAACTCTACAAAGCATTTACCAAGCAAACAAGTAGCCGACGGTTTTCAATTTCATGCTGATAAAGCAATTTGCCGCTTCCAAAAAATGGGGGCGGCAAAAGTTCTTAAAATCTAACAAATACGAACAGGCAAAGTAAGCAGTTGCGCCAAAGATAAGCGAACGCCGCAAAAATGCGAACTAAGCCGCCCTAATTTAACGAACTTTCTGTTGGAGGTTACTATGAACAAGAAAACAAAGGCGCTCACAACTGAGCAATACAAGGAAATACTTCAGACCATGAAGGAAGGATTCTGCGGCTGCCGCCCCAATGAGCGGATTGCAACGGCCCTTGTGCTGGAAGGGAACCTTGGCATAAGGATAAGCGACATATTGAAACTTCGCCCATGCGACATAGTACTGGATGGGGACAGGTACAGGCTTGAAATAACCGAACAGAAAACAGGAAAGAGCCGCTCCTTCACTGTGCCGCTCATAATATGGCAGTACATAGAAAACTACTGCTTGCGCGGCGGGATAGGCCGCACTGAGCAAATATTCCCATTTTCTGAAAGAGCGGTTCAGAAGCATCTTGCCAAAGTGTGCGACTATCTTGGCATTGAGGGCGTTAGCACTCACAGCTTCCGCAAGTGGTATGCTACCGAGATATACAATAGCAGCGGCTGTGATATAGCGCTTGTACAGCGGCTTTTGCAGCATAGTTCAGCCGCCACAACTCAACGCTATATCGGAATAGAGCCGCAGAGAATAGAACAGGCGATAGAAAACCACGCGAAACAGATTTAATGCTTGCTTTGAATAGCAGTATCCCCCCCCGCGGTGCGGGGGATACTGCTATTTTTATGCCCATTCCTGTTTATCTAATATATAGAGGATTCTTTTAATTGAAACAGAAAAATCGAGTTTAGCTAATTGCAGCCTAATGCCGTGTGCATTTGAACTTTCGATATACTTAAGAGATTCAGTTGCCCTTTTGTAATGCCAGCATATTCTTGATGCTTCGCCGGTTTGGTCAGCTTTTAAGCTTTTTAGTCGGTTTGCATTTTCGGGTTTTGTCATTCGCTGGTTAATTGCCATAAGTGCTTCTCGTCTGTTCATAACTACACTCCATGCAATTACTCATCACAAATCCAGCTATATATCTTTAAACAGACATCGAAATCGAGATAATTATTTAATCCTTCAGCTGCTAAAACATTAAGAGCTGACTCATGATGGCCTGCTCCCCATAGCCATGCCGCCGCCGATCCGTCTGAATCGCGTTTTTTTATTAATGTAATAGAACTATCCTTGTTTAGGTATTTTGCAATATTAGAATTTTTAACTAACGGAATTAGTTCTTCAGCAAATTCGATTTTCGTAATTACCGACTCAAATTGAAATCTTCGGCTGGTATCATTTTCATCAATATAATATATTTATATATTAACTCGCCTTTATTGGTGCTTATTCCTTTGACGGAATAGTCGCCTCCGCTCTTACTGAAACCGCCTGTTGTGACACCTCCAACAGTTGCACTTGTATATGTGAGTTTGGGTTCATTATATTTATAATCATTAATCTTGTGCCGTATGCAACTGAGAAGCTGTCTATTTGATGAACTACGCTTATTTACTATAAGAGTTTCCCCATCCTTAGAGTGACGTAAGGTAAGGTTACCTTTTCGCATTATCTTCTCTGTTTTTGTATAGGAACTTTTCATCGCAAGAGAAATCAATAGATACATAAGTAAGAGTGATCCAAGTAATTCTATGACAAATAACATTCTTTGCTCCTTTATTGATTAGATATTTGGCGCTTTTTAATGACAAAGAAAACGCTTTGGTGTTCTTTGACATTACTGCACTGTTGGCTGAGCTTTGCATTAAAGCTGCCATCCATATTTCATGTTCTAAGTACTTAAAAAATGTAGATAGTTCTATGTATAATCATATACCGCCATAATGTTTACCCCTCCTAAGTATTTAAAATTTTCGTGTTCCAATCTAATGATATTGAAATAGGAGCTTTTCTTCCTTGAATTATGCATGAATGATTCCTAAAAGTCAATACTAATATGAACTAAAATTCCGATATATCGTTAATGAGAGGAACTTTTATGCTTACGTTCGATTTTCGTGCTATTGGAAACAGGCTTCATGCTAAACGCAAGATATACGGTATGACACAACTTGAGGTTGCCGCCGCGGCGGAGCTTTCGGAAAGAACCTATGCCGATATAGAGCGCGGAAATGTGAACATGAGAATTGAAACGCTGCTCAGAATATGCGACGTTCTTCACATTACGCCTGATGAAATACTTACGGAAGAAGATTCTTCTGTGTCCTCAAGGCAGGATGAGCTTATTGAAAGGCTTAACGCTTGCTCACCAAAGGATAGGGAGACGGCGTTGAACATACTTGCTGCATATCTTAAATCGCTGGAATAGGTTAGAGTTATGGCTACTATCGCAAAGAACAACGATAAGGGCGGCAAGCGTGAACACCAGAAGTATAAAGCATTGCTCGTTGCAAAGTACCTTTTGGAGTTTACTGATGAAAACCATTCTTGCAGCGCGCTTGACCTTATAGACTATCTTAAATATGAACATGGTATTGAAGCGGAACGCAAATCAATTTATCGTGATGTTGCGGCGCTGCGTGATGAGCTTGGCATGGATATTGATGGAGGGCAGGGAGGCCGATACCGCCTAATGTCCCGTAAGTTTGAATTTGACGACCTTCGTATTCTTGCGGAGTGCGTATATGCGGCAAGGTTTATTTCTGCATCTAAGGCTAAGGAATTAGTTGCTACTATTGGCGAAATGGGTAGCACATATCAGGCCGAAACATTGCAGAATGAAACTTTTCTTATTGACCGAGTTAAAAGCACCCAGAAGGGAACTTTAAACATAATAAGCACAATAAACGCCGCAATGGCTAAAAAGCAGGATGGGAAGCCGCATACGCCGCAGAAAATCAGCTTCAAATACATGAAGCATACCATTGATAATGTGAATGAAGTAGTGGCAAGAAGAAAAGGCGCGGATTATAAGGTAAGTCCATACCGCCTACTAATCAACGATGGGAACTACTATCTTTTAGCGTATAATGACGGCACTCAGGACATTAGAACGTATCGTATAGACCGAATGAAGGACGTTAAGCTGCTGCCGGAGGCGAGAGAAGGCAAAGAGGCTTTTAACGCAATAGATTTAAGGACATATACGCAAAGGGTATTCTCAATGTTTTCGGGAGAGAAACGCAGAGTAACCATTCGCTTTATTAACCCGCTGTTGGATACCGTCATTGACCGCTTTGGAACGAAGGAAGTTTCTTATATGAAAGATGACGATAGACATTTTACTGTTTCGGCTGATGTTGAAGTAAGCAATCAGTTCTTCTCTTGGATTGTTCAGTTTGGCAATAAGGCTAAAATAGTTTATCCTGTTGATGTTGCGGAAGAAATGAAGAAGTTCTTGGAAAAGATACTTGTAAGATACGAATAAAAGGAATGCGGCGTACATTCCTTTTAGACTGAAAGTTGATAGAGGTTGATGCTTTTTATAGTCTAAGCATATAAAACCTGATTCAAACTCGTTTGTTTTTCATTGAAAGATGCTGCTGCTTTAAACTGCGAATAATGTTGATTTCATCGGCATCTTTGCGTAAATCACTGGTCAGTAGGTTCAAATAGTTTTCCGTAATTGCAAGGCTGCTGTGACCGAGCAGTTTTTGCAAAGTAACTACTGAGCCGCCCATCAAAACCCATTTCTTGGCGAACGTATGTCTGAAACGATGAATGCCGGTCTTGTCCAAATCGCGCTGTTTACAGTAGTCCCAGATACTATGATAGCAAGTGCTTTTCGTGAGCTTTTCGCCGTAAGCATTGCAGAATAGCCAGTCCTCAGGCGTTCCGCCGCGGTACTTTAGATACTCATCCAGAATTTTTATAATATCAACATTCAACGGGAGGATAAGCGGCTTGCGGTTTTTAGTCACCCTAACATAAATAATCCTGTTTTCAAAGTCTATATCTTTGATTTTCAGATTAACAAGGCTGTTTTGGCGCATTCCAGTAGAAAGAAGAAAATTGACCATAACCCAACCGCGGTAATGAGGGAACGTGCATGCCCGCAAATCAGGCTTTACAATAAGAGCCTTTAACTCCTCATCGGTATATGTTTCTATTGGCGTTTTATCGGTCTTAGGTATGGCTATTTCAAAGTGCGGCAAGTATTTGCACTTCATGAAGAAGCGCAACAGGGTTTTTAAATCTCTTGAATAGGTTCCTAAGGATACTTCGTTTAGCTTTGGGTCTTCACGAAGCTGAATAATGAAGTTCGGAACGGTCTTTTCATCAAAGGACTCTATTGGAGTATCGGGCGGAATGCGTTTATAGATTTGTTTGATGGATTGCTCATAGTGCCTGATTGTTCCGTCACGCAGATTTCTTGCCTTCATATCCAGCACATATTCCTCATAACCCTGCTGAAAATTTTTCTGCACATTACAGCACATCTTAACTTTTTTCTTCATATTTCTCCTTACTGCTGAACCCCAAAAAGATTAAGCACATCATCAGCATTTTAGTGCAAATGACGTGCTTAATTGATTGTTGGACTAAAACTAAGGATTTAAGAAGCGATGCTCTGTAAAAATCCCCGAATTACTTGGCCTCTGAAACCGCCACCGCCACGGCGACGGTTGCGCCGACCATGGGATTGTTGCCCATGCCGATAAGGCCCATCATTTCTACATGAGCCGGTACGGAGGAGGAGCCGGCGAACTGCGCATCGGAATGCATACGGCCCATCGTGTCCGTCATGCCGTAGCTGGCGGGGCCTGCCGCCATGTTGTCCGGGTGCAGCGTGCGGCCCGTGCCGCCGCCGGAGGCAACGGAGAAATACTTCTTGCCGTTTTCAACGCACCACTTTTTGTATGTTCCCGCAACGGGGTGCTGGAAGCGGGTGGGGTTGGTGGAGTTGCCGGTTATGGATACGTCCACGTTCTCGTGGCGCATTATGGCAACGCCCTCGTTCACGTCATCCGCGCCGTAGCAGAGTACCTTCGCGCGGTCGCCGTCGCTGAAAGCGGTGGTCTTTACTATGGTAAGCTCGCCCGTGTACTGGTTGTATTCGGTTTCAACGTGGGTAAAGCCGTTTATGCGGCTGATTATATAGGCCGCATCCTTGCCAAGGCCGTTGAGTATTACCTTGAGCGGCTCCTTGCGCACCTTGTTCGCTGTGCGGGCTATGCCAATTGCGCCCTCCGCCGCGGCAAAGCTTTCGTGCCCGGCAAGGAAGGCGAAGCAATGCGTGGATTCGGAAAGCAGCATCGCGCCAAGATTGCCGTGGCCCAGACCCACCTTACGCTGATCGGCAACGGAGCCGGGTATGCAGAACGCCTGCAAGCCTTCGCCTATGCATTCGGCCGCCTCAGCCGCGCTCTTAACGCCCTTCTTCAGCGCTATCGCCGCGCCGAGGGTATATGCCCAAACCGCGTTTTCGAATGCTATGGGCTGAATGCCCTGCACTATGCCGCGCACGTCTACGCCATGCTCCTTGGTGAAGGCTTCGCATGCTTCAAAGCCGTCGAACCCATACTTTGCAAGCACGGGGCGCAGGGTATCTATTCTTCTTTCGTATCCTTCAAAAGTGACCATCTTTACGCCTCCTTATATTACTGCTTGCGCGGGTCTATAACGGTTACCGCCTCGGCAAAGCGGCCATAGGTGTTTATGTTGGAACGGAAAGCCTCGTTCGGCTCCACGCCCTTCTTTATGGCGTCCATCATCTTGCCAAGGTTTACGAATTTGTAGCCTATTATTTCGTTGTTCTTGTCAAGCCCTATTTCAAGCACATAGCCTTCGGCCATTTCAAGGTACCTGGGGCCCTTTTTCCTTGTGCCGAACATGGTGGCAACCTGGCTCCTCAGGCCCTTGCCAAGGTCCTCAAGCCCGGCGCCTACGGGCAGGCCGTCGTCTGAAAACGCACTCTGGCTGCGGCCGTAAACAATCTGCAGGAACAGCTCCCGCATGGCGGTGTTTATGGCGTCGCACACAAGGTCTGAATTAAGCGCTTCCAGTATGGTCTTGCCGGGCAGTATCTCCGCCGCCATTGCAGCGGAATGCGTCATGCCGGAGCAGCCTATCGTCTCCACCAGCGCTTCTTCGATTATGCCGCCCTTTATGTTCAGCGTCAGCTTGCATGCGCCCTGCTGCGGCGCGCACCAGCCCACGCCGTGGGTCAGGCCGAATATGTCCGTAATTTCCTTTGCTTTAACCCATTTGCCCTCCTCGGGAATGGGTGCGGGGTCGTGCTTTGCGCCCTTTGCCACGCAAAACATCTCTTCAACCTCACGCGAATACTGCATGAAATATCTCCTCCTTTGTTTATCTTTTCGCATAATAGTATATCATAAAAAATGATATGAAAACCACGAAAAACGTTTTTTCACATTCACTTTGCTTATGACGCATTGAAGTATTATCAATATCGCTTTACGGGGCAAGCGAGTGTGTTGTATTATAAGGCGTATAAAGAAAACGTAAATACTGCGCCGCAAGGGGGACGGGATATGACTGGATTTATAATATATTTTACGCTGCTGAGCATAGCGCATCTGTTCTTCTGCTATTTTGGCATGCATACGCCAAGAAAGCTTACAAAGCCGCTGCTGCTCCTTTCGCTTGCCGCTTGCTATGCGTGCGCGGCAAAGCCTGTGGACGGTGCGGTGCTGGCGGCGCTTATATGCGGCCTTGCGGGCGATATATTGCTAATATGGGAAAGGACGGACAGGTTCTTTATACCCGGCGCACTTAGCTTTACGCTTGGGCATGGGCTGTATGCGCTTAGCATATTCCGCCGCACCCCCGGCGCAACCAAATCGCACCTTATAACGGCGGCGGTGTTCATGGCGGCGTATATAGCCGTTGTAGCATACATGAGCTTCAGGCTTGAAAAGCATGTGGATGATAAAAAGTTCCGCGTGCTTATGCCCGTATATCTTAGCATAGTTGCGGCGGTTAACGTTTTTGCGTGGGTGAACCTTGTGGCGCGGATAAATTCGGGCGAAGGCCGGTTTTACGCCGCGCTGATAACGCTTGGGTCAATACTGTTCTTGACTTCGGACACAATACTTGCGCGCTGCATGTTCGTGCGCGATGTTGAACGGCCGAATTTCCCTGTGATGATAACATATATTCCGGCGCAGGCGCTGCTGTGCTTCGGCTATATCGGACTTGGGGCGTAAAGCATGGCCGCACGGGAAAGACTTATTGCGCTTGTTAAGGCGCTGAATGAATATACGGATGAAGAGCATCCGCTGAGTGCGGGCAAGCTTTGCGCTATACTTGCGCAGCATGGCATTGCGGCAAACAGGCGCAGCATATATGCCGACGTTGCCGCGCTGAACCGCATGGGCTGGAAGATAGAAAGCACCACGCGCGGGTATTATGCAAACGACCGCCCGTTCACGGCGGAGGATGCGCGGCTTATAATGCTTGCGCTGGACTGCGCGCCGTTTATGGACGAGGCTACGGCGCAGAGGCTTAGGCAGGGCATAGCAAAAACGCAGAGCGTGAACTTTGAAAGCCCGGCCGGGATAGAGCGCACATACGGCGCACAAAACAGGCTGAGATCCGCGATAGAAACCATAACCCTGGCGATAGACGCCCAAAAGCAGCTAAGCTACGTTCCCGCCGCCTGCCTTGACGATACGGACATTTGGCCGCGCGAAAAAATAGAGCCGATATGCCTTATATATGCCGGCGGTGAATTTGTGCTGCGCGCGGCGGTGAACGGCGGTATCGACTATATTCCCTTAAACGCTATGTTCGATATAAAGCTTGAGCGCCGCAGCGTTAAGCATCCTTCGGTGCGGCGGAAGGCGAATGCGCCGCATAAAAGCTGAGCGCGGCAAGGCTTACGCATGCGCCGGCAAGCATCCTGTAATAAAGCGTATAGCTTACAAAAAAGCTGAGTGCGAAAAGCGCCGCGGCAACAAGCAGATACCGCGCGCATCTTCCGCAGCCTATGGCCGTGGATACGCTCTGCTTTTTTATTTGCTTTTTCTGCTCCGCCTGTTTCAATATATATTGCCTTACGGCGTTATCGTCGGGCATTTTGGCGCAGGAAGCGAGCATATCGCCCGATATAAAGGCAACGCTCAGCCCATCGTAACGCGCGGCGATGTCACGCGCCGGCTGGCTCACAGAGGCGGAGGAGAATATGAAAAGGCTTTTGCAGCCGCGCCTGTTTGCCGCGCGGCAGGCACAAAGCACCGTTTCTTCATCCACTGGGGAAAGCGTCTGCGCGGTATACACAAGGCTTTCGCCTGCAAATTCCTTGCCGTGGCATTTTATGTATTCGCGCACCATGCCCAGAAACTCGCTCCGCGGCATAAGCACAAGGCTTTCGCTGAACAGCTTTTTTGAAAGGCGGGCGTTTTCGCGCAATATGAATTTTTCAAGCCGCACGCTTTTTACAAGCTCGGCAAATACGGATATGGCCCCGACCGCAGCTGCCGTGAGCACAGCGGCGGCGATAATGCTTTCCACGTTGAACGAAAACCAAAGATAGCATGCAATAAGCAATATTACCCTTAGCGCAATAAAGTCCGCAGCGCGGGCAAAGGCCGTGCGCCCGCGGTAAAAGCGGCGCTTGTAATACGCATTCAGCGTTCTTTTTTCACCAATGCTCATGTTTAATTCCCCCTGTTGCTTTTTTATGGATTGTTCCCATCGTGTGCGGCGATTATTCGCAGTTTACTACCAAGGAATAGTAGTGTATAATAAATTCAATGAGAATCGGTATATTGGGGGGCAGCTTTAATCCCCCGCACAACGGACATGTTTATATTGCGCGCGAGGTCAGGCGGCGTTTCTCGCTTGACAGGGTGCTGTTTATGGTGGCGGGCGATCCGCCGCATAAAAGCATCGCTTTTGGCGTGGATGCAAAAGAGCGGCTTGAGCTTACCCGTGCCGCGCTTGCGGGCGAGGAAGGGCTTATTGCGTGCGATGATGAGATTCGCCGCGGCGGCGTGAGCTACATGGCGGATACGCTGATGGGGCTGTATAACGGCGTTGACGAGCTGTATCTTATAGTGGGCGCGGATATGCTAAAAACATTGCACCAATGGAGCAGGCCGGAAACCATATTTGCGCTTGCGGGCATAATAGCCGTTGGGCGGCCGGACAACGCGGGCGATTACGAAGCAGCGCGGGAGCTTAGGCGGCGCTATGGTGCGCGCATACGCATGGCGGATTTTTGCGGGCCTGATATATCGTCAACCGAGATACGCCGCCGCGTGAACATGGCGAAAGGCATTGCAAAGCTTGTTCCCTACGGCGTGATGGAGCGTATATACGCGGGGCTTTTATATCAAAGCGAGGATATTCTTTCTTATGAAAAGCGCCTTGCGGAATACACCAAGCCCAAGCGCCTTGCCCACTCTATAGGCACAATGGGCTACGCCGTGGAGCTTGCGGCAATATGGGGCGCGGACGGCAAAAAGGCGCGCATAGCAGGGCTGCTGCACGACTGCGCAAAGCTTGGCGACGAGGACGCTTTGCGGCTTGCCAAGGAATACTGCTATACGCCAAATACTCAGCAGCGGTGTGCGCCCGGTCTTTTACACGGCCCCTTGGGGGCGATAAGGGTGCAAAGGGAGTTCGGGATAGACGACGCGGACGTTATAAATGCCATCGGCTGCCACGTTTTCGGCCGGATGAATATGACAAAGCTTGATAAAATATTATACGTTGCGGATAAAGCAGAGTTCACGCGGACGTATGAAGGCGTTGACAAGCTGAGGGACATGGCGAAGAAGGATCTTAACGGCGCGGTGCTTATGACCATGAATAACTCAATAGGCCATCTGCTTGCGCGGGGTATAGAGCCGACGGACGAATCCCTTATGATAAGGCAGGCAATAAGAAAGGAAACCGAAAAGCACAAAGGAGGAACGGAATGAACGAAAATTTCAGCACGGTAAACGCACAGGATGAAGAAGCCATCCGCCAACAGGCGATGATGATATGCGACGCGCTTTATAATAAAAAGGCGCAGGACATAATGGCCATACACGTTGGGGACAGGACCATAATAGCGGACTGGTTTGTGGTATGCTCCGGCCGGGCAACGGCGCAGGTGAAGGCGCTTTGCGACGAAATTGAAGAAAAGGCTGAAGGGATGGGCCTTAGCGTAAGGCGCATAGAAGGATACAGCGAAGGCCGCTGGATAGTTATTGACTTCGGCAGCATATTGGTGCACATATTCTATCCCGAAGAAAGGGAGTATTACAATATGGAAAGGCTGTGGGTGGACGACCCGCGCGGCTTTGTTGATTATTCAAAGCTGATGCTTGAAAAGGAGCGCGAGGAGGAGCTCAGGCGCAGGGCCGCAGAGAAGGGCGAATAACATAGAAAAATCGGCATATAAGCGGCATACGCGCGTTGACAAGCGGCGTTAGTGATGCTATTATATAATTTGATAGGCAATGAATAAGGATGTAGCCGTATTGCGTCCGCACAAGAGAAGGCAGGCCGTGGCTGGAAGCCGCCGCGAACAGGGCATATGGTGAAGGACGCCTTATGAGCCTTCCGCAGGAAATGGCGGACGGTTGCCCCGCGTTATGGGGCGCGAGCGGAGCATTTTATTATGCTCAATAAGGGTGGTACCGCGGGTTCCCCGTCCCTGTTTAAGGATGGAGAACCCTATTTTTATAAGGGAAATATGAAAGAGGTGTATTATGCAGATTCAGGCGCCTAAGGGCATGAAGGACGTTACCCCTAAGGAAAGCTACAAATGGCAGTATATCGAAAAGCTTATGCGCAGCGCTTGCGCGGAATTCGGCTACCGCGAAACCCGCACGCCGGTGCTGGAGCATACGGAGCTTTTTGCCCGCGGCGTGGGAGACACAACGGACATTGTGCAAAAGGAAATGTATACCTTTACCGATAAGGGAGACCGTTCCGTAACGCTGAAGCCGGAGGGCACGGCGGGCGCTGTGCGCATGTTCCTTGAAAACAAGCTTTTTGCCGACGCGCAGCCCACAAAGATGTTCTATCTTTACTGCCCCGTTTTCCGCTACGAAAAGCCGCAGGCGGGCAGGCTGAGGGAGCATCATCAGTTCGGCGTGGAGGTTTTCGGCGCGCCCAGGGCCAGCGCGGATGCGGAGGTGATATCCCTTGCTATAAGCATACTGAACGAGCTTGGCATAAAGAGCGTAAAGGCCAAAATAAACAGCATAGGCTGCCCCGAATGCAGGCCCCAATACAATGCCGCGCTTAAAGAATATCTTAAGGCGAATTACGATGAGCTTTGTGAAACCTGCAAAACGCGCTATGAAAAGAACCCGCTCAGAATACTGGACTGCAAGGAAAAGCGTTGCGGCGAAATAGCCGCGGCAGCACCCAAGGTGCTTGATTACCTTTGCCCCGAATGTCAGGCGCACTTTGAGGAACTTAAAGCCTCCCTTGATGCGCTGGGCATAGAATACGAAGTTGATCCCATGATAGTGCGTGGGCTTGATTATTATACGAAAACCGTGTTCGAGCTTGTTTCTACCGAAGGCGCGTATACCGGCACGGTGTGCGGCGGAGGCAGGTATGATGGACTAATCGAGCAGCTTGGCGGGCCGAAGATGAACGCTGTCGGCTTCGGCATGGGCATGGAAAGGCTGCTGCTGGTTGCGGAAAGCTTCAACCCCATACCCGAACCCAACCTTGTGGACATATACATTGCACCCGTTGGGGACGAAGCAAGGAACGTTGGACTGAAGCTTGCGGGAGAGCTTAGAAAGCGCGGCGTAAAGACCGAATTTGACCACGTTGGCCGCAGCTTCAAGGCGCAGTTTAAGTATGCAGACAAGCTTAAAGCGCGCTTTGTTGCCGTGATAGGCGAGGACGAGGTTAAAAACGGCGTAATAAAGCTGAAAAACATGGCGGACGGCACGGAGACGGCGCTCGGCATAGAGGGCTTTGCCGAAAAGGCCGCTGAATTGGTTAAATAAGCTGAAAAGCGAAAAATACAGAATAATTTATTAAGGAGCATACAGGATAATGATACAATCACGAACCCATACCTGCGGCGAGCTTAGGCTCGGCAACGTGAACGAGCGCGTTACGCTTGCGGGCTGGATGGAAAACGTCCGCGTAGTGGGCAGCAACTTCGCCTTTGTGGTGCTGCGCGATTTTTACGGCACAACGCAGATAGTCATAGAAACCGAAGAGATGATGAACATTATAAAGGGCATCAATAAGGAATCCACCATCTCCGTTACCGGTACCGTGCGCGAGCGCGCAAGCAAGAACGCCAAGCAGCCCACCGGCGAAATAGAGGTCGTACCCGAAAAGATAGAAGTGCTGGGCCGCTGCATTTATAACGAGCTGCCCTTTGAAATAAACCGCAGCCGCGAAGCGGATGAAACGCAGCGGCTCAAATACCGTTATCTTGATTTGAGGAACCCCGAAGTCAAGAACAATATAATTCTGCGCTGCAACGTTATAGCTGCGCTCAGGAAGGCCATGCTTGAACATAACTTCTTTGAAATAACCACGCCTATACTTACCGCATCCAGCCCCGAAGGCGCAAGGGACTATCTTGTGCCCGCAAGGAAGCACCCCGGCAAGTTCTATGCCCTGCCGCAGGCGCCGCAGCAGTTTAAGCAGCTTTTGATGACCTCCGGCTTCGATAGGTATTTCCAGATTGCCCCCTGCTTCCGTGATGAGGACGCCCGCGGGGACAGAAGCCCCGGCGAATTCTATCAGCTGGATATGGAAATGGCCTTTGCCTCGCAGGAGGATGTTTTCTCCGTAATAGAGGACGTTCTGCCGCCCATTTTCGCAAAATACGGAACGTATAACGTGGCCTCCTCCGCGCCGTTCAAGCGCATAGCCTATAACGATGCGCTGGAACAGTTCGGCACGGATAAGCCGGATTACCGCATAGATTTGAGGATACAGGACATAACTAAGCTGGTAGCGGGCAGCGAATTTGCTCCCTTTGCCGAGGGCAACACCGTTAAGGCCATAGCCTGCAGCGGCTGCGAGCTGACCAGAAAGCATATAGACAAGCTGTGCGCCGATGTTGAGGTGCAGACCGGCTTCAAGCCCTATTGGTTCAAGGTGGAGGCGGACGGCAGCTTCGCGGGCGGCGTCGCCAAGTTCATGGCGCCGCATCACGATGCTGTAGTTGAAGCGCTCGGCCTCACTCCGGGAACGCTTATCGGCATAGCTGCGGGCAAAAAGTCTGCCGCGCAGAAAACCGCCGGAGTCATGCGCAAAATGCTCGGTGCGCTGGTACCCGGTCATATGGACAAGGAACGCTATGAATTCTGCTGGGTGGTCGATTTCCCGATGTATGAAATAGGCGAAGAATCCGGCGAGCTTGAATTCTGCCATAATCCGTTCTCCATGCCCGGCGGCGGCGCGGAGACGCTGAGAAAGGCCATTGCGGGCGAAATAGACCCGCTCACCATAACCGCGCAGCAGTACGACCTTGTTTGCAACGGTATAGAGCTTTCTTCCGGCGCTGTGCGAAATCACGACCCCGAAATAATGATAGAGGCGTTCCGCCTTGTGCGCCTTGGCGAAGAGGACGTGAAGAAAAAGTTTCCCGCCATGTACAACGCGTTCTGCTACGGCGCGCCGCCCCATGCAGGCATAGCCCCGGGCGTGGACAGAATGGTTATGCTGCTTGCGGGAGAGGACAGCATAAGGGAAATAATACCGTTCCCCATGAACAAGAACGCGCAGGATATTCTGATGGGCGCGCCTGGGACGGTAACGGACAAGCAGCTTGAGGAACTGCATATAAAGGTGGACATAGATGAGTGAGGACGTAAGGCAAAAGGGCATAGTTGTTGAAGCGAACGGCAAAAGGGCCACTGTGCGCTTCAAAAAAACGGATGCCTGCGGCCATTGTAACGCATGCTTCCGCTTTGGCTCTAACGAGGCGGATATAGAAATGGACAATACTCTCGGCGCAAAGAAGGGCGACGAGGTGTATATAGACATGCATGCAAACACCGTGCTCAAAGCCAGCGCCATAGTATACGGCATTCCTATAATAGGGCTTATACTGGGCGTTGCGGCAGGCTCCCGCTTTGGCGAGATATATGCGGCGATAGGCGGCGTTGCGCTGAGCGGGCTGAGCTTCCTTATACTTAAAAAGCTGGAGCCGAAATTCGCCAAAATGAACGAATTTAAGCCCAGAATGACCGCCTTTGTAAACGAAGAAGGCAAAGAATAAATAAAAAAAGAATAAACACAAAAGGAGGAAGAACAATGGTAAAGCATCTTACCGCCGCCGATTTTGAAGCGGCAATAAATGCGTCAAGGCCGGTGCTTGTGGACTTCTGGGCCAGCTGGTGCGGCCCGTGCCGCATGATCGGGCCGGTCATAGAGGAACTGAGCGAGGATTATGACGGCCGCGCGGATATATGCAAGGTAAACGTTGACGACGAAATAGACCTTGCCAAGCGTTTCCGCATAATGAGCATTCCCTGCGTTATTCTTTTTAAGGACGGGCAGGAAATGAACCGCCTTGTCGGCGCGCGCGATAAAGAAGAATACGCGGACGCTATAGACGAAATAATGGGCTGAACAAAATAAAAGCAACTTAAAAGGAGCGGCTGATTTTGATCTGAACCCAAAAAGTTAGACACGAAATCGATATCAAGCGGCATCAAGGGC
>ERZ827423.1199-NODE-1199-length-26748-cov-6.577867_pt1 | contig 26748 bp, 22 predicted proteins | sample MGYA00519775_ERZ827423 | MGnify/ENA primary metagenome ERZ827423 (study PRJEB31778, sample SAMEA3449296) | human gut metagenome | biome: human gut; feature: human-associated habitat; material: faeces | place: United Kingdom | collected 2010/2012 ...
AAAAGAGAGACCCCGGCGGCGCAGATACTGCGCCGCCGGGGCATTTTGCTGTTTCCGGTGCTGCCGGTAGTACCCCGGTAGGCGGTTCCCCTCGATTTTTTCGGGGGTGATTATACTTCTTTTTGCCCCCAATCGTAAGAGAGGGGCGGTGCGTCGCGCAGCGAATAAAAATAAAACGATTGCCGGTGGCAATCGCTCCTTAATTCATGGCAGGTATGGATGTTACATGGGAAGGGATTTTTCAATTCTGCATGCTCATTGCTGCTGTCATTGCCCTGGTTCTCCAGGCAAATAATAAAGAGAAGTAACCGCCAAGCCTCCAAGCGAGCAGTTACTTCTCTGTGAAGCATGGGGGAGCCGTCCTACTGGCAGCACCCCTGTATCTATACTATACCCCAGATCTGCATTTTTGTCAACAGCCCCGCCGGCCGGCGGGGCTGTTTTGCGCGAAAATCAGCTTGCCGCCTCCGCCTTCTGAGCTTCCAGAATTTCCGCGGCGTTCAGAGAACGGATGACGCTGTAGCTGTCAAACCGGGTGTCGTTGGTGGCGGCCATGAAGACCAGCTGCGCCTTGATGTCGGGAACCTTGACCAGTGCGGCCTTGGCTTCCACGTTGGCTGCGTCCACATCCTCCAGATACATCCGGCACCGCCCGTCGGGCAGGGGGAAGGTGGGATCGGACACGCCGAAGGACAGGGTGAAATCACTGCCGCCGCAGGTGCCCATCAGCTTGGAAGCCGCGTCCTGAAGCGCCGCGTCCTTGTCGCCGTTAAAAATGTACTGGTCGGAATTGGGGAAGCGGAAATCCGCCAGCATGACCTCGTTGAAGCCCATTTCCTTCAGCTCCAGAACCACGGAGGTGATCCAGCTGATAGTGGTGGCGTTGGTGGGATCCAGCCAGAAATAGCCCTCCTGATCCAGCCACAGACCCGCCCGGGAAAGCATATACAGGCCGCAGGTGACGTGCTCGTTGCCGAAATTCCAGTCCCGCAGGGAGCAGACCCGGGCGATGGTGTAGAATTTCTTGTTCATCAGGGTGTCCACCAGCGCGGCCACGGCGTTCACGTCCGTGGAGGCGGAATGCAGCGCGCTGTCTAAGTGGGAGGGATAGAAGAACGAGCCGTAAGGCCCCTTCATGTCGATCATCACGGGCGTACCCGCGGGAAGCCGTTCCAGCTTGCCCAGAACGCCGTTGATGTCGTTTTGCAGCATGTTGCTGGAAATGTAGTAGCCGTTGATCTGGGTCAGCTCGTTGCCGGTGTCCAGGGCGTCGCTGCCTTCATTATAATAAATGGAAATTTTCTGCTGCGCCACGGGGGGTGTGGCGACCTCGCCGATGATGTCCTGGGAGGAATGCTCAAAATCCAGGCTCGCGCCGTCGGCGGTGTACACAACATACCGCTCCAGCCAGACGACCCAGCACAGCCAGGCAATCACGCCCACCAGCAGAAAAATCATAAGCACAAGACCCAGGCGGTTCAGCACCCGCCGGGTACGATAGGGGATACTCATAATACGCTCCTTCGTTTACAGTATACGCTTCGCGGTGACGCAGCGCCAGTCGTCCTTCGCCTTTGTGGCGGTGACGGTCAGTCCGGCGGCGGTCAGGGCTTCCAGCACGTCGGAAAGCCGGGTGTCCAGGATGCCGGAGCAGATCAGGGTGCTGCGATCACTGAGAAACCGGGGCAGCACCGGCGCAAGGCCGATAATCACGTCCGCCACGATGTTCACCAGCACCAGATCGTACCGCCCTGCGGCCAACGTGTCCATCAGCGCCGTGTCCTCGGTCACGTTGCCGGTAAGGGCGGTGAAGGCCGGGGCGGCGAAGCCGTTGTAGGCGGCGTTCTCCCGGGCGATGTCCTCCGCCTTGGGGTCAATGTCGATGCCAACGGCGGATTCCGCCCCAAGACGCAGGGCGGCGATGGACAGTATTCCGCTGCCGCTGCCCAGGTCGAGACAGTGAAAACCGGGCTTCACCACGGTCTCCATGACCTCCATCACCATCTGGGTGGAGGGGTGGGCGCCGGTGCCGAAGGTCAGACCGGGGTCAAGAATGACCTTCAGCCGGTGGGTGGGCTCCTCCGCCAGCCAGTAGGGCAGCACCACAATGCGCTCGCCGATCTCCTGGGGCGGGTAATTGTCCTTCCAGCTTTCCTCCCAGTCGGTTTCGGGGAGGGGGGCGGCGGTCACGGTCAGACCAAGCTCGTTCACCGCCGCGTCCAGACGCTTCCGACCGTTATCGTCGGTGTCCTCCAGATACAGCTTGATCCGGGAAAGCCCCTGAAGCTTTTTTTGCAGCCCCTCGTCGATGTAATCCCAATACGCCCGGTTTTCTTCCAGAAACGTCTCAAATTCCGACTGGTCTTCAATGACCAGATCGGAAAAGCCCCGGGCGCTGAGGGCGGTAACCACAGAGTCGATGCTCCGGGGCGTGGTTTCAACGGTAAATTCCAGCCATGCCATGGCGGTTCACTCCTAATTCCTATAAGTCCACGTTACATTCTACCGCAAACGGAGGAAAATGACAACCAATATTCTCTGAATTTTTTGTGTATTGACTTCCTATTTTGGGAAAAGTGGTATATAATACTCTTTACATGACAACGCGGACAGGAAAGCGTGCAATTTTCCTGCCGCAACTTTCTTCCATCAGGAGTCTGACATGATCGAAACAAAAACACTGCTTCCCGGGGTGACCCTGCGTGCCTGCCGGGACGACCGGTTCAAGCAGGGGTGCCTGAGCTTTCAGCTGGTGCGCCCCATGGCGAAGGAGGAATCCGCCAAAAACGTGCTGATCCCCTCCGTACTGCTCCGGGGTACGAAACGCTGCCCCGACCTTCGCGCCATTACGGAAAATTTGGACGAGCTGTACGGCGCTTCCGTCAGTCCGCTGGTGCGCCGGGTGGGGGACTACCAGACCACCGGCCTTTACTGCGGCTTTATGGACGACCGGTTTGCCCTGCCTGGCGACCGGGTGCTTGCCCCTATGCTCCGCTTTCTGGAGGAAATCCTTCTGGACTTCCCCAGGGAGGGGGAGGGCTTTCTCCCCGCCTTTGTGGAGGGGGAAAAGAAAAACCTCATTTCCACCATTGAATCCGAGCGGAACGACAAGCGCACCTACGCCATGGGAAAGCTGCTGAAAACCATGTGCCGCGGCGACAGCTTCGGTCTGCCCCGGCTGGGTGAACCGGAGGATGTGGCGGCCATCGACCCGGCGGGGCTGCTGACCCATTACCGGAAAATCCTTCGGGAAAGCAGAATCGAAATTTTCTACGTGGGCAGCGCCCCGGCGGAGGCGGTCGCGGAATATCTTTCTCCGCTGGTATCCCGGCTGGGCGGCCGGGAAGGCCTGCTCCCGCCCCAGACGCCCTTCCATCCCTGCCCCGGGCAGGATGTGACGGAGACGATGGAGGTCTCCCAGGGGAAGCTCTGCATGGGCTTTGTCACGCCCATTGTCAACCGGGATAAGGAATTTCCGGCCATGCAGGTGTTCAACACCGTCTTCGGCGCGGGCATGACCTCCAAGCTGTTTCTCAACGTCCGAGAGGCAATGTCCCTGTGCTACAGCATCGGCTCGTCCTATTACGGCGCAAAGGGCATTCTCACCGTGTGGGCGGGCATCGACTTTGACAAAGAGCAGCTGACGAGGGACGAGGTCCTGCGCCAGCTGGACGCCTGCCGCCGTGGGGAGATCACCGGGGAGGAGCTGACCGCCGGAAAGGAAGCCCTGCTCAGCTCCCTTCGCGCCACCTCCGATTCCCCCGGCGCCATCGAGGGCTACTACGCCACCGCGTGCTTAAGCAGCCTGAACATGACCCCGGAGCGGTACATGGAAGCGGTGGAGAAGGTCAGCCTTACTGAGGTCGTGGCGGCGGCGCAGACCGTGACGCTTCACAGCACCTATTTCCTGAAAGGAGAGAGCCAATGACCAAGCAGCATTACCCCGAGCTGGACGAAACGCTGTACCGGGAAACCCTGGAAAACGGCCTGACGGTGCTGGTGGTACCCCGGAAGGGCTTTACGAAAAAGCTTGCCTATTTCGTCACGGACTTTGGCTCCATCCACACGGATTTTCTTCTGGACGGGAAGGAATACCACGCCCCCGCGGGTGTTGCCCACTATCTGGAGCATAAGATGTTCGACCTGCCGGGAGACCGGGACGTGTCGGCGGAATTTGCCGCCCTGGGCGCATCCACCAACGCCTTTACCAGCTACGACATGACGGCCTATTATTTTTCCTGCACCAACCATTTTGACGAATGCCTGCGGCTGCTGCTGGAATTTGTGTCCATCCCCTATTTCACGGAGGAAAGCGTGGAAAAGGAGCGGGGCATCATCGACCAGGAGATCGGCATGAACGAGGACGCCCCGGACAGCGTGGTGTTCGATAACCTGATGGCGGCCATGTACGCCGTCCACCCCATCCGCCAGCCCATTCTCGGCACCAGCGAGACCATTCGGGAGATCACCCCGGAGGTGCTTTACACTTGCCACCGGGCGTTTTACGCCCCGGGAAACATGCTGCTGTGCGTCGTGGGCGACGTAGACCCGGAGTCGGTGGCGGCTGCTGCCCGGGAGGTTCTGGGCAGCGAGAAAAAGAAGACGGGCGTCAAGCTGCGCGCCTGGCAGGAGGACATGACCTGCCCGACACCGGAGACAAAATGCGCCATGGAGGTAGCCATGCCGACCTTCAACTTAGCGTTCAAGTGCGAATCCCTGACCCGCGGCGACGCGGCCATCCGGGAGGAAATGGTGGCCGATCTGGCCGCCGAGGCGCTGTTCGGCGAATCCTCGGAGCTGTATCTGCGGCTTTACGAGGAAGGCGTCATCGATTCCTCCTTCGGCGGCGGCTTCGAGACCGTGGACGGCTGCGCCATGCTCCTCTGCTCCGGGGATTCCGACGACCCCCGTGCCGTCCGGGAAGCGATTCTGGAGCAGGCGGAAAAAATCGCGGCGGAGGGACTGCCGGAAAAGGCGTTCCTCAGGATGAAGCGCAGCGCCCTTGGTCGGCGTATCCGGGGGCTGGACAGCTTCGATTCCACCTGTTTCCGCCTGTGCGCCTATCATTTTTCGGACTTCGACTATTTCCGCTTTCCGGAAATCTACCGCAGCATCGGTGCGGAGGAAATCTGTGATTTTCTCCGGCGGGCGGTTCGTAAGGAGCGGTGTGGCCTGTCCGTAATCTATCCTGTCAACAAGGAGGCATTCTCATGATTCCTGCCAACTATTCAACCATTTCCTTCCCTTCCCTGGGCATTGCGGTCAACCCCGGACGCGCCCTGACGCTGGGGCCGCTGACCATCCACTATTACGGCCTCATCATTGCCGTGGGTCTGATGCTGGCGGTGGTCTACGCCTGCCGCCGGAGCAGCCAGTTCGGCATGAAGCAGGACGATCTGCTGGACGGCGTGCTGTGGATCACCCCCTTTGCTATTCTTTGCGCCCGGGCGTATTACTGCATTTTCTCCTGGGCGGATTACGCCGAGAACCCTATTTCCGTGCTGTACATCTGGAACGGCGGTCTTGCCATTTACGGCGGCGTTCTGGGCGCGGCGGCGGGGGTGATTCTGTTCTGCCGCATCAAGAAGATCAGGATCGGCACCGTGCTGGATCTGGTATCGCTGGGCTTTCTCATCGGCCAGTCCATCGGCCGGTGGGGCAACTTCGTCAACCGGGAGGCCTTCGGCGCGGCGACGGACAGCTTCTTCCGCATGGGGCTGTACAATACCGTCACCGGCGCGTGGGAATACTACCACCCCACGTTCCTGTACGAGTCGGTGTGGAACGCCGTGGGCTTTGTGCTGCTGCACGTTTTGTCCAAGCATCGTAAGTATGACGGAGAAATTGCCCTGGGGTACGTGGCCTGGTACGGCCTTGGCCGCTGCCTGATCGAGGGGCTGCGGATGGACAGCCTGTATTGGGGCTCCGTCCGTGTCAGCCAACTGCTGGCGGGGGTGAGCTGTGCGGCGGCGGTATGTATTCTGATCTGGCAGCGCTTCCGCCCCCACGACAAAGCGGAGCTGTTTGTGAACCAGGTCGCCGCCCGGGCGGCGGAGAACGCAGCCCAGACCCAGAAAAACGAAACGCAGGAATAATGTCGCAAGGCCGGTGCTCACCACACCGGCCTTGCTTTTTGCAACGAGAAAACGGGCAGTCCCAAAAAGCGGATTTGGTAAAAATCATGTTGAAATCCCTATAGCCTGGACGATAATTTATGCTATACTTATACGTGAGATATAAGAAGCCGCCGGGCTTCCATAAATAAAAGGAGGAATTTCCCATGCAGTATCTAGGCATCGAATACAACATGAAGCATACGCCCAAGCTGGATCAGCAATTTGTCCCCTTCGGCGTGTGGCGCGCCGCCTACCTGAAGGACGCGAAAAAGCCCATCGCCATCGCCGTTGAGCGGGACAAGGGCCGCGTTTCCGTCCACCACACCTGCATCCACGGCACGCCGGAAATGGCCGAGGCCGACTACCGCTATGTGGAGCGCTATGTCAAGTTCCTGCTGTGGTCCGTCGGCGGCTTCCGGGTGAGCGTCTGCGGCTGCAGCGCGCTTGCCCAGCGGCTGAAAAAGGCCTACGACCCCAAGGGGGAACGTCACTTTGACTTTACCTTCTTCAACCAGCTCTACGAGCGCGACCTGGAGATCGTTGACCTGCCCCTGGACGCCTGCCCTGCCGCCAACGAAGTGGCCGAGCCCATCGGCGGCAATCTGGACGGCTGCCGCATCGGCTTTGACGCCGGCGGTTCCGACCGGAAGGTCTCTGCCGTGATCGACGGCGAGTGCGTCTATTCCGAGGAGGTCGTCTGGTTTCCCAAGCTCCAGGCGGATCCCCAGTACCATTATGACGGCATCGTGGCCGCGTTCAGGAGCGCCGCCTCCAGGATGCCCCGGGTGGACGCCATCGGCGTGTCCTCCGCAGGCACCTTCATCGGCAACGCGCCCATGGTCGCGTCCCTGTTCATCAAGGTTCCCCGCTCCCAGTGGGACAAGGTCAAGACCATTTACGACCGCGCCGCTAAGGAGATCGGCGACGTTCCCATCGTGGTGGCCAACGACGGCGACGTGTCCGCATTGGCCGGCGCTATGGGCTTAGGCGTGGGCAATATCATGGGCATCGCCATGGGTACCTCCGAGGCTGTGGGCTACGTGGACAAGGACAAGAATGTTCTCGGCTGGATCAACGAGCTGGCCTTTGCCCCCGTTGACCTGTGCGGGAACGCCATGCAGGACGAGTGGTCCACGGATTTCGGCGTGGGCTGCAAGTATTTCTCTCAGGACGCGGTCATCAAGCTGGCGCCCGCTGCCGGCATTGCGCTGGACGAAAATCTGTCTCCCGCGGAGAAGCTGAAGGTCGTTCAGGCGCTGATGGAGAAGGACGACCCCGGCGCCCAGGCCATTTTCGAGACCATCGGCGCGTATCTGGCATACACCGTGGTGCTGTACTCCCAGTTCTACGACATCGAGCATATGATGATGCTTGGCCGCGTCATGTCCGGCAAGGGCGGCGACACCATCCTGCGGGTGTGCAACGAAATTCTGGCCGACGAATACCCCGCGCTTGCGAAGAAGTGCGAGGTTTCCCTCCCCGACGAAAAGACCCGCCGTGTGGGTCAGTCCGTGGCAGCGGCCTCCCTGCCGAGGATCCGGTAAAATCCCCCTTGCCTCTCCTTTTGGGAGAGGTGGACGAGCAAAGCGAGGACAGAGAGGGTATACCAGGCTGCAATACCCTCTCAGTCACCTTCGGTGACGGCTCTCCCAAAGGGAGAGCCAAGGGGGGTACGCTGCTACATAGCATATTTGATCAATAAAAGTCCGGCGGCTCCGAATGGAGCCGCCGGACTTGTTGATTTTCGGGAATCGCTTAGTACATTCCACCGGCCTGGCCTGCGGCAGCGGCTGCTGCGGCGTCGGCGGCGGGGTCGGGCTTGTCGACCACCAGAGACTCGGTGGTCAGCACGCAGCCCGCGATGGACGCGGCGTTCTCCAGAGAGGAACGGGTCACCTTGGTGGGATCGACGATGCCTGCGGGGATCATGTCCACATACTCCTCGGTGTAGGCGTTGTAGCCGTAGCCAACCTTGCCGGAGGTGCGGATCTTCTCGTAGACGACGCTGCCGTCCACACCGGCGTTCTCGGCGATCTGACGGATGGGCGCCTGCAAAGCGGCGGCAATAATCCGTGCGCCGGTCTTCTCGTCGCCGTGCAGGGTGGAAATCAGCTTCTCAACGGCGGGGATGGCATTGACCTGAGCGGTACCGCCGCCGGCCACGATGCCCTCTTCCACAGCGGCGCGGGCGGCGTTCAGAGCATCCTCGACCCGCAGCTTCCGCTCCTTCATGGCGACCTCGGTCTGGGCGCCGACCTTGATGACGGCCACGCCGCCGGACAGCTTCGCCAGACGCTCCTGGAGCTTCTCGCGGTCGTAGTCGGAGGTGGTGGTGGCAATGGCGGAGCGGATCATGTGGGCGCGATCCTGAATGGCCTCGGGCGCGCCGTCACCATCGACGATGGTGGTGGTGTCCTTGGTGACCACGATCTGACGGCAGTGACCCAGATCCTCCATCTTGGCGTCAGGCAGCTCCATGTTCAGCTGGCTGGAAATGACGGTGCCACCGGTGAGCACGGCGATATCCTGGAGCATTTCCTTCCGGCGGTCGCCGAAGCCGGGGGCCTTCACGCAGACCACGTTGAAGCGGCCCTGCAGACGGTTCAGCAGCAGCGTTGCCAGAGCGTCGCCCTCCACGTCCTCGGCGATGATCATCAGCTTGCGGCCGGACTTGACGATGGGCTCCAGAATGGGCAGGATCTCCTGGATGGAGGAAATCTTCTTATCGGTAATCAGGACGTAGGCGTCGTCCAGGACGGCCTCCATCTTGTCGGTGTCGGTGACCATGTAGGGGGAGATATAGCCCCGGTCGAACTGCATACCCTCGACCACGTCCAGACCGGTCTCGGCGGTCTTGCTCTCCTCGATGGTGATGACGCCTTCCTTGCCCACCTTCTCCATGGCCTCGGCGATCAGCTTGCCGATGGTCTCGTCGCCGGAGGACACGGTGCCGACACGGGCAATGGAATCCGAGTCGGATACGGGAACGGAATTGGCCTTGATGGCCTCAACGGCGGCGGCAACGGCCTTGTCGATGCCCTTGCGCATGACCATGGGGTTGGCGCCGGCGGACAGGTTCTTGAGACCCTCCCGGGTGATGGCCTGGGCAAGCAATGTAGCGGTGGTGGTGCCGTCACCGGCCACATCATTGGTCTTGGTGGCGACTTCCCGGATGAGCTGTGCGCCCATGTTCTCGAAGGCGTCCTCCAGCTCCACTTCCTTGGCGATGGTCACGCCGTCGTTGGTGATGAGGGGAGCGCCGTACTTCTTGCCCAGAACCACGTTGCGGCCCTTGGGTCCCAGGGTAACCTTAACGGTATTGGCCAGCTGGTCAATGCCGGACTGCAGCTTCTTGCGGGCTTCTTCGCCGTAAACAATCATCTTGGACATGATATTCTTCCTCCTTAGTCAGTGACGACAGCCAGAATGTCGTCCTGCTTGACAAACTTGTAATCTTCCTTGTCGATGGTCACATCGGTGCCGGTGAACTTGCCGACAACGACCTTCTCACCGGCCTTGACGGTCATGGTGACGTCCTTGGTGCCGGGGCCGACGGAAACGACCTCGTAGATCATGGGCTTTTCCTTGTTGGTGGTAGCCAGAACAATGCCGGAGACGGTGGTCTCGGGCGCTTCGTAGGCTTTGAGCAGAACGTTATCTGCCATGGGCTTGAGTTTCATTTCGAATTCCTCCATACATATAAGCATTTAGACGACGGGTATCGGACAAGCCTTACCCGCCTGTATCTACACGGTTTAGCACTCACTCGTTCTGAGTGCTAATATAATAGCGCAGCTTGGCAAAAAAAGCAAGAGGGAAAATGCAATATTCCGTAAATATTTTATGAACTGGGAGAGAACGGTAAAAGAGAGAAGAAAATGTCGTGCGTTTCCTTTGAAAGCCGCGCCGTTTTCGCTGGTATTCCCGTTTTGACGCAACGTACAATGGTCTCACATCAACAAGGGAGGACGGGCAATGCAATGTCAGAAGCTGAAAACCTACATGGAGACCGGACGGGTGGTTTTTCTCCCGGCGCGTTCCATCCGCCCCAATCCGGCGCAGCCCCGGAAAATTTTCCGCCCGGAGGCGCTGGACGAGCTGTCCGATTCCATCCGGCAGCACGGAATCCTGCAGCCGCTGTCCGTCCGCCGCAGCGGAAACGGCTATGAGCTGATCGCGGGGGAACGCCGCCTTCGGGCGGCGGAGCTGGCGGGGATCACGGACATCCCCTGCATCATCATGAGCATGGACGACCGGGAATCCGGCATGGCGGCCATGGTGGAGAATTTGCAGCGCCAGGATCTGGACTTCATCGAGGAAGCCATGGGTATTTCCCGGTTGCTGGAGGACTGGAACATGAGCCAGGAGCAGGCGGCGCGGCTTCTGGGGAAAAGCCAGAGCGCGGTGGCCAACAAGCTGCGGCTTTTGAAGCACAGCGAGCCGGTGCTGCTTGCCCTGCGGGAGGCGGGGCTGACGGAGCGCCATGCCCGGGCGCTTCTGAAGCTGCCTACGGAGGAAAGTAAGCTCGGGGCGATAAAGGAGATCGTCCGGCAGGGCATGAGCGTGGCGCGGACGGAAAAGTATGTGGAGACCCTCCTTTCCGCCCGGTCGGACAGGTCGTCGAAAGCCAACGTCGGCGCGTTTCTCAACAGCCTGACCCAGTCCCTGCAAAAAATCCAGCTGTCCGGCATTCCCGCCGTGTCGGAGCGCCGGGAGACGGACAGCCAGATCGTGCTGACCATTACAATTCCAAAATAAATACCGGGCGCACCTTTCGGTGCGCCCGGCGGGATTCATACTTACTTGCTTTCCTCGGTAGGATTCTGCTTGGCGGCCTTCTTTGCCGCCCTGCGGGTCTTGCGCTTCTTGATGAGAACCACCACGCCGGCGGTGACGCCGCCCAGAATGACGAGATAGGGGGACTTTGCCAGCACCCACACCAGCAGGTCAAGCAGTCCATTGCCGACACCCTTGATGCTGCTCACAAAGCCGCCGCTGATCCGCTCCCACACGGTGGGCTCCTCAACGGGGGTGTACTCCTGCACCTCGTCGATGGATAAGTAGATGGTGGCGTAATCCACCTGATTGTCGTACAGCCGCAGCTGGGAAGCACGATTTTCCAGCTCGTAGCGCACGTCCGTCAGGCGGCTCTCGATCTCCAGAAGGTCTGCCATGGTCTCGGCCTGCTCCATCAGCTCCAGAAGCCGGGCTTCCTCGGTTTGCAGCGCATTAACGCGGCTTTCGGTCGCGACGTAGCTCAGGGTGATGTCCTCCCGGCTCAGGTTGGTGGATACCACGTTGGCAATGCCGGACATTTCCTCGGTGAATTCGTCCACCCGCTGGGCAGGGATACGGACGGTGAGACTGGCGCTGCGGTAGCGGCGGGAGGAATACATGCTGCCGTTATAGCTGTCCTGATCCTCCACGTAGCCGCCCAGACTGGAGATCTTTCCGTTCAGGGCTTCCATCAGAGCGTCCAGATCTTCGGTCTCGGCGGACATATTCACGGTGATGATCCATTTGCGGCCTTCCGGCAGCACGGTGGAATCGGTGTCGCCCGTCAGTCCGCCGTCTTCCGATTTGGCGCTCTCCATATCATAGTAAGCGCCATTCGCCGCCTCGGCGGGGGCGGCTGCGTCGAAGGCCTGGGTGGATTTGCTTGCGCCGCCGCATCCGGCCAGCAGAGCGGCAAGCATACACAGGGTTACGAGAAATGCGGTCATCTTTTTCATTTGAGTTACCTCCTTGTTGTTATGTGCTTCTGTCCATATACTCGACAAACTGCGGCGAAGGTTTCAGAAAATGGAAAATTTGCCGAAAAATTTTTATTCTTTTGTTCAGTATAGCATCCGGCAGGCGGGAATGCAAGCATATATTGTGTACTTCGCCCAGAAAAGGGGTTGCATCCGGCCTTCTTTTTCGTTATAATAGGAGGACGAACGGAGGTAGACACAATGGCAAAGCTTTATTTCAAGTACGGCGCCATGGGCTCCAGCAAAACGGCTCAGGCGCTGATCACCAAATACAACTACGAGGAAAACGACTTGAACGTCTGGCTCATCAAGCCCGGCACCGACACCCGGGACGGCGCGAAGATTCTGCGCAGCCGCATCGGCCTGGAATCCCCGGCGGACGTCATCGCCCCGGGAACGGACATTTACCTGCTGTTTCAGGACACCCAGGAGGGCAAGTGCGACGTGATCATCGTGGACGAGTGCCAGTTCCTGACGGAGAGCCAGATCGACCAGCTCCGCTCTCTGGTTAACGACTACAACATCCCGGTGATGTGCTTCGGTCTGCGCACGGACTTCCAGACCCGTCTGTTCCCCGGCAGCCGCCGCCTGATGGAGGTGGCGGACACCATTCAGGAGATCAAAACCATCTGCGACTGCGGCGCGAAGGCTACGGTGAACGCCCGGATCGACGGCGACGGCCACATCATCACCCAGGGCGCTCAGGTGGTTCTGGGGGGCAACGACAGCTATATTGCCATGTGTCACAAGTGCTACATCCGGGGCATCCGGGAGCACCGGGTCATCCGCCTCCACGGACACAATTGAGTTGTATATAGAAGGAGAATCATCATGGAACTGAAAGACATTCTTGCCAAATGCGACCACACCCTGCTGACCCAGACCGCCACCTGGGCGGAAATTAAAGGCGTCTGCGACGACGGTATGAAGTATCACACCGCCTCCGTCTGCATCCCCGCGTCCTATGTCAAACAGGCAAAGCAGTACGTGGGGGACAAACTGCCCATCTGCACCGTCATCGGCTTCCCCAACGGCTATGACACAACCGCCGCCAAGTGCTTCATGGCCTCCGACGCCGTGGCGAACGGCGCGGACGAGGTGGACATGGTCATCAACATCGGCTGGGCGAAGGACGGCCTGTGGGAGAAAATCACGGAGGAAATCGCCGCCGTGAAGGCCGCCTGCAACGGAAAGCTCCTGAAAGTCATCATCGAAACCTGCCTGCTCACCGACGAGGAAAAGATCGCCCTGTGCAGGTGCGTTTCCGACTCCGGCGCGGACTATATCAAGACCTCCACGGGCTTTTCCAAGGCCGGCGCGACCTTCCACGACGTGGAGCTGTTCGCCGCGCACGTTGCGCCCCATGTGAAGATCAAGGCCGCCGGCGGCATTTCCAGCCTTGCCGACGCGGAGAAGTTCATCACCCTGGGCGCGTCCCGCCTGGGCACCTCCCGCATTGTCAAGATCGCAAAGGGATTGGAGGGCAGCGGCTACTAAGCCCACGTCCCCCTACATTATAAAATTACAGAAACGAAAGGATGATTGCTATGTTCCCAACCCCCACCCCGCACATTTCCGCAAAGCCCGGTGATTTCGGCAAGACCGTGCTGATGCCCGGCGACCCTCTGCGCAGCAAATTCATCGCCGAGAATTTCCTGGAGAACCCCGTCCTCGTCAACAACGTCCGGGGCGTGCAGGGCTACACCGGCACCTACAAGGGTGTCAAGGTCTCCGTCATGGCCTCCGGCATGGGTATGCCCGCCATCGGCATTTATTCCCACGAGCTGTTCAACGGCTACGGCGTGGAGAATATTATCCGCGTCGGCTCCGCGGGCGCCATTCAGGAGAATATCCACCTTTATGATCTGGTGATCGCCCAGGGTGCCTGCACCGATTCCAACTTTGCCGCCCAGTTCCATATCCCCGGCACCTTCGCCCCCATCGCTTCCTGGGAGCTGCTGAAGGAGGCCGTGAAGGCCGCCGAGGAAAACGGCGCCGTCTACCATGTGGGCAACGTGAATTCCTCCGACGTGTTCTACGGCGACCATGAACTGGTGCCCGAGGGACTGGACAGCCTGTACGGCCTGAAGAAGATGGGCGTCATGGCGCTGGAAATGGAAGCCGCCGCCCTGTACATGAACGCCGCCAGGTACGGCAAGCGGGCGCTGTGCATCTGCACCATCTCCGACCACATCCTCACCGGCGAGGATACCACCTCCGAGCAGCGCCAGAATTCCTTCACCACCATGATGAAGGTGGCGCTGGACACCGCCGTGGCTATGGAGAACAAGTAAACCCCAGAATCTAAGGTGATAGTATGAAGCGAGTATTTTTGATCGTTCTGGATTCCTTCGGCATCGGCGCGATGCCCGACGCGGAATCCTTCGGGGACGTGGGGGTCAATACCCTGCGTGCCTGCGCCACCTCCCAAAAGCTGGACATTCCCAACATGACCGCCGCGGGACTGGGCAACATCGACGGCGTGACCTGCCTGCCTAAGGCCGCCGACCCCACCGGCGCCTTCGCCCGGCTGCGGGAAAGCTCCATGGGCAAGGACACCACCATCGGCCATTGGGAAATCGCCGGTGTGATCTCCCCCCAGCCCCTGCCCACCTTCCCCAACGGCTTCCCCCGGGAGGTTCTGGACGCCTTCGAGAAGGAGACCGGCCGGGGCGTGCTGTGCAATCTGCCCTATTCCGGCACCGACGTCATCCGGGATTACGGCGAGGAGCAGCGCAAAACCGGCAAGTGGATCGTCTACACCTCCGCCGACTCCGTGTTCCAGGTGGCGGCGCATGAGGCGTGGATCCCCTTGCAGGAGCTGTACGACGCCTGCCGCAAGGCGCGGAAAATTTTGCAGGGAAAGTACGGCGTCGGCCGGGTGATCGCCCGCCCCTATGTGGGCGACGCCGAGCACGGCTTCAAGCGCACGGCCAACCGCCACGACTTTTCTCTGGAGCCGCCGAAAAAAACCATGCTGGACGCCGTAAAGGCGGCGGGGCTGGACTGTCTGGCCGTGGGCAAGATTCACGACATTTTCGCCGGACGGGGGGACACGGAGTGCGTGTTCAACAAGTCCAACGCCGACGGCATGGCCCATACGGCGGACTATGCCGCCCGGGATTTTCACGGCCTGTGCTTCGTAAATCTGGTGGACTTTGACATGCTCTACGGCCACCGCCGGGACATCGACGGCTACGCCGCCGCCCTGACGGAGTTCGACCGCTGGCTGGGTGCGTTCCTGCCCACCCTGGGGGAGGACGACGTGGTGATGATCACCGCCGACCACGGCTGCGACCCCGCCTACACCGCCACCACCGACCACACCCGGGAGTACGTGCCGCTGCTGGTGCTGGGCAAGGGCGTCAAGCCCGGCAACCTCGGCACCAAGCCCACCTTCGCGGACATTGCCGCCACCGTCACCGACCTGCTGGGCGTTCATTGGGACGGCGCGGGCACGAGTTTCGCGGGAGAAATACTGTAAGTATCAGGAGGCGAACTATGACACCCGAAAAACTGTGTGCGCTGGCCAAAGAGGCCATGACCCATGCCTACGTCCCCTACTCCGGCTATCAGGTGGGCGCGGCGCTGCTGTGCGCCGACGGGACGGTGTATCAGGGCTGCAACATCGAAAACGCATCCTACAGCCCCACGGTCTGCGCCGAGCGCACCGCCTTCTTCAAGGCGGTCTACGACGGCCACCGGGACTTTGCTGCCATCGCCGTGTGCGGCGGAAAGGACGGCGTCATCACCGGGGCGTTCCCGCCCTGCGGCGTGTGCCGTCAGGTGATGCGGGAATTCTGCGGCGACGATTTTCTCATCTACATGATTACGCCGGAGGGCTGCGAAGCCCACACCCTGGCCGAGATCCTGCCCTTCAGCTTCTCCGCTCAGAAACACATGCACGCCTGACGTGGATGCCCTGGGAAGAACTTCTGAAAAAGCCGGGAGAAACATGGAAAATGTGTTGATTTTTTCTTAGGAATGTGCGACAATATTATTGGTGTTCTGTACACTGCAAAGAATAGAATATTATGGAGGAATGCAATCATGAAAAAGATTCTGGCTCTGCTGCTGGTTCTGGCGCTGTCCCTGACGCTGGTCGCCTGCGGCTCCGGCAACACCACCGAGACCAAGGCTCCCGAAGTGAAGCCTGCTGAGACCAAGGCTGACGCTGCCCCGGCTACCGAGGCGCAGGCCGCCGCTCCCGAGTACAAGGTCGCCATGGTTACCGACTACGGTGATATCACCGACCAGTCCTTCAACCAGACCACTTGGGAAGCCGTCGTTGCCTTCGGCAAGGACAACAATGTGGAAACCAAGTACTACAAGCCCACCAGCAACGACACCGCCGGCCGTGTGGCGTCCGTGGAGCTGGCCATCGCTGAGGGCTACAACGTCATCGTGATGCCCGGCTATGCCTTCGGCGGCACCATCGTGGACGTTGCTCCCAACTATCCCGACGTGAAGTTCGTCGCGCTGGACGTGGCCAAGGGCGACCTGCTGGAGACCGCCGTTGCCAACAAGGGCGAGAGCTATGACTACAACCCCGACAACTGGAAGCTGGAAGACTACGTTGACCTGAGCAACGTCTACTGCGCCATCTACCAGGAAGAGCTGTCCGGCTACATGGCTGGTTACGCCGCTGTCAAGCTGGGCTACACCAAGCTGGGCTTCCTGGGCGGCATGGCCGTTCCCGCCGTTATCCGTTTTGGCTACGGCTACGTGCAGGGCGTTGACGCCGCTGCCAAGGAGCTGGGCATCACCGTCGACATGAAGTACGCCTACGGCAACCAGTTCTACGGCGACGCCGACATCACCGCCGTTATGGACACCTGGTATGCCGACGGCACCCAGATCGTCTTCGCCTGCGGCGGCGGCATCTACACCTCCGCTGCTGAGGCTGCCAAGAAGGCCGGCGGCAAGGTCATCGGTGTTGACGTTGACCAGAAGGCCATCATCGACGGCGACTACGGCGAGGGCATGACCGTGACCTCCGCCACCAAGGGTCTGCGTCCCACCACGATCAATGCTCTGACCGACATTATCGTTAACGGCAAGTGGTCTGACTACGCCGGCAAGATCGTGACTCTGGGTCTGGTATCCGGCGACGATCCCGCTGCCAACTACGTGCAGCTGGCCGAGACCACGCAGTTCGGCGACGGCTTCACCAAGGACGACTACGCCGCTCTGGTGAAGGGCATGTTCGACGGCACCATCACCGTCTCCAACGATACCTCCGTTGAGCCTGCCACCACCAACGTCAACGTGTCCTGGCTGGGCAACCTGAAGTAATTTTCAATCGAGTCCGCAAAGAGGACGGGCATTTTGCCCGTCCTCTATCCATCAAACCCGCCGTCGAACGCTTTGCGCGGGCGACGGCTTTTTGCTAAGAGGAACCCAAAATGAAAACAGGAAACAGAATCGGCGCATGCTTGCTCCTATTGACGCTGCTGTTCACGCTGGCGACGTGCGGTACAAAGGCAGAATGGACGCCCGAGGCGCTTGCGGCGGGGCAGATCACGGAACAAAGCGCCGCCGATCTTCTTGCGTATCTGACGTCTCCCGCGCTCCGCGGCCGCGCCGTGGGAAGCGACGGGAATGTGCAGGCGGCAAAGGATATTGCCGCGCTGTTTGCCGCTCTCGGCTATGAGCCGCTGGGGGAGGACTACCTCCTGCCATATACCGACGAGCTGGTGCGGCAGGAAAATGCCGGCTCGCTCTTGGCGCTGATCGCGCAGGACGGCAAGCGCACAGAACTAACTCCGGGAGAAGATTACATCTATGCCCCCTCCATCCAGAGCGTGGACGTGGTGCTTCCGGTCTCGGACGATCTGTCCGCCGCAGCGGCACGGGAGGCGGTATATTGCGGGGAGGATGCGCGCCGGCATTCGCTGGATAACGAGAATGTGATCGCCCTGGATTTTGCCGATCTGGAGAAAGCCACCACGCTTAACAACGCCACAATTCAGGACGCCGGCGTATATCTGCTGCTCTCCGACCGCTTCCGCCCTGCGCTGGAGCAGGCGGGCGTGCAGGTAGAACTCAGGCTGAACGCCTGCGCCGAGGTAGGTACGGCCTACAACGTCGCCGCCGTCCGCCGGGGCAGCTCTGGCAAAACCGCCGTGGTGATCGGCGCCCATTTTGACGGCAGCGGCTTTTACGGGGATGTGTATTACCCCTCCGCCTACGATAACGGCTCCGGCACCACGGCCATGCTGCTGACCGCCTGCCTCCTGCGGGATATCGAGCCGGAAAGTGACGTCGTATTCGTGGCGTTCAACGGCGAAGAACGCGGCTTGGTCGGCTCCAAGGCGTTTGCCCCCTGGATTTGTGAGAAGTACGATTCCGTGGCGGTGATAAATATCGACTGCGCGGGACTCAGCCAGGCAGACGGGCTGTATTTCTCGGGCAGCAAAACGGATTTCGGCGCTCTTTCCAAGCTGGTGGAAAACTATACGCCGGACGCGGAGGAGGAGACAAGCGACCACTTAAGCTTCGACGGAATCGCCAACGCCTTCGCGGTGAACATCGGCGACACGGGGGTGATGGATTACGCCCTGACGCTCGTGCACACCCGGGGCGACACGGCGGACAAGTTGGATACCGGGCGCATCCTGGGCGTGTCGAAAAGCGTGGAAGCCTACGTCCGCGCCGGGGATTTTCCCCAGGTGGAGCCGGAGGTAAGCTTTGACGATTACAGCATACTGTATTCCATCCCCGTGAAGCTTGCCGCCTACGAGGGCGCGGATGAAACGTTCCTTACATCCATCAAGGGCGAGGGAACCGTGTACGACCGGACATTTGCTACGGTCGAAGAATTCCGATCGGCGACCGGCATCCGTCTTCTGGACAATGCTTATTCCACCGATGGCATCAGCTTTTCCGTCTGGTCGCAGACGAATGAGACCGATGCGCAGATGATACAGGCCAGCGGCTACGGCTATCTGACGCTGCCCGACGGAACCGGCGTTTCCCAGAGCATCATGCTCATGCTGGGAACCGACATTGACAGCGACATCCGGAATATGAGCGAGGACGAGGCGGAGGTGGAGACGTTTGACTATCCGCTGTCCCGGCTGGGCGTGGACGCGACCATTTACCGCGTGCATCATAAAATGGGCAGCTATGATTCTGCCGTGGGCTTCTTCACCTATGAGAATATACTCTACGTGTATGAGATAGACGACGAATCCTGCCAAGACCCGGTCGCGGAGATTCAGACCGCGCTGGATGGGCACACTGTTTTGAAGTGAAAAGAGAACGGGCAAGCTGCCCGTTCTCTTTTTTTACCAAAAAATTTCCCGTTTTCCACGGATTTTATTTGAAATCTGACGATAGGTCGTGTATAATAAAAAAGCAACGCACAAGTTTAGAACCGTCCGGCAGCGGCAGCCCTCCCATGATGGATTGCCGGACGGCGGCGGAAGGAAAGGGGCAAATTGTGCCGCTGCCCCGCCGGGAACGAAAAGGAGGTAATTGGATTGCAGGATGTACCTTACGCAATCGAAATGGTAAACATTACGAAGCGCTTCCCCGGTATCATCGCAAACGACAACGTTACGCTCCAGCTGAAAAAGGGTGAAATTCACGCCCTGCTGGGGGAAAACGGCGCCGGAAAATCCACGCTGATGAGCGTTCTGTTTGGCCTTTACCAGGCCGAGGAGGGCGTGATCAAAAAGGACGGCGTGGAGGTCAGGATCAACAACCCCAACGACGCCAATGCCCTGGGCATCGGCATGGTTCACCAGCACTTCAAGCTGGTGGAATGCTTCTCCGTGCTGGATAACATCATCCTGGGCGACGAGGACACGAAGCACGGCATCCTTCAGCGCGCCCGCGCCCGGGAAAAGGTCATGGCGCTGTCGGAGAAATACGGCCTGCGGGTCGACCCCGACGCCCTGATCGAGGACATTTCCGTCGGTATGCAGCAGCGGACGGAAATCCTGAAAATGCTCTACCGGGACAACGAAATTCTGATTTTCGACGAACCCACCGCCGTGCTGACCCCCCAGGAAATCCAGGAGCTGCTGCAAATCATGCGCAATCTCGCGGCGGAAGGAAAGTCCATTCTCTTCATCTCCCACAAGCTCAACGAGATTATGGCAGTGGCCGACCGCTGCTCCGTCCTGCGCAAGGGCAAGTACATCGGCACCGTGAACATCGCGGACACCACCAAGGCAGAGCTGTCCCGGATGATGGTGGGCCGGGACGTGGAATTTGCGGTCACCAAGGGCGAGGCGCACCCGGGCGAGGTGGTTCTGGATGTGAAGAACCTCACCGTCCCATCCAAAGTCCACAAGAACAACGCAGTCAAGGACGTGAGCTTCCAGGTACACGCGGGGGAAATCGTCTGCGTCGCGGGCATTGACGGCAACGGCCAGAGCGAGTTGGTATATGCCATATCCGGTCTGGAACCCGCGTCCGGCGGCACAATCACCATGTGCGGCGTGGACATCACCCACGCCCCCATCCGCCGCCGCAGCACCCTGGGCATGAGCCACATCCCGGAGGATCGCCACAAGCACGGCCTGGTGCTGGATTACACCCTGGAAGACAACATGATCCTGCAGCGGTATTTTGAGCCGGAGTTCACCGACAAATTCGGCTTCCTCCGCCGGAAGAACATCCGCGCCTATGCCGAGCGGCTGATCGAGCAGTACGATGTCCGTTCCGGTCAGGGGCCTGTCACCATTGCCCGCTCCATGTCCGGCGGCAACCAGCAGAAGGCCATCATCGCCCGGGAGATCGACAAGGATCCCCAGCTGCTCATCGCCGTGCAGCCCACCCGGGGGCTGGACGTGGGCGCGATTGAGTACATCCACAAGCAGATCGTCGCCCAGCGGGACGCGGGCAAGGCGGTGCTGCTGGTGTCTCTGGAGCTGGACGAGGTCATGACGGTGTCCGACCGCATCCTCGTCATGTACGAGGGCGAGATCGTGGGCGAGCTTGACCCCAAGAAGACCACCGTGGAAGAGCTGGGCCTGTACATGGCCGGTGCAAAGAAGGAGGCGAAGGAGCAGTGAAAAAAGAACGTGAATCCCTCATCCGCAAGGACGGCTTCCAGACGCTGCTTGCCTCCCTGGTGTGCATTCTGGGCGGCCTGATCGTGGGATATGTGGTGCTGCTGATCATCGAACCCAGCGGCGCATTTGAAGCGATCGTGGCGGTGATGAAGAGCTTCCTGCGCTTCCCCGGCGCACTGAAGCTCAAGTATTTCGGCCAGGCGCTGGTGCGCACGGCGCCGCTGCTGCTGTGCGCCCTGTCCGTCCTGTTCGCCTACAAGGTGGGCATGTTCAATATCGGCGCGGCGGGTCAGTACTGCGCCGGCGCCTGCGCCGCGCTGTATGCCGCGCTGGCGTGGAATCTGCCCTGGTATGTCTGCATCCTTCTGGGTATGCTGGCAGGTGCGCTGCTGGGTATGCTGGCGGGCGTGCTGCGGACGCTGTTCAACGTCAACGTGGTCATTTCCGGCATCATGCTCAACTGGATCACCCTGTATCTGACCAACCTGGTGCTGGGTACGGTGAAAAATCCCACCAGCCCCTATACCAAGACCCTCCAGTCCACCAACCCCGGCGCGCTCATCCCCAGCCTGGGACTGGAAAAGCTCTTCAACAACGAGAAGAGCGTCACCATCGCCATTCCTCTCGCGGTGCTGACGGCGGTGCTGGTGTGGGTGGTTCTGAACAAGACCAAATTCGGCTACGAGCTGAAGGCCACCGGCAGCAACTACAACGCCGCCAAATACTGCGGCATGAAGGAAAACCGGAACATCATCCTCACCATGGTCATCGCGGGCGCCCTGGCGGGCTTCGGCGCGGGACTATTGTACCTCACCGGCATTGAGGACTGGGAGACTACCATTTCCTCCGTCCCCGGCATGGGCTTCAACGGCATCGCCGTGGCGTTCCTGGGCGGCCTGAGTCCCCTGGGCTCCATCCTGTCCGCGTTCTTCATCCAGTACATCACCACAGGCGGCGGCAACGTGGACTTGCAGGTCTACTGCTCCCAGATCTCCAGCCTGATCTCCGCGCTGATCATCTATCTGTGCGCCTTTGTGGGCTTCTTCAAGTATTTCATCCAGACCCGGCTGCGGAAGGCCGATGAGCGGAACGCCGCCAAGGCCGCGCAAATTCAGGAAGGGGGCGAGGACAGATGACACTGCTCATTCAATACACCTTGATCTTCGCGTCCGTTCTGATGCTGGTCGCCCTGGGCGGCTGCTTTGCCGAGCGCAGCGGCGTGATCAACATCGGCCTGGAGGGCATCATGGTCATCGGCGCCCTGGGCGGCGCTCTGGTGCTGAAATTCATGCCGGTCTCCGTGGGTGCGCCGGTTATGGTCATCACCACCGTCATTGTCAGCGCTCTGTTCGGCATGGTATTTTCCTTGCTTCTTGCGGTGGCGGCCATCAACTTTAAGGCCGACCAGACCATCACCGGCACCGCCATGAACATGCTGGCCACTGCTGCGGCCACCGTGGCGGTAAAGGCCATGAACACCGCGGCCTCCGGCGGCAACGACGTATCCTCCGACATCTCCTACACCCGCACGAAAGACCTGCTGCTGGTTCACGTGGGCGGGTTCGAGCTGAACTGGTTCATGCTGGTGGCGGTGCTGTGCCTGATCGCCGCTTATGTGGCGCTGTACAAGACCCGCTTCGGTCTGCGGCTGCGCGCCTGCGGCGAGCATCCCCAGGCGGCGGACTCCGTGGGCATCAACGTCTACAAGATGCGCTATGCCGGCGTGCTGCTCTCCGGACTGCTGGGCGGCCTCGGCGGCATCGTGTACATCACCGCGGGCGTCAGCGTGTGGAAGTTTGAAAACGGCGTGGCGGGCTTCGGCTTCCTGGCGCTGGCCGTCATGATCTTCGGCGCGTGGCACCCCCTGAAGATCGCCCTGGCGGCGCTGCTGTTTGGCTTCTGCCGGGCGCTGGGCAATGTGTACTCCGGCTTTGACTTCCTGCTGAACATGAACATCCCCAGCGTGGTGTACAATATGCTTCCGTACATCATTTCCCTGGTGGTGCTGGCGTTTACGTCCAAGAAGTCCCGCGCCCCCAAGGCCGAGGGCATCCCCTACGACAAGGGAAGCAGATAACATTTTCCGGGTCTCCTCACAGGGGAGACCCGGTTTTCTGCCCAAATGGCAGAATCCACAAAAACCGCTTTACAAATCGTTCATATTTTGGAGGCAGGATCCGGGATATTTCCTTGCAATATGGGGTAAAAAGAGGTATACTGTCACAGAAATGTGTGAAAAGGAGGTCTTAGGTCAACCCTAGGGTCTCTTTTTTCATGAAAACACGAAAACCCGCAAAAGACAGAAAGGATGATTTTTATGGCTACTCCCGAAAAGAATACCGACGCGGTTTATGACGCAAGTACTCTGGGTACCCCCAAAATGCTGGTTCTGGGCTTACAGCACCTGTTCGCAATGTTCGGTGCAACGGTTCTGGTTCCCGCAATCACCGGACTGAACGTATCCACCACCCTGCTCTTTGCCGGTCTCGGCACGCTGCTGTTCCACCTGATCACCGGACGGAAGGTTCCCGCATTCCTGGGCTCCTCCTTCGCATTCCTGGGTGCTTACGGCTTGGTCACCGCTTCCGGACAGGACATTCCGCTGACCTACTCCTGCTTCGGCGTCGCCGTGGCGGGTCTTGTATATCTGGTTCTGGCGCTCTTCTTCAAGCTCTTCGGCGCGAAGAAGGTCATGCGCTTCTTCCCGCCCATCGTCACCGGCCCCATCATCATCTGCATCGGCCTGTCTCTGGCCGGTTCCGCCATCAATAACTGCCGCGGCAACTGGTGGGTCGCCCTGGTCGCGATCCTGGTCGTTGTGGTCTGCAACATCTGGGGCAAGGGCATGGTGAAGATCGTTCCCATCCTGCTGGGCGTTCTCGGCTCCTACCTGTTCGCCATGATCGTGGATCCCGCCGCCCGTGCCAACGTTGCCAAGACCGTGGCCGAGGCCGATTGGATCGGCCTGCCCGTGATCTGGGGCAACACCGCCTTCTCCATCTTCGGCAAGGATTTTGACAGCGGTATGCTGCTGACCGCCATTATCACCATCGCCCCCATTTCCCTGGCCACCGTCGTGGAGCACATCGGCGACATCTGCGCCATTTCCTCCACCGTGGAAAAGAATTACGTGGCTGACCCCGGCCTGCACCGCACCCTGGTGGGCGACGGCCTGGCCACCACCGTGGCCGCCCTCTTCGGCGCACCGGCCAACACCACCTACGGCGAGAACACCGGCGTTCTGGCGCTGTCCAAGGTCTATGACCCCAAGGTCATCCGTCTGGCCGCTCTGTTTGCCATCATCCTTTCCTTCTGCCCCAAGTTTGCCGCGCTGATCGTCGCCATGCCCGCCGCTACCATGGGCGGCGTGAGCCTGGTGCTGTACGGCATGATCTCCGCCGTGGGCGTGCGGAACGTGGTTGAGAACAACGTGGACTTCACCAAGAGCCGCAACGTGCTGGTTGCCGCCATGATCATGGGTCTGGCCGTGGGCGTGACCTACAACGGCTCCATTGTCATCCCCGTCGGCGGCGTGACCATCAGCCTGTCCGGTCTGGCCGTGGCCGCGCTGGTGGGCATCCTGATGAACGCCGTGCTCCCCGGCAAGGACTACGAGTTCGGCACCAACGAGCAGGGCGATACCTCCGTCAACTTCGGCACGAGAGCTGAATAATATCCGATTTTCCCAGGGGCGGAGCCGCAGGCTCCGCCCCTTTTCTTCGGGAAAACACAAAAATATTCGGAATATCCAACAAAAATATTGCATTTATTTCGTCAATGTGCTATACTCTATAGTCGATATTTTGTGTAATTCGGTTTCGAAAGGGAGACTTTTTATGGTACCTCAGGATAAAATTCGCAACATTGCCATCATCGCCCACGTCGACCATGGCAAGACCACCCTGGTGGACGAAATGCTCAAGCAGGGCGGTATCTATCGGGAAAATCAGGCCACCGTGGAGCGGGTCATGGACTCCGGCGATCTGGAGCGGGAGCGGGGCATCACCATTCTGGCCAAGAACACCTCCGTGCATTATAAGGACTACAAGATCAACATCGTGGACACCCCGGGTCACGCCGACTTCGGCGGCGAGGTGGAGCGCATTCTGAAAATGGTCAACGGCGTCATTCTGCTGGTGGACGCCGCCGAAGGCCCCATGCCGCAGACCCGCTTCGTCTTGCAGAAGGCGCTGGAGCTGGGTCACAAGGTCATCGTGGCCGTGAACAAGATCGACAAGCCCGACGCCCGGGTGCATGAGGTCATGGACGAGGTGCTGGAGCTGCTGCTGGATCTGAACGCCACCGACGAGCAGTTCAACAGCCCCACCGTGTTCTGCTCCGGCCGTCAGGGTACGGCTTCCTACAGCCCCGACGAGGCGGGCACCGACCTGACCCCCCTGTTCGAGACCATCGTCAACTATATTCCCGCCCCTGAGGGCGACGACACCGCGCCGCTGCAGCTGCTGGTCTCTTCCATCGACTATAACGACTACGTCGGCCGTATCGCCGTCGGCCGGGTGGAGCGGGGCACCATCAAGGTCAATCAGGAGGTCACCATCTGCGACTTCCATGACGCGAATGTGAAAACCAAGGGCAAGGTCGTGGCGCTGTACGAGTTCGACGGCCTGAGCAAGAACCCCGTCCAGGAGGCTCACGCCGGTGAGATCGTGGCGCTGTCCGGTATGGCAGATATCACCATCGGCCGTACCCTGTGCGCTCCGGAGTGCGTGGAGCCGCTGCCCTTTGTGAAAATCTCCGACCCCACCATCGAAATGACCTTCGCCGTCAACGATTCCCCCTTCGCAGGCAAGGAGGGCAAGTTCGTCACCTCCCGGAACCTCCGCGACCGGCTGGAAAGGGAGCTTCTCAAGGACGTTTCCCTCCACGTCACCGAGCAGGGAACGGATTCCTTCAACGTGGCCGGGCGGGGCGAAATGCACCTGTCCATCCTTATGGAGACCATGCGCCGGGAGGGCTACGAGTTCTCCGTGTCCACCCCCCGCGTGCTGACCAAGGAGGTGGACGGCAAGGTCTGCGAGCCCATCGAGCGGATGGTCGCCGACGTTCCGGAGGAGTGCATGGGTTCCGTCATTGAAAAAATGGGCAAGCGGAAGGGTGATCTTCTGGGCATGACCCCCATGGGCAGCCGCTACCGCCTGGAGTTCCTGGTTCCTTCCCGGGGTCTGTTCGGCTACCGCAATGAGTTCCTCACTGATACTTGTGGCGAAGGCATCATGGGTTCGGTTTTTGCTGAATATCAAGAGTACAAGGGTAAGATTACTAACCGGGAGAGCGGCTCGTTGGTCGCCTGGGAAAGCGGTGTGGCTGTAACTTATGGCCTATTCAATGCCCAAGAGCGGGGTAGGCTTTTCATCAAGCCTGGAACGAAAGTCTACGAAGGCATGATTGTTGGTATGAATCCCAAACATGAAGATGTCTCCGTTAATGTTTGCAAAAAGAAACAGATGACCAACATGCGTGCTTCTGGCGCCGATGAGTCACTGCGTTTAGTGCCGCCGATGGAGCTATCTTTGGAACAATGTCTGGAATTCATGGCTGATGATGAGCTGTTGGAAATAACGCCGCAAAATCTACGTCTGCGCAAGAAGATTCTCAGCCGTACCGAAAGGTTACGTATGGCTAGCCGGGAAAAATAAAAACCGCCTCGTTCATTAGGCGGTAGATAGTGCTATTTTAGGGCCATTGAGATAATGGCCCTTTTTAGTTTGCAACCTCCTTTTTACGGCCTAGAAAATAGCTTTTGACTGCTGGGTCTAATTCTTTTGCGGTGCTGTTGAGCAGGAGATCTTCTGCTGCTGATATGGTTGCTATACCACAGAAGACACAGATAGC